>Ga0153986_1000371_pt1 | contig 14095 bp, 15 predicted proteins | sample TSGA070MetaG_FD_104724 | JGI IMG/M metagenome (GOLD analysis project Ga0153986, IMG submission 104724) | Attine ant fungus gardens microbial communities from Georgia, USA - TSGA070 MetaG | ecosystem: Host-associated > Fungi > Mycelium > Unclassified | place: USA: Georgia, Alexander Wildlife... | reverse complement strand
CATAAACTTGGTGTTCACTAAGATGGCGTTCTTGGATATATACGGCTCGTACAATTATGTTTGCGCAGGGAAGTAGATACACAAGTGGCACGATGTCGCTATCACAGGTTCAATAGTTCGATTACACAGAGAGTTTGAACAAAAGTAGGTACAAGTGAGTGAAGAAAGAGAGAAATCAAAAAGATCTCAAGGAGATCTGGGGCTTGACCGTCGTCTGAGCATTTGCTGTTGTGGATCCAACAGCCTTGCGTACAGATGCTTCAAGCAATTCTCTCGTTGCAGGTTCAAGTTTGTCAGCAGCAGTCTTGAATGCGATTGGAGACGTGGTAGCGTATGCTAAAAGTTGCGTCACTGTCTGCGAACTAATGCCCAGAGATGTCCCAGTGCTTTGTGAGAGTAACAATGATAATGTTGGCAGGATAACTGTCAGAATCTGGGGTCCTGGGTAGCTGATGAGCCGACTCTGCCATCCAATTGTGATTTTCACGTACGTTTGTCTTCTGTGACAGAGGCAAAAAATGTGGAGAAGGCTTTCCAAACTTCAGTGACAGCAATGGTCTGTGATTCGGTAATGCTACCATTGTGAACCGAAGGTGCTACTCTGCCGATGAACTCGACAAGGGCAGGGATCAAGAGTCTAGTGCATTGTCGAAGTAAAGAATTTCCAGTCGAGGACGCAACAATGAGCGTTTTGGAGCATTGGGCAGCAGTCAGGGAAATCTTGGGATAATTCAGTGAAGTTCCGGAATATTATAATGGATTAGGTGGGCCCACCTCGTCATCTTCCAGCAATTTTTGGGAGATTAAAAAACACGTATGCTCAATCGCAGCTCGACCCACTCGAACAGTCGGAGGAATGGTGGTCAAAACTAGGACAATAGCAAGCATGTTGGTCTTGGTTTTCCTGGTGGAGATGGCGCCGGCCCGTCCCCTAGGAGAAATAATCAACTTCAAGTTATCAAGGACGACATGGACATGAATAATAGCACCTCATCCCATCGATGTTCAGGAGGCAGGAAGAGAGGAGAGCATGGACACTTCGCTGATAGCGTTCCCGCGAATCACTCTGATTTAGGACAGGTATACTCAAAATAGCTTTAAGGGAAGTGAAGGTCGGTGTAACGCGGTCGATAGGTGATATTTCATCCTTGAGAAAATCTAGCATGTGTAAATTAGATTTATTTCAACGCGACGGAATTGGATACCCACCAGTGTACAAGAGCGTAGCAACAGAACGAACGTCTTCCCGTTGGTCTGTCTCAATGGAATCTGCAATGGCAGAAAGAGCAGCGAAAGAAGTGTTAATAAGAGCAATATGATCTGCCGTGTGTCCTTCTGTACGATGGTGATTTCAAGCCCGGAGTAAGTAATAATATGTTCAATCACTGACGGTGGATTGAAGAAGGACCACTGGAGTATTTGAGGATGTGAGAGCATATCCTGAGACAATGTGCTCGAGGTGTGGACAGACTGAGGGCATCCGCTTGGCTAGGAGACAATTGAATGAGAGCTATCACGATATAATAGAAAAATTTACCGATTTCCTTGGGTAGATGCCAATACACTCAACATCTCAATCAGGTGCACTTGCACAGTTGCGGGCTCAGTCATAGCTATCCTGTATGACAAACTCATAAATTCATCAAAGATATTTGGTTCCATGACAGCTTTGCCAGCATATTCGGGTCGTACTAGAGATTTAAGTGTTTCCAGGCATGTCACGACCAATGCCTGTCTGTCCATGTTGGAGGAACCATCACCAGGAGATGGTGTAGACAATGCTTCATAGACGAGTCCAAATATTATATAGAAACATGCTGTAGGATCCTCGCGCGATTTCAGTTGTCTGTCGGGAGTTTGCATTGGTTCCTGATCCATGGCAGCAAGGATAGTAGTATCACCCGATTGCATCACAGAAGCCACAGCACGAAGGATAGTCGGCCATGATTGCGTGTAATACTAGGGGCACATGATTGGCATAGACCACTATTTGACCTGCGAGTGACTCACAGGTAGCAACACTTCTCTGCCCAGACTCGAATATGACGAATCAATCGCAACAGAGGACAAATCATGAAGGAACTCAGAGTCAATTTTGATACTAGCATAATCGCGCAGAGCCGAAATCCATAGCATGGAGAGTTTCGAACGATATGGCTGAATGACTTTCTCCAGGTAATTTTGTTTCAAGGAAGATATTTGGAGTTGAGCCCATGCCGAAAGCGTCGAGATTCGAAGCATGGCGGAAGCATTAGGACTGAGCTCCCCTGTATTGCCAATGGATAACATGCCGGACTCTTTACGATGAGATACGTTAATGTTCAACTCTGAGAGTGCCAGCACATACACCAACCTTGAGATTGTTCAAGGGCCGTAATCAGAAGCTTCAAAATTCTCCCCATTCTACCAACGTCCTTGACGACACCACATCCCACAAAGACCGCACAAGCGTATATAGCAGAGGAGAGTATCTCCGGTGTTGATTCAGACGAAAATGAGGGGGTAAGTGCGGCAGTTATTGGAGCCTGATGTTGTTCGAGCAGTAATGCATCATCATAAGCAGGATCTGGTGATAGGGCAAAAATCTATGGAAATTAATGAGTCGGTTTGTCCAAGTAAAACACAAAGCATTCACTTCGATGATATCTTTTAAAACGACCAAACCTTCCAACCTGATTTCAGTAACATATGCAGTGGATGCCGTAAAGGCCATCTTGATCAAGTCCGATATGCGCGTAAATAACAAGCCTTTCATTGGAACGTCCTGATGACGCGCAAAATTAGCATCGAAATGTTCCTTCCTTCCACTCTCGGCGACAGTTGTACATATGATGTGCAGACACTTGAGTGCAAACAGTTGTGTCCTCCATCGGGATGTCCCAAGCGCTCTGACACTGCCGCTTGTACTCGGATCGGCACCACCAACATTCAATGATTCTCCCTCGTCATCTCTCAGCCTTCCCTGTGCTATAGCATCGACGGTTTGTTGGGATGCTGTCGTTCGCGACATGATCCTCTGACAAAGATCAATCCAAGCTGAAGGATTATAGACGACTGTCTGCTTTAACCAGCTCAGAATTACGTTCCTCACCCCCTGCACAGATGAATAATCATCATCCAGCATCCCAAATAGTTCTTCTACAAGTGCATCTCCTCCAATTTTTGACATAGAAAATGCGTCCTTCTGCGTGAGTTGATAGAGTGCATTGATTGATGCCATTTTGAGTGGTCGGCGAGGCGACGAGAGGTGCTGTCTGAATATTTTGACTGTCTGGGGAATGTTGATGTATTCAGGTGCAAACATGAGGAAATGTTGTATGCATTTGATAGCCTCAACGCAAATACCCTCGTCTTCTTCCATAAACTCCCGCACAAGTCCCAATACTAATTCCCTCGTTCGACTAGACTCCCTGATATCCGGACCAAGGACATTGATAATAGCATCGATGACTTGACATACTACAAGATATGCAGGATACTCTCCTCCTAGATTGGCATTGCCAACACTCATGCCACCTTCACGCTCATGAGAGTCCATTAAGTAAATTTTGAGCAGCATACCCAAGGTACCCGGAACAAATTGTGCGTAAGACAAGCTCGCAGCGTCGATGACTCTCGCTAGCGCATTCAATGCCCAGAAATGAGCAACAGGATGAGGATCGGCACTGAGTGATTTCAATACTTGAACGGTGGTTCCGAGCAAGGGGCCGGCCGCAAGTCCACCAACATGGGCATATATCGCTCCAAAAGCGAGTGCGCAGCCTGCACGGGCATACGGATCACGATTACTGACTACTTGATCAACGAGATCTTTGACCTGGCTCGTCAAAAAAGTCGTCCCCGAGAGGCTGGCTAGTCGGCCAATGCATTCACTCCCTGCTGACCGCAGAACAAAATCCCCATCAGTCAAGGCATCCTGAGCACGAACAAATCAGACAAATGAAGCATGAGATATAGAATTATGGACATGCCCTTAAGAAGGGAGAAAGGAGTGTCGTAACCTGTGAGCTCCCGAAAGTCTCTCTCGCCTGTTTGATCTGGGTTGTTGCCACATAGCGTAGAGTCAAAACGAAGGCAACACCAACATTCACAAATACAGCTGCTTTGCGGCCGACGTTCTTATCGAGTTTTGGGGACCTGGCTAATTCTAAGACCTGCTGGATATACTTCGTTATCGAGGGTAACTCTTGTAACGGTAACAAACGAGAAAAGAGTTCAATTGCGGTGTCAATGACCGATGTCGCTGGAGGAGGAGATTCTAAAAGGTGATATTCATTCATTGTGAGCTTGGCCTGACACAGCGATAGCGGATCGTGTTCGCATGCGCCCAAAATGGGTTTGCGTAACTGAGGAAAAAGAGCATCAGTTTATGAAAGTATGAGGCTGCGAGGACGAACCAAGGCATCTATTGAAACCTCGACATCATCTCGATTCAGATGATCCCTTGTCCCACTGACACTACTACCATTTCCACTAATCTCAACTCCGATCCCTCCAAAATCAACGATTTCATTACTCGTGACACCATACCCATATCCATCCGCAGTCGTCCACACAGAAGTGAATGTTCCTACGGAACTTGCAATCGCTGCTTGCACAGCCGAGCCCACGCCTCCATAAGTATCAGAACTCGCAAACACAGAGATCGTCGATTGTAGCAAAGATGTCTGAGTTGATTCTGGGATGCTACTAAAACCCAACTCCGAAAAACATTGGTATACACGTCGACGGAGTAAGGCTTCACGCTCTCGGAGAGTGAGTTCTCTTCCGTATTTCACACCGGATGGAAGTGTGTATTGGTGTTGTAGCTCAGATGGATCCTCTACAATCTGGGAAATGAAACCATTAGCAAAGGAGAGCGCATTGCTTAGAAGGGAGGCAATCCGGCGCGCAACGTCAAGTGTGACGAGTGTAGATGCATTACGTTGGAGGAAACATAAAATTGCTCCTAAAGCACTCCCACGGATGTTAAGGAGGAAACTCCACTCTGCAGGAGAACGGCTGGAGTTATTCTGCAATTCCTTTGATGTGGGTTTAGGGAGGGCGTTTCTCCATATCACCAGGAGCTGAGGGAGGTGTGGTCGAACAAAATTTGGACCGAGAAACATGAGTGAAGAGATAAGTGTCCAGGATATCTCAATTTCAATTGCAGCAGTCCTCAGGTCGTGGTCACTCGCGTGCTTGAGAAGTTGCGTCGCGATGTCCAACACCTTCGCGCTGACATCGTACGATACATACATGGGGCGTTCCGGAATCAGAGAAATGAGCGCAGACAGACCATATGCATGACCAAGAGCTCTCAGCGACACCTCATGAGAAGATGAGGGAGTATTAATCAATGTTAGATCCCGCTGTAATTTATCCATCAATACAAGGATCGTCTTGGGTAGACGGAGAGGAGTGGAAAAACAGAAACAACGAAGGGCCCAAGAAGCTGTTATTCGTACAGTGTGACTCGGATGAGCGAGGATAGTGACGAGAGGGTCAGCAAGAGCATCCTGGACCGGAGGTGGTGCATCGCCGAGCTGTTGCAGCAGCCCGGCCACTTCTCGAAGGACGACAGCGAGGGCAAAGGGAGATGGAGAAGCTTGACCTGTCATCATTGCAGGCCAACGCTTCAAATAGTTGTTCGCCAAATCTTGTATAGCGTTGATCTGCCCTTGCTCACTCAACATTTTTACACCAATCAAATCCCGCAACAAGATTCCAACAAGCGTCCGGACCAACAATGTCTCATACCGTGTTGATGAGTTGCGCGAGACGATCTCATTCATCAGATGCCCAACAATAAGCGAGAAATTTGCTTGCACCCACCCAGCACCCAGATGTGTGAACAAGGAAGCATAAAAGTCGCATAGCCCAACACGAATTTTACGAGACTGGTGTAATTTGTTGAAATGGTTCGAAAGAAGAAGGAGCATCTCGGTTGGTGTAGCTTGCGCCTTTTTTACTTCGACTTGAGAAGAAGACATAACATCATCGTCCATGTTTTCTTGTTCTCTCTTGGATTTTTGTACAGGTTCAGGCATGGAGACGATGCGCTCTTCTTGAGTGGATGCTAATATGTGTCCGACAAGTTGGGCGAGGGTATGTTGGGTGAGCTGATCCACCGTATCAAGACTTTTGACACATGAGCTGAGAATAGCTTCAACATCATTGATAGTTGGATGGGCACCATCATTCGACGAATACATGATGATGATGACCTACAGACTTTCAATGCCATATAACACATGAAGCGAACATTTGGCTCACACTTGCAGCGATACGTTGGACTGGCAGTGCTTTGTCTGTGAGATAATTTCGGCATTGTTTGAATATGTCTTTCGTCATGGTATCCGTGATAGCTCGCTTTCCAGTCAAGACAGATTTCTTAAGCGCGACGAGTGCTTGATGTCTTAAGAGTGTCGACTAGCAGACCACATCAAAAAACCAGAGAGAACCATGAGTATAAAAACATACACCAGACGATTTCGCAGTTCTAAGCGTCACTGTCGTAATTTCTGCCATTAAAGACATCACCTACAGAATCATAAACCACGAAATATTGACTACTCAGAAGGATAGCTCACATTTGCACCAAATACGCTCATGACATCACCCACACAAGATAGAGCAGCGCTATCCAAGTCAATCAGCCCAACGTTTCCCCAGTTGAAGATACATACATTTTACTACTATCCCTTTCAGCTGGCGCCTTGAAATCTGCTGCGACTTTCAAAAAAGCTTGCAATGTATCGAACATTGACCTCGTTTCCGCCCGAGTATAGATCTCCACCAGACATTTTCCAACGAGGTTTCGGAATGCACGACCCGGCGTTGGATAAGGATCTGGTGAGGAGATGATCTTGGTTAACTGTTTCTCTATGTCTTGTTGTTGAGCTTTGAGGTCTGGCTGATGATATTCAGGACATACACAAAAAGAAGGTAATCCAGCGAGAACACACTATAGGAGCTCCCCTGATATACTTCAGTGTGGTCGTTAACCATTGAAAGAGATACACCTCTTTGTTTTCTCCGGTGAGTTCTGCCTTTGCGAAAATTCAATAATCAAGATCTCTTCATGTGGCCGACATTTCAGACGGACCTCAATAAATTCATCATATTCCGGTGTTGACATGTCGGAGAGAGTAGCAAATACAGTTAAACAGCCTGAAGCACCCGTTTGACCGCCAAAGGTTATCCCACCTTTTTAAGTGCTATAAGATTACTTATGTCGCGACAACTCATTTCATCCAAGCAACAGACATCCATTAGAGTGTATGTAGACCTACCACCTCTCAAAGGAAAACAGGCTCAAAAATAGACGTGGGAATAACAGATAACGGTATAAGAAACAACAAAACGGGTGTAAGAATGTATCCGTTCGTACGTGAACAGGTTCGTGCGTGGGCATGAGTAGTGAGTCAAAGTGGCGTGAAAAGGGTATACAAGCTGGGAGGCACATGTGAAGGCAGGCGTATCGAGGGCGTAATGAGGCCAGAGTAATCACTGCTGGCGTTTCTTGACGTTCTGTGACAGCCACTGTAGACCCTCAAACAGGCCCTCTCCTGTCGTTGCGCAGCTTCAGAACGTTAGCCATGATTCAGACGACTGAACGGTCACTCGTACCTCGGATGCACATACCAAGACCGATCCCGCATTCTATGAAGTCCGAGTTTCTCGGTCACTTCAGCAGGTGACATGGCTAGTACACATACATAAGCAGGACAATGACAGGAAAATGTAGCGAAATTTACCTCCGGGAAGATCTTGCTTGTTTGCAAATACAAGAAGTAGACATTCCCTCATTTCTCTGTCGCTCAGTATTCGATGAAGTTCGTGCTTAGCCTCATCAATACGTTCTCTGTCCTGACTGTCAACGACAAACACGAGACCCTGCGTGCCAGTGTAATAGTGTCTCCAAAGGGGACGGATCTTGTCCTGGCCACCAACGTCCCAAACATTGAACTTGACATTCTTGTATGTCACGGTTTCAACGTTGAAACCAACTAGACACATGAAGACAGATCAATCACACTAGAGAGCACGCTCAATACAGCGGGCGCACCGGTGGGAATAGTAGTCACGGATTGGTTCAACTTGATTTTGTAGAGGATAGCTGAGTCGGAGATGAGCCCTGGTCAGAATGCGAGAAAAATGGGGCGGCTCACTCGTTTTCCCGGCCGCATCAAGCCCCAACATTAACAGCCGCATCTCCTTGTTTCCAAAGATTTTGCCTGGTCCGGCATAAAGGCATGAGGCAGGGGAATTGACTGGAGGCGAGGAACACACCAAGAGCCTTTGATAAATTTGCACCCATGAAGGAAAAAGTTTCTGAAGCGAAGTGGTAAAGAGCGACGTAGCAAGCCGGGAGGAAGAGAAGAGAGAGATGAATAGGAACTGGAACGAGAAATGTTCGGCCAAACCTTGTCACACCTGTCACATATACATTCACTACAATACAGCTACGGCGGCAGTGGGACCTCTGTCTGACTATAAATCTGCAGCCAACCCTCTCCCATGTCCTTCTTCAACGCCTCAAGGCGTCTCCTATAAGCTTCTGCACTGCTCACCATCTCTTCCTCATCGGCATGTAGCAGTCGCCGGGGACTTGAACAAGGACTCAGCGCCACATGATGATGACCCAGTTCTGGATCAGCCATGGTCCTCACTTGCGGATATTCTGTCCGATAACGATGGCGACGAGACGGCGAGCTCAAGTCTGCTGTCGCCTGAGGTGGCGATTTTCCATCCGATGAGAGAGGACTTTCTGGAGCCACTGAACTAGTCGCCCTGGGTGTCGAAAGCTCTTCTACATTCATTGTACCCCATGTTGACTTGATCTTGTCTTTCCTTTCTTTGCGTACTACCTTTGGCATTGTTCCTTTGGAACCACCCTCACTATTGTTTCCATCAAGGTCGACAATACGCATCTTCTTCCGCGGCCCTTTCATACCCACAGCGGAAACAGGCAGGCGACTGAGGGATGGATCGAAAGAATCGGGTGCAGCAGTAGCATTGCAAGAGGAGTCCCGGCTACTGTCAAATGAGTGCAAATGATGTGTCACTGCCACGACGGGTGGCGAGGAAGCAGTTGAAAGTGGCCTAGACGATGTCATTTGTTCTGGAGGAGGAGCCGCTAGGCGACTCTTTTCATAAAATCCGGGAGGAGTTCCATCAAGCTTGATAAGCTTTCTCTCCTTCCAGAAATAATCAAAGCAAGTAATTCGATAGTTCTCCTCGATTTCGCAAAAGTAATTTCCTTCTACCCAAACCTCGGTAATATTCGGCAAAGTTGCAAGTCGACCGATCTCGGCGCTTTGTTCAATATGGTTGCGACGAAGATCGATACGTTCCAAACCCTGTAGTCGTTCGAGACCACAAATGGACTCGAGTCGGTTCGATGATAGATTGATATGAAGCACTTGTCCCACATTGAGATATATACCCAGAACAGAGTCGATGATATTGTCTGCAAGGTTAAGATGGATGAGATTATGGAGAGCGCCTAATCCAGATGGTATAGATACGAAGAGATTAGATGAAAGATCAAGATGGGAAAGAGAGACAAGGTAGGGAAAAATATCCTGGGGTATGGCGGTCAGGGCATTGTCTGCGAGTGATAAATGTCGCAAAAAAGCCCATTTGAGAGATGGGAATTGAGTTGAAGAAAAAGGAAATGTCGTTTCACTAGGAGCTTCCCCTTCCTCTTCCACCTCAAGAACAGTGCCAGGTAGCTGGCTCGACTGAAATGTAAGGTGCTTGTCGGAATGGCGGGGAATGTCTCGCCGCCGCTTACGGCTGCTGCTGCCTGCTCGTCTGGCCTGATCATCCATGACTGCACCAATAAATATATCTGCGACATCCTCAAGACCACTCCTCTTGATTTTAAGACTCCTCAGACCTTCAGCCAATCTATCCCAGCCTAATAGTAGACGTGGGTCGATGTCTGTGCATTCCAAGCATTGCAAGTTCTTGAAGGTATCAAGCGGGAGAGCGTTCTTGGACGGTATGTCAGAAAGTGTCTCAACAATCATCTTCTTGCTTGGACCGCAGATAGAAAGTGCAGGGATTTTGGTGAAGCTGCTGAAGATGTACTTGAGTTCCGAGTTGATGTCTGTAACTTCGGAGCGAGACCACCAACCAACAGCAAGAGAAAGGTTCGAAACGGCAGAGAGAGAGGAACGAAATGAGGCAAGGGAAAGGGTATCTGATCTGTTATTTTCTTCCAAAGTAATATAGCTTGTTGGACGAGAGGGACTGTCGACCTCGACATCCAGAGTGCCGACGTCATAGCCGAGTTCCTCCTGGCGCATGAGGACATAGAATAGATGATGAAGATCTGTTGAGAGCACAACAGGCTTGGCGGACTTGAGAGCGCTTGGTGTGGTGGAATCGTAGTAAAGCCAAGTCAGGGGATTTGCGAAAGAGAAAGTGGCAGATTGGAGACGAGGAGAACGGCGGCGACGAGCGAAGCCAGCCTCTGCCAGCCCCCTCTCATTTGTGCGAATAAATTCTGCCAGTCTGCGAATGTAGTCGTCGCCTTTCTCGTGTTCCATGGGGGATAGGAGTAGGAGGGTTGGTAGCCGCGAGGATCAGGAATATTGCCGGCAATTATATTAATTACCAACATTACATAACACTACTAATTGCTGATGTGACGCGTCTTTCCTCCTTGTCATCCACCATGCAGATCACTGTGAAGACCACCCAGCACAAGGTCCACAAGGTATCCTTCTCCCTTGCCGGCTCGATTGTTTTTCATATCCAGATCAGATAGATGTCGAGCCCGCTGACACCGTCTTGACGCTCAAAGCCAAGATTGAGGCGGCTCATGGCTATCCAATTTCTACCCAGAAGGTCATCTATTCAGGTAGGTGATATCCAATTTCTCAATTTGCGCTTACCTTTTCTAGGAAAAATCCTCTCTGATGACAAGACTATTGAGTCCTGTGGCGTAAAAGAGAAGGACTTTTTTGTCCTCATGGTGGCCAAGGCACGCCTGACTTTACATGTTACACAAGCCCCTCACCTTTATCCCAGCCCAAGTCAACTACGACTCCGAATCCTCAAGTATCCTCTGCGTCCGCTGCAACAGAGGTCCCCCCTGCACCATCATCTACTGCTTCCACCACTGTACCGACACCTATCGAATCCTCAGGTGAGGCTGCACCTCCAGCAGCATCAGGGACGTCTCCAGTTACTTCTGAATCTACTTCATCTACTCCGAACGTGAGCGATGGCTTCCTCACAGGGAGTGCCCTTCAAAATGCGACGGACAGAATGGTTGAAATGGGGTTTGACCCTGAACGTGTCCGTGAAGCTCTACGTGCCAGTTTCAACAATGCAGAGCGTGCAGTCGAATATTTGATGGACGTCGGTATCCTTCTCTTTACCTCTGTCGCATTATGTAAACGATCAAGCGCAGGATCTACCACCTAGGCGCATCTCGCCGACGCCAAATCCTTTTCTTGCTCAGACTCAACAGACACCAGCCTCTGCCAGTCCTACTGCATCTGTTCCAGCAGCCCAAAATACCAATCGGTCACAAAATTTGTTCCAGGTAAATGATGATTCCGAACATGTGTGCTAGCTTGACTTGGAAAACCTGCAGTTGGCTCAACAGCAGCAGCGAAGTAGGATTGGTGGTGATAGTTTGATTGGTGATGGTTTCCTCGGAGGTCGGCCTAATCTGGGAGGCCTACGTGGATCACCACGAGATAATTCTTCACCGACTAGCTTACAAAATATGATTGCCCAAAATCCACAAGCTATCCCTTTCTTAATCCAACAGCTTGCATTGACACGCCCCGAGCTTGCGTCACGTCTAGCAAGTGATCCGAGTGCAATCCTTCAAATCCTAGGTGGCATGGAAGCTGAAGGTGAAGATGGCCAGGGTAATGAACTTCCTCCAGGTGTTCAGGCCATCCAGTTAACACAGGATGAAAGAGCCGCAATCAGACGGGTAAGTCCATCGAGCTACTGAAAGCCCACGAGTTTGTGATCAACCTCGGCAATCTAGCTGGAGGAGGACCTTGGTGTCTCGCATCAAGACGCAGTGGAGGCGTATTTGGCATGTGACAAAAACGAGGAACTCGCTGCAAATTATCTTTTGGACCGTCACTTTGATGACTGAAGCAATGTAACTTTCCTGACGTTATGTCCCAGACGAATAGCATCTCTGTTCGTTGTGCTAGCTTGAACCCAATTTCAAGGGTTGATATCACTAAGATCTAGATGCACATAGGGATCATAGTATCCAATATACCTGAATATACATTATACTATTTCATCCAATGTCGTCTCTCCTGGCGGGAGCTCTAATCTCACAGGATTGATAATGCGAGTGATGTTGGACAATGGAGCACGTTGAATCCTGGTAATATGCGTTTTCTGCTTGTCTGCAACAGACTTGTACATGTTCAGTTCGTGTTGCAGACCTGTGTTGAGCTGGACTATATTCTCTTGTTCTCTCGTCAACATAATGACTCGCTACGACTATCATCAATGATGTCAGGATATAGGATTCAGGACTGACCTGCCTAGCCTCAGCCAGCTCACGTCGTATTCGATCGACGTAGGAGATCCGCTGAGCTGGATTATTATGACCAACAATCTCAGCATTGAATTTACCCAGCCGCTCTGCCTCTTCTTCTGCTAGCTGATTTCGGGCAAGAAGAGAACTAACTTGTTCCGATAATGCTGTGTACGCTTCTTGATATGATTCTGTTTCACTAAGCTCGGCTAACAGTCTGTGTTGAGTGAAGATAGAGATGAGCAATAGAGAGGGCAGGGTCCGTATGAATTGATGATGGCTTTCTTACCGATCAACCTCAGCTCGTAGAGCGTCCTCCGCCATCCTATTTTTTTGAACGGTGCTTGTGAGTCGCTGCACGGCATCCCTGCTGTTCTTGATCTCTATTTGATGGTCGAGGATAAGTTGCTGTCGCTCGTCCTTGATAGAGGGAATCTGGTTCTCAAGAGAGGTGCAGGTGCGTTGAAGGATTGTCAAAGAGTCTTTGAGCGTGAGGAGTTCTTCGGAGATAGTTGAACGCTCATGTTCTACTGTTTCAAGGCTGGCGGTAGTAGCTTCGTGAGAGGCACGTGTACTTGCGAGGTCCTGCGAGTACTGTTGAGCGAGGAAGGTGGCCCTAGTGAGGTCTTTGTCAACACAGGTACAGGCGAAGGCAAGCTTTTGCGAATAGAGGGAGTAGTAAATGGCCAAGAGTTCATGAAGACGAGCCTGAGCAGTTTCAAGATCGCAACGTTCCGTGATCTGTGTCGGCTCCGGAACAACACTCGGATTGGTGGATAGAGGTTCACTGATCATGATTTCATAGCTGGCCAGTTGGTGGTTGGCATCTGCGAGGTGAGACTCGAGGAGGTCATTGTGATTGTTGATCTGGCGAACCAGATTGACGAGTTCCTGGACTTGCTCCTCAATATTGGCAATTTTGCGTTCAAGACGCAATCCTTTGAGTTGGGTGGTGTGGTAGAGTTGTTTCAATTCGTTGTGAGTGGAGGACGGGACAGTAGTGGCGACAAGCTGACAGTACTGCTCTGCAGCATGAGCGAGAAGATATTTGCAGTTTTCGAGACGGGTGGCGATGTCCTCCTGTGAGTCAGAGAGTTCCTGGCGAGCGGCGAGTAGGCCTTCATTGCTGATTTTTTCAGATTCGATAGCCTTTTCAAGCTCAGTTATCCGCTCGTCGCGTTGTCGTAGGTCACTATGACATCTAGCGAGCTGAGCCTCAAGGTCTGTTACACGTTTGCACAGGTCGTCCCGTGCAGCCTTGGCCTTGAGGGATTTGATTTCGGAATGGTCAGTGATGGCGGCTTTTTTCAAGTCACGTATGCGGGATTCCAATGCGTCATTGTGCTTTTTCTGCTTGTGTATGTGGTCAGTCTGCTCTGTGAGCGTCTTTTGACAGCGCGAAAGATCTTGCTTGAGGCGTTCAGTCTCTGCCTGGTGCTGCGGGCAGTGAATACAGATAGCAGGAGATACCAAAAGGACTCACCGCCTTCTTTCCGTCGAGATGGACGCACTCAAGGTGCTCCAGCTTGCGCTGGAGGGCATTGTAGCGCTGGAGATGCTTGTCCATGTACTCCAGGT
>Ga0153986_1000370_pt1 | contig 14141 bp, 15 predicted proteins | sample TSGA070MetaG_FD_104724 | JGI IMG/M metagenome (GOLD analysis project Ga0153986, IMG submission 104724) | Attine ant fungus gardens microbial communities from Georgia, USA - TSGA070 MetaG | ecosystem: Host-associated > Fungi > Mycelium > Unclassified | place: USA: Georgia, Alexander Wildlife... | reverse complement strand
CTGGTCCCACAGCTAGCGCTCCCGCTGCGACCGGGCTAAGCTCTGCCGCTGGTCCCGAGTCGACAGTCGCCTAGATTCTAAATTTCTTGTCTGTGATTGGTAGTAGCAGTTTATTTTTGGACAAACTGATGGGCAACGTGAATATCATCTATGAGTGTATGCAGTTGAACCTGACGGTTGTACAACATTTTTGCGTCGATGAGGATAAATTATTCCGACGTCTTGGAATTATGCTTGATTGTCGCAGGTATTTTGATAGATATGCGGCAAATTCCGACCATAAGATCTCACAATGTACCGTACCGTAGGAGATAGAAACCATATATAGCTCTGCAATGATGTGGTATACACGGCTCACATTTCAATTCACACGCTCTAACAAGCGTGAAATGCATATCAAGATTCATTACGATATTGGTAGGTCAAACTATCGTGTCGTGTGACTTTAGACGACAAATGTTGACAACCTCACGCTCTATTCATTCATTGACAGGTTTGGTCTTTTTTTTTTTTGAAAGCGCTGGGATTATCCCGACAAGGTCTAGTGTACGAAATGGGGTCAATTTGCTATAAGTCGATGATGCAGGTATAGCGTCATAGTTGCAATTGCATCCATCCATCCATGATCATCTGCCCGCCCCGTTCCTGGCAAGTTCAATAGCCTTAGTCGTCTGAAGTACGATTGAGACAAAAGTCTAGCCTCGTTCTTGTGTCTTAAACACCATCTGTAAGTATACAACGGTGAAAGGGAGCAAAGTTGGGCAGCGATAGGGTCTGAATCGACAACGAAACTTGAAAGTGCTCGAGGGGTTGCAAGTGAAGTTTTTGTTTAGTCATTGCACGGGACATTAGGTTCGAGTGCAGGCGTGCAACCACAGAGGCGTGCAACCACAGGGCCGAACGCGCGTAAGAAAAAAGGGCGGCGACAGAAAAGGGCCAATGGGTTACGCAAAAACATGTTGACCGCTTTTCAGCCTTGACAATTCTGCATCTCTTATTCTTGTTCTTGCTCCTGCTCCTGCTTATTATTCATGCTCCAAGGCATCATCTCACGTTCAACAACGGCGACAAAGACGTTATTGAAAACTGACATCGGGACCTTGCCTAATTCTCTTTCGTCGACTCCTGTCAACAACCCCGTAGTCGAAACCTGATCGTACTTGTTCCTGAAGAACTTGATGCCGAGACCCATGGCTTCCTTGACATTGATGCCAATGTGCAACTGGACTAGATATCGACCGTCAGAAGTGTTGTTCTCTGCGGGGTAGGAGGTGAGAAACCGAGGGATGAGAGTTGCAATGTCTTGTGCGAAATAGGTGAAACGAGGATTATGGTTTTGAGGTGTGTGGAGGTTTGGAGTGGATGGTAGTATGCCATTGTTCTTTTCTGAGGCCGTAAGGATGAGAGGCTTGGAAAAGAAGGAAATACAGTGCCTACTAATGAGAAGCCAATTTTCAGGGGGGGTGACGTAGACGAGAGAGCTGAGTTGTCTATGGTGTGTTAATCGAGTGGTTGAGATGTCTACGCCCTGATGAGACTGGATAAGAGCGAAGAGTGTATACAACCAAGAAAACTGACTGGAATACTATGACCTCTCTTTGCCCGAATGTACCATGTCTTATGCAACCCTTTCTTCTCCTCGACTTGCTCCTGTTCACTGATGAGCTCAAACCTCTGCATGTGGTCATTCATGACCCATTCCATGATTGTTTGGGTGTCCTTATGCGGCACATATGACGTATTTTCCTGCACTCAAGGATGAGCTCACCTGAGCTCAGAAAAATGCAGCCACTCACCAAGTCTGAAAGACGCACGTACGCGTCTGGCCTCAGGTTAGCAGCATGCCTCAGAAATCTGAAGGCAGCAAAGCCCCATACAACCTGCTCCTTCTGAGGAAATGGTTTTGACCTGTATCTGATAGTCCTGAGATACGGCTTTGGAGGCTTCGAGCGGAGGAAAGAGCGCAAGACTGGCTTGGGCATTAGAGAAGAGAAGAAGTAGCACGTCACGTGACGGGGCATTTACTATTACCTGGTATTTACATGCTATTTTGTAGACTTGGTTTGACTGTGCCATGAAGACACAGACAGACGACTCCGACGTCCCATACGACGACAGAGACAATCCTTCGCCACCGCCCCGCTCGAGCCTTGAATCTACCTCCAATTCGAGGGACAGTACTCCCAATGACTACCTCCAGCCTGTGCAGACTGTCCATGTCGAACAACAGTTGCTTGTCGAGCCCAATTTTGATGAGGGCGTGCTAAGAGCACTGTGTGAGCTTGATGTATGTCTGTCCGCACCCAATTCTGCTAAAGCTGACTCGCCATCACAAGTGCGGAGTGCCGTTACTGCTTGATCGAATCAAGCAGAGCACCGTATCATGCAGAGTTCGTTCTATCTCCCAGTCCTCCTCATCTTTAAATTTACATATTGTTAGGAGGCTTCTGCATTTTTTAAAAAGCGGGCAGCCATTGAGGATGAGTACGGCCGCAATCTCCATAAAATCGCTCGTGCTACGTCCGAAACATATGCCATGAACGACGGAAAAGCTGGGTCAGTCCTATCTCTCCTATATGCCAATCTACTTACCCTGTCTAGTTCTTTTGTCTCGGCATGGCAGTCTTCTATGCGTGTACATGAGATGATGGCCGAGAACAGACTCCGGTTTGCACAACGGCTAAACGAAATGAGCGAGGAGTTATCTACACTAGTAAAAGAAGTTGAGAAGAACAGAAAACAAGTTGCGTCCATAATTCTGGTTGCCGCAACCCCGCGACTAACGATGAACATCAGACAAAGGAGTTAGCAACTCGATACGAACGAGCACTCCAAGACTCTGAATCCACCACTGAGAAATGGAAAAACAGACTTGAAACTACCTCCGAAGAACTCGAGCGAGTCTTACTCCAGAAAGAAGGCGAATCGTTCAAAGACACCGGAGTTCAAAGTCGATCAGGTGGCTCTGGAGGGAAACGTGTCATTGGTAAAGCTGTAGCCAAAGGAGGTCTCTTGCTTAAAGGCAGGAACCCTGGCAATGTGGGCCACATAGCAACTCGCAGATGAGAAAAAAACCTGACATTCGACTTTTGTTTTCAATAGATTCAACGACAAGAGGATGATATCCGAGCTCGAGTCTCTACCGCGTCAGACCAGTACAGGAAAGCCGTGTTCGATACACAAGCTATGCGACAGGAATATTTCAATTTCCAGTTGCCTAGAATATTGCGTGTGAGTTTTGACCGTGTGTGCCATTGTCCTTTTCTTTGATGATTGATAATATACAGGCGTTAAAAGAATGTGCAGATGAGGTTGATCTGGGAACGCAATACCATCTTACGAGATATGCGTTTTTGTATGAGAGCATTGTCCTTAGTGACGGTCAAATCTTGATTCCCCCGGATGGTGATGGTACGTCGTGTCCCAACATGCATACCCAAGCGTTGCGTTGATGTGTTTCGTTTAGGATTGGGATTGAAAGCAACGATAGAAACAATCGATAATCGGTCTGATTTTAAAACATATATGCAGAATTATGTATATGCGCGCGGAACCGCTGCCCCGAAAGGACCGAGAAGAGAGGGCCCACCCGAAGAGGGATTCGTACGTTCTCATTACTGCCTAATTCAAGGGCAGAATAACTTAGGGTGTCATAGCTTCCACCACTACCAATGCACTACCCCGAGGTTTATCGCTCTCCTCCAACTTCCATCGTACCCGGCAGTACACCTCTTAGCACTACAACGACCAGCACATCAACGAATACCGGCATTGTCCTTAACGCTACTCTCAATGTCAATTCCACCAACAATCCTACCAACACCCCTTCTGCCCCCCAACAACCAAATCAAACAGTTCAACCTGGTATCAATGGAGTAGCACCACCCTCAGATAAAGGTCGACCAACGTTCGGTGTTGATTTAGCTGAACAAATGGCTAGGGATAATGTAGAGGTACCACCTATAATGGTGAAATGCTGTGAGGCGATAGAGAGACATGGAATAAGTAATCAAGGGGTGTATAGGGTTAGTGGGACGATGAGGAAGATCCATGCTTTGAGAGCTCACCTGGATAAAGGTTTGTCTGCATCAAGAATTGGCTGTGATTTTCTGATAAGTTCCGAACGAACAGATCTGGACTCGGTCGATTTGGACGGACAAGAGTGGGCAAGTGAAAATGAAATCAGCAATGTGACGAGCGTGATGAAAATGTGGCTGAGAGAGCTGCCGGAACCGCTTTTGACATATGGGTTGCACCAGGGGTTCATTGAGGCTGCTAGTTTGTCCTGGTTCCTCATTCTTCTGTTTTTCAAAACTGAGAGTTTCTTGTTCAGAAATTGAGAACGAAAGGTTGAGGCAGATACGACTACATGAACGCGTGAATGATTTACCGGATCCAAATTACTCGACGTTAAAGTATTTCTTGGGTCACCTACATCGGTATAGTAGCCTTCTCTATTACTATGACCGACGTTGCTGACCCTTCGCCGTCCATAGAATCAACCTACACGCGTTGGAAAACCAGATGTCAATGCAGAATCTCGCAATTGTATTAGGGCCTACATTATTTGGTCAGCCTATGCCTTCTGCACCTGGGGCAATCACTTCCCCGATGCCAGATACACTTCATCAGAATTTGGTTGGTTTTCTATGATCTGATTGTGGAGTCACCTGGATAGCTTACAGTATTTTTTGTCAGGCAATTGAGACGATACTGAATCGCTATGTGGATATTTTTGTTGATGAAACGGAGGGTTCTTGATCTCAAACCGTCATCGACTTGCATCGGACTGGGGGTGGTGAATTCCAATTTGGCATTCTAATCCCCCCTTGTTATCTTTCTGTCGACCTTCTTGGGATACAATCATTCGTCCCTTCCACTCCGCTTTTGATTTGGCAGCACGATTGATGCTGTGCTTTTTTTTGACACTCTCTTTCTTGTCATTCTTGACATGCTTCCCTCCCCGGGCAGCTCAGGAAGCACAAGCTACTTAGCCTCATGTCTTTCTTTTTCCTGGTGTGACGTCTCCTCTGGAGGACCTTGGACATCACTTTTTTTGCATTGGATGGAAAAGTCTTTTATTTTCACTTCCTTTGCTCTTTCGTGTTTTTTCTATCGATAGTACATATTTTTCATACTTGGTGGATGGTACCAGGTATACTATGCCTCGTATGGTGTTGTAATTTTAGTGTGTATATTTTCCCCCATTATTTTTCCCTCGTCTTCTGTTCTTGATATCTATAAGTATATGTATACCCTACACACACTCGCACACTCGTATTGGTTTGATGTAGTGGATTCAGTAGTAGGCTTTCAGACAATAATCGTTAGCGTTGTTGCATGCGCACGCGATTATGGTAGTGCATACGTGTCGGGATGATTCTGACAGCGATAATCATTGGTCTACAATGGATCACACTGCAAAGCCATTCTCGCTCCTCATTGCGACTGGTGTCGGTCACTAGAGAACTGGCTTCACTTTAATATTCAGGTATAAAGTGTTTGTCGTCTGTAATGCTTCATTGCTGTAAGCCTACACAACGAAGCAATCGTGTGAGACAGAGATATAGTTGATATCCATGCATCTTTCGTCCTCCTAGAATATCCATCTCTACCTCTCGAGAATACTTGTATTGTTCAGTATCTCGGATCCAATGCTTCTTAAGGCCAGGTGCATTCGGCACGTGTTGAACGTTGACCCTTCTAGGTCTGCGATGTAAGATCCGGAAGTCTTCAGAATGCTCCGAAATTTCTTGGTGATCTCTCAATCAATATTTACTCACAGGATTGCAATTGGAAGCAGCCTCTGAAGGCATGTGATAAGTATGTATTCTAACAATCAGATTAAAGATAGACGCCCGGAACAAAGATCGATCAGATGCGTGTATAGTATAAATTTCTTTTTACTTGACTCCTTCCCCTTCCTATCAGCCGAAAACAATGTCTGAGCATCGTGGGCGTGTCCTCTTGGCTTACTCTGGAGGTCTTGGTTAGTGACATACTTTTCTCTCTGTCAGTAGTACACTCATTTGACTTGCTTTTAGATACATCATGTATACTGGCCTGGCTTATAGAGCAAGGTTATGAGGTCTATGCTTTTATGGCTGATGTTGGTCAGGAAGAGGATTTCAAAGCTGCTGAGGTCAAAGCCCTGAAGGTCGGAGCCAAGAAGTTTTTTCTAGCTGTGAGCCATTCAATACCTGTAAATACAAATGCCATAGACATGCCTTTCTCCACTGCAGGACCTGAAGCGTGAATTTGTGACTGAGCTCATCTATCCTGCCGTGCAAACCAACTGTATCTATGAGGTGTGATCATATCCCTCATCCTTTGCTCGTTGTTGTGTTTGAGACCTCTTTCGGCGGCTTTAGAATGTCTATCTTCTTGGTACATCGCTCGCGCGCCCTGTGATTGCGCGTGGAATGATTGAGGTTGCCGACAAAGAAGGTTGCGAGTGAGTAATGTTTGGAGATTCTCTTGTATTTTGACACCATCCCGTCCATTACTGACAGTCTATCATTAGTTTTGTTTCTCATGGCTGCACTGGCAAAGGCAACGATCAAGTGCGATTCGAACTGGCTTTCTATGGACTCAAACCTGATATCAAAGTTATCGCACCTTGGCGAATTCCTGGTATTTTAAACCCTCGTTACGTTGAGTTTACTTGACGAAATTTTTAGACTTCTATAACCGTTTTGCCGGCCGTCAGGCCCTGCTCCAATTTGCAGCTGAGAAGAACATTCCTGTTCAGCAAACAGCTGCAAAGCCTTGGTCAACAGATGAGAATTTGTTTCACATCTCCTACGAAGCTGGTATCCTTGAAGATCCTAATGTCACCCCTCCGGATGATATGTGGAAGCTGACTACCTCTCCTGAGAATGCACCATCGGAGCCCGAACGCATTTCTATTGAATTCAAATGTGGTTTACCTGTCAAGGTTCTGGTTCCTCAGTCCGGAAAAGAATATACCGACGCTGTCGATATCTTCAATGCTTTAAACGCTCTTGCTAGGAAACACGGTATCGGGCGTATTGATATCGTAGAAAATAGATTCATCGGGGTGAAATCCCGTGGATGCTATGAGTCTCCTGCAGCAACTATATTACGTATTTCTCATATGGACCTCGAGGGTCTCACCCTTGACCGCAATGTTCGTGCGCTTCGTGATCAATTCACCACTATTGCCTTCAGCAGAATTCTCTACAACGGACACTTCTTCTCCCCCGAACGTGAATTTATTACCAGCTCCATCCCTTCAAGCCAACGAACTGTGAACGGTATCGTCAGACTGAAGCTCTACAAGGGTAATGTCGTTGTTGAAGGTCGTGAGAGTGATGAGGTCTGTATTCTTAGGACTGTGATGTTGATCGGTTTTACTTAACTCAAGCTGATCACAGGGTCTTTACGATGCAGCCCAATCTTCCATGGATGAGTTGGGTGGGTTCGAGCCCACTGATACCACCGGGTTCATTGCCATTGAGTCTATTAGGATTAAGAAGTGTGCTTTCAACCCCTTGAAGTTTTCGTTTCTGATACTTTTTGTATAGGTGGGCTCAGTCAAAGATCACAAAAGGACAGGGTGGAGTTACCGTAAATGACGTCTATGACGCTCACTAAAGTTGATATGATGGAGAGGTGATTTGTGATCTTGTATGTAGCTAAGTTTGTCTGAGCTGTTTATAGGCTTATATCCGAGGGACCTGTTCCCTGTGGATTTGTAGATTTGTAGATGAGTGAACCGACGACTTTGTCAATATAATCACACCACTTCGTCCACACTCTTCCTCCTCTGGCCTTATGCCTTCTGTAGGTACTCCCCGAATGCTGGGCCCTGTTTGAATTCTCCGCATCTAAGCACTAGCCCTGAATCCAAATCAAGGTATAATCACATGACCTTAAAGTCTATTGTTTAATTCTCGTAAACGGAACAATCGCGTAAAATATCACCTTGTTTTCGTTCTCACTGACATTATGACTACTCAGCAAGATACACATCTTCGCCTTTCTCAAACAGAAATTTATCAACTCCAGAAACTTGTGGGGTCGGAGCAGACAACATCAAGTGCTGTATCACCCTCAGATAACTCCTTGGCGATATCTGTGAGAAATACAAAGTCTTTGAAATGACACACTGACTCGACGTGAACAATAGAAATATAGTGCAGAAAAGCATTCCTCTAAGGCTGAACAACCTATATACTCTTCCATGGAAAGGCGATCAGTGCGTACCTATAGTTCACGCTCAATATATCAAGTGTCCGAGAAGGCCTAGTTTGTAACAGATATCTTTCTTATGTTCTCTGCACTTCAAAGACTGATGAAGCATGTTAATGAAGGGTGGTAGGTCAACTGAATTCAGAACATGGAGTTGAGTTCAGAATTTGACACAGGCTCCGGACATCAGAGGGCTCCCAAATGCTGAGAAAACTCGGAACTGAATACGCGAGATCCGCTCAGGAGCGCTGGTATCGTGCCTTTGTATGCCGTGTTCATCTCTTTTGTGGAGCAATTCTCAATTTATATAGTCATGTACCAACCGTTCAAAACCATCAAAACCTCAATCGGAACACTATCGAATGCTCTCCTCGGCCTTTTCGCTGTTTGTCATACTTTACATGCCCGAGCCAGGATATGAGAATGCGCTAATTGCCGAGGAGTTGGTTGATTGGATGAATAAGCATTTTGCCGAGCCATCAACAGAGCAGGGAGATATGTTGAATAAACTTGAGAAACCCTGGGAGAATACCTCATTTTGGTCGTATTTGACAAAGTGAGTATCATCATTCACTGTGGTTGTTGCTGTTCATGAAGTCGGGTTTCCGATTCGCAGATGCATTCTTCGCGGTCTTACAGGGTCATCATCCTGTTCATTGAAAGCTCTTTTGCGTCATCCATCTCTTGCACTTCGAGACATGGTAAAACTCTTGCAGCCGCTTGTGATGAATCAACCTCATCTCCGGAATTTTACCTCTGAGAGAGAGTTTGTATTTGCTGCCCGTCAATGGCGGGATCAAGTCAAAGCACTTCGTGTAGAGATGGATAAAATACCTGAAAGAGAGAGAACTGTTCATCTTGACTTAAGAGGGGGAGAAGATTGGTGGGAAAAATTGAGTGACATTGTTAGCTTGCTGGAGGGTGAATCTCAAAAGTTCAAACAAATCATCAAAACGAAGTTTTCAGGCGATTGGAAGGAGGGTGTTGCTGCGTGGTCGATATTCGTAGACAGAAGGACCAGGAGAGAATCTTTACCGTGGGCTTCTAAATTTGGAATCAGAGTGCGCGTTGCTGACTATCGTTTCGATAGTAACATTGTAGCACAAATGCTAGATGCTATGCCTTCTAACTCAAATAACGTTGAAGAGTCCTTATACATCGCGCTAATCTCTGGAAACTTGAAGGAAGCACTGCGATGTGCACATACAATTGATCCTTGGTTATCTGCCCATCTAATCCATTTCATGGTTCCACTGCAGTTGATTGACAATGAAGTCATAGACAAGTGAGCCTTTCTTACTTCCTTTTATGGCTAAGTTCCCATTAAACCTACCTTGCAAAGATCCGGTCTTTCCCTGAGAGATCATTATGTACTTTCTTATGCTGAATCCCTGCGCTCGGACCCTAGTCTATGGCGGATCATGGCAGGATACATGTATTCGTGTGACGAAACTGGAAGACGTCAAGCTGACGAGCTTCTTGTCCACATCCCTGTACGGTTCAGATCAAATACAGCGAACAATGGCGATGAAGCTGCCTCAGCTACCGGTCCTGAAGAACTTGACGCTCTAGAAGATTTGAATGACATTTGTCGGGAACACGGGCGAGAAGATTTGCGGAGATTGATCTGTCGTGCACGTAGGAACCGTTTCCCGGTCACGTACCTTACTGATTCCTTGATATAGATTGCTGCGAAGACGTTTATCTTGAGGGGGGAGTTCAGTCTGGCGATCGCCTACATGGCTTCAGGGCAAGACTGGATGGGACTGGATCGTGTTATCGACTATATCCTTGAGAGCTATATCACTTCAGGTATGATTATCCGCACCATGTTCTTCCGTGAACTTCTATTTAAACACTAAACAGGACCTGTAAACCTCATCCACAGTGGATCTCAGATATCAGACATGCTGAACGGACTAGACTTGGAAGGACCTCTTTTGAGTTTCAAGCATCGTTTCACGTTTGTCGCTCGGTATGCTGAACTGCAGCGACATCTTGCACATATGGATTATGCAGCAGCTGCAAAATCTATTGTATCTATCTTGAGCGAAGGACTGGCTCCGCGTTCATGGTATGCTATCATTTTGACGGATTTAATCCCTCTAATTGGATCCAGTGCGTCTTTCAGCATACCTGACTGCATCTTGTTAGACCATTGATCATCATATGTAGGAAGACAAGGCCTCTTCGATAAATCTGATGCCGTTCTTCTACTGAAGAGGTTGGACGAGATCATGACAGCAGTGAATAATGGAGTAGGGGAAGAGTATCTTGGTCCCTATAAGCGGCTGCTAACTAATCGACGGCAACGCGCAGTGAAAATCAATATTAGTGTGCATGAGGAAGTTTTGAACCAGTTTGGAATCGTGAGGATGTCCCTGGCACTTTTTTTTACAAATTGTAATTTCTCGGGCAGGTCGGAAATCCGATGACCGGTGATTAATGGGTATAAATATCCTTTCTTTTTTTTTTGATAAGCAGTGTAAATATCTTTAATCATCAAAGAAACTGTTAATACACATAATAGCAAATCAAATACCTTCTGGGTCCAGTAAGATAAATATAAATTGGATTTCTTGGTCTGTCAGCACAACCTCCTACATCTGCAATGTCAGTAAGATTGAGAGCAAGTTCTAAAGCTTGGACGGCAATGGGTCAAAAAACGGCATTGTTTTGAAATGTCTGGTGCTTGGGATTCTGTCTCCCAGGGTCATCTGAAACTTGTTTTTGTTATATTAAAACGCAAAGTCCTTTGAGATCTGATGGTGTCAGTGTGTCTGAAGCGTCGACATGTATTGTCGCGAAAAGATCACAAATGCGCTACCCAGAAAACCAAATTAACCATACTCCCCCTGAGTTATCTCAACTTTTGTTTTTTGGCTTTTCGGAGGGCAGGATCATGTATCAGGCTGTTGCTAGTATTTTGGGCCTGTTCGTCTCGAAGTTTCTCCAACCATAGCCCACCTTCTGCACCACGGAATAACCAAACGTGACTGGCAATAGAGATAGGCCTCAATGAGCTAGCATAGAAGTAGAACATCGGTCATCTCACCTGCTCCCTACTTGAACTGGTTCAGTTGAATCAAGCGTGAGGTTGGAGGTGTATGTACGCCTCTTCACACTGAGAGATGAAGTTGGTTCAGAAGCCAGAGCAGTAAGGTCCCAACCTAATTCTTGTGAGAGATGCAGAACTATATCATCAGCATTTCCCAAAAGTATTATCTACACGAGGTCGGTCAGACATGTCAACAAGTCATGTCGTTTTTCCCAAACGTACGTCAGGGTTAATATGTCGAATAGGCGTTTTATTTATGAGTATCTGTGCCACCAGGCATGAGCATGCCTATGCCAAAGTGTTGGATGCCTACCTGTGGTATTGAATGAGGAAGGTGATCTGAAACGATGAGTCTAGAACAAAAAACTTGACATTACTGCACTTACCCAAGATCTCGGCCACAGGTGACACCTCAAGCGACGTCCCAATGATGATGAGGAGATCGACTATATTTCGATCCTTCGCAAGCGCACGATCAAATTGATCGTCAAGTTTTTCACCGAAAAAAGTTATGTCGGGCTAACGAATGATCAGGAGCTAAATGGCGATTTGCGATGAGAGAAAAACCTTCATGATTCCAGCAGGGTAGTCAGGTGCATCGCTTTCATCTTCAGCGTCACTGTCCCATTGACCTTTGGCTTGTTTCCGAGTTTGCTTGCGCTTCTTGGGCCTAGCTTCAGGATTGCACACATGACATTTGGGCACTTTGCATGCCATGATTTCCAATTCTATCTCACTACCATGTACCTTTCTGCCGCATTGTATACATGTAGCGCTCGCAAAAGATCCATGGCACTGTAAGACACGTTGAATTCCTGCAAGAGTCTCAAGAGTGTCTATATTCTGGGTATAATTCTAAGGCGTCGAGTTAGTAGCCAATGAAATTTCGATTACACGGCACCTTACACGGAGAAGCTGAAAACGAGATCAGTAGCCTTTCGTCTCAAGGATCAACCCGATTACCTTTCCTCTCATCTCCATACATTTGATAAATCGATGACAGATAGAAGGTGTAAAATCAGAGGGATATATCTGACTTTCAAGAGGATGGGGATATCATACAAAGACTGTGGACAAAAACTTACCGAGCAAAAGAGCTAGGAGAAGGAAGCTCATCAGATATAGGAGAAGAAAACTTGATATCACATACTAAAATACTGAAAACGCAAGTCAGGCCAGATTTTTAGTGTAGTGAGCGAGCCTTACCAGAAGGGTTTTCTCGGAAAAACTGGATGTCAAACCTATTTGGATAAACAGCATGAGATTTCAACGACAACATGGGTAGGCATCGCACATTTGCTGAGGGTCATCGAGATCAAAGTCACCACACGCTTTAATTGAGGCATATAAGCCTTCTCGAGAGCGGAAATCCGGAATTCCACAGGAAACACCTAAAATGATAGTCAGACAGTGACGATGGGAGAGAAATGATACCAACTGACTGATACCTGCACCAGTAAGGATCATGACGCGTTCGGATTTCTGTATCAATTTCAAGGCATCTGTGATCGTATTGTATTGTTGGAGTTTATCACGCATCCGAAGCCTCGCCAAATCGTAAATTTTAAGAATCTACGCGATCAACAATCTGCTTACTGGTGTAACATAGCCACTTTCAAAAAATAAAGGAGGGTTTGCGGCCGTAAAGTTCGCAACTCAGGACACTATCTTGTTCGAAAGAAGAACAGAAGACTAGGCTTGGGAACCTACTAGATCAACACCTAGGACTTCCAAAAGGCGAGGGATAGCGATGTCTTTTTCTTGGATATACTCCTTGATGAAGGAAGACGAGCCTACCATAACTTAAATAATTAGGATAAGTGCCGCCTCCAAACGACTAACCGCGTTCTTTCAGATGACGGAGCATCGCCTTCACTTCTTGCGTTGTCCATGCTGGCCCGGTGCGCGCGTGAGTGAATATACAGACATGGAGGTTCGGATTTTTACCCTGTGAACTAGGTTCAGGATAATTTTGTTGGTCACTTGACGCTCCGTTCGCAGTACCTGATACCTGCGCCTGTGAAAGGGCTTGTATCAAATCGTCTACAGTTTCTATGTCCATTTCGACCTCGTCTGAGGCCTCGAGAAATATTTCAATTTGAGAAACTAGACTTCCTTCCTCCTCCAAGGATAAGTCGCGAGGCTCCGACATCATTTAATTGATTTCGGGGAAGTGTGAAGCGTTGGTTGATGCTACAGGACTGCAGAACGAATGGCTGACAAGAAAAAGGAAAATACTACATAGATAGAATATTAAACAGTCAAGATAAGACCCCCATGAACAGATCTGCGACTCACCCAGGATTGAAAACGGTGGAAACATTAAGATTCATGAGGATTGTATACAAACACACACAGGAACAAATAAAGCATTTTTAATTTATTACTTCATTACATGGTGCTTGGTCATAGTCCATGGTAGACAAGTAATTAAACAAGGTATTCATTCTGGGCCTCCAGCCCATTCAAACACCTCTACTAATTCTGAATGAATTTAAATTGTATTGAAGTCAGGTCGCTTTGCTCCCTTCCAACTTTTATGAATTAGTTGAATACCGTTGTAATGCCAGGTGTCAATCTGGCACCCTAGTTTTCAATCCAACTCAGTCTGATGTCCACAGAACTTAGTGTATTATTATGTACCTAGTATTCAATCCAACTAGATACATCAGCAAAGATAACATGAAATATATAATAGAATATTCACCTCAGTCTAATGTCCACAGAACTAAGGGTAGAAAAGGTTTTCTGCTGCAAAATACCAGGCTGACTAATCATGATAAAAATAAAGAATGAAGGCAGAAATTGATGAAGACAATGAATCAGGAACAAGAAGGAAGGTGTAAGAATCTGAGGGGTTGGCTGGTAT
>Ga0153986_1000369_pt1 | contig 14149 bp, 21 predicted proteins | sample TSGA070MetaG_FD_104724 | JGI IMG/M metagenome (GOLD analysis project Ga0153986, IMG submission 104724) | Attine ant fungus gardens microbial communities from Georgia, USA - TSGA070 MetaG | ecosystem: Host-associated > Fungi > Mycelium > Unclassified | place: USA: Georgia, Alexander Wildlife... | reverse complement strand
GTCCTCTATTTCTATAATCCTTGGAGTGTCTTCTTCCTCCGAGTACATATCATACAGCTCTTTAATGGGGTCTAGTCGGTTCATGACATTTAAGTACTAAACTGGTAACTAGGTTGCTTAGGAGTAACTAGGTAAAAGTGTTCAGAGCTATTGTCATAGGGAATGGAAGGAGTATATATAACAATAATGTAAGAAAAACAAGGATAACATCAAGAGACATGAAGATGACAAGCTGAAGAATATATCATACTTTGACAACATTTGCAATAAGTTCCTCCTATATTATGCTGCTTGTCCTTAACTCAACAAATTCAACATTCCAAGTAGGGGTTGGGGGTTTGGGACATCCTAGTAGTACACAGGGAATTGTAGTTTTGTTGTACTGTCAAGCCTAATCAACAATTGTACTTGACCCTACTAAGAAGGGAAGATTTCCCTATATAGCTTGCAGTGGATGTCTCAATTGACAAGGGACTAGGGTAAGGGGATTCTGATTCTGTGAATGCTGAGACAACAAAACTAGAGATTATAGTACTAGGTAATCTCAATAACTAGTCTAGGACTGTACTTGGCAGTAGGGCAATTAGGTAATTGATGATGGCTGGTCACAAGGTCACATGGATCATGACATTAGTAAGCAAAAGAAGTCACATGTGCATGAGTTGATAACATCAAAGAAAGAAATAGGAAGAAAGACATCTGAGGTGTATACACAACATGGAACTCCAGAGTTGTTTCTCGAGCCTTATCAATAGATTGAAAAAAGTTCTTCCTCCTGTGAAAGAACCCATCAGGACTTGACTGTATGGATGTCAGTGGAATCCTGAATCCTGTCACCACCTCCGGGGCGGATCAAAAAAAATAAAGATAAAGATAAAATGATATCAATGCCTATCCACGTTCTCTCCCAGGTTCATCTAAAGAGGTTCTTTGAAGTTCTCCCTTGTTTGATTCCTTTTTTCACCACCCCCCCTCTCGCACACATACAACATCCCCCGTCAAATTCCATCTTTCCGGCTCAACTCCTGAAAAATGTCAGAGTTGAAGGAATACGTTGTCGCGGTACACGGTGGTGCAGGATTTCACCATTCGGATAACGATAGACACATAAAACGTGCTCTAAAGCTGTTCGTAATTATCTTCCCCACCGGGTGACAAGCTTACTTTTTTGGACAATTGTTTCCCTTGTGGGTGTGGGTGGGCTTTTTTTCTTTTCTTTTTCTTTTTCTTTAGTGCATGCAAGAAAGCCCTTGAAAGTATGGAACAAATTGAGTCGGAATCATCCCTTCCAAATTCAGATCCGAAGTTAAAAGATGGGAAAAATAAAGAATCCATGGTATTAGTTGAACAAGCTATCATATCCCTTGAAGATGACCCTTTTCTGAACGCGGGATATGGTTCCAATTTGACGTTGGACGGAACCGTTGAATGTGATGCTGCTCTTCACATTTCTTGTTCCCCCTCTTCAAACAATGACTATCAATTTGGTAGTGTTGGTGCTGTTTCCGGTATAGTATTTCTTTTTTTTTTCCCTCTCGACTTGTTTCCTATGATATTACTTTCAGGAATAAAAAATCCAATTTCAGCCGCTCGAAATATCTTGGAATATTCGATAACGACAAGCGATAGTGACAAAGACAAGCTAGGTCGTGTATCACCCATGTGAGTAAGAAGAAGAAAGTGTAGGAAATATTAAATGACAAGGGCAGGACACTTGTATCCGACGGAGCAGTCAACTTTGTAAAGAAGCATGGATCTGGAACGGGGCTTATTCCTCCTGAGAATATGATTACAACTCTGGCGAAACAAACTTGGAAAAAGTGGAAAGATAGGCTAGACGGAGTAATCAAAACAGAGGGAGTAGACTGTGAGAATAAGATGCAAGATACAGTGGGTGCTGTGGCTTGGCATCCAAGCAGTGGATTTGCATCAGGCGTTTCAAGGTCTAGTCCTGGTTTCTTTTTTATGCAACCATTTATTCAAGGTTTGAAAGTGGAGGGATGCTGCTAAAGTTTCCGGGGAGGGTTGGAGAGGTAAACTTTGACCCTGTTCAATATTCAGCAACGTTTGAAATTGATGATGAAAAGGCAGCTATCTTTGGTGCAGGATGCTGGGCACAGAACAGGACAGGTGCAACAGGTGGGATGGCATGTAGTATATCGGGTACAGGAGAAGAGATTGTCCGCGCCAATCTTGCGCGGAGTATCGGTGCAACTTTTCAGTCGTGCGTAGAGCCTCATCAAATTTTACAGCGAACACTGGTGGAGTATCTGTGGAGTGAGCCCATTTATGCCAGTATAAACAGGACAAAATATGACTTTTTTTTCTTGTCGGTTGTTGGGAAGAAGCAGAAAAAAAAGTGGGGACGGAAGAGCCAGCTGCAGGGGTACTGATGATAACCAGAGAATCTGCAACAGGTGGGACAGTACAGAACCATGTTGCCGTAAGTGACTGATAAATCGCAAAGCAGAGGTGTGGTGCGGATTTACGACGGCGAGCATGGCCATTGCATTTGCCTCGAGCAAGGAGCAGAAACCAAAGGTATGATTACAACATGGGAGCAGACAGGAAGGAATGACGGACTCGCTAGGCATATATACTACGTCGAAGGGAGAGGGAGAAAGGACGTGTGTTGGTCACGTCATTCAGGATATAATTATTGTCTGGCAAGGCGCGATTGGTTGAAACGTTGGAGGGTTTTGATAGGGAATTTTGTTCTGGACGATATCAAAGGGATGCGAGAAGAAGAAAAGACTTTGCATACCTGCAAGTTGAGCAGACAGGAACGGGATGACAGAAAACTAGAAAATGGTGAATGAACAAGGAGAGGGGTAGGAAAGATTCAATCACTTGAAAGACAAACAGAGCAGACGAAACCAATGTCGATGGTATTTTTATGGCAGAAACAGGCAGCGCGAAAATCGACCTTGTCATGGGTAGGGACAGCGACGAACTTGCGGATCGCAGGGGAAGGAAGGAAAGCCATCTGGGGGAGGTGAGGAGAGGAAAGAGAGGGAAAAAGGCAGACGAGGGCGTACGATAAGATACTGCAGGAGGGCATCGGACTGTTGGAGGTGGATATAGGCACCGCCGGTCAGATGGGCAGCCTGCTGGAGGAAGAGGGCGTGGGGGCCGTGGACCTGGCAGACATCGATGGTGACGTTCTGTGGGATGTGAGAGGAGGTGAAGATGAAGAAAAAAGACACATACAAGGTTCTGGGCGGAAAAGACAGAGTTCATGATAGGGATGTAAGAGGAGGGGAGGTCGGGGGAGACGGAGAGGACGAGGAGGCGGGGGATGGAAGGGTCGCGGCGGAGCTGGAGGCGGTTGACATCTTGGGAGAGAAATATGAGGAGGAAGGGTTACAGGGAGGAGGTAACCCACGACAGAGAGCCTTGGCGATGGCAGGGACGAGGGCGGGGGGCTCTGTCGAGGGAGGGCGGTCGAGGAGAGCGCGGAAAGCGTCGCGGACGGCATTGTCGAGGGCGGCAAAGGGGGAGTAGGCGTTGAAGACGGGAGGATGGAGGGAGTCGGCGGAGGAAGCGTAGAGGAGATGGGCGGCGGCGGGGAAGGCGGCGAAGACGGCGAGTGAGTTTGCAGGGTTTTCAGCGAGGTGGGCGTGGAGGAAGACGAGGAGGTGGGGCAGAAAGGTGGGGTCGATGTCGAGGACGACGGCGAGATGGGAGGGCGAGTCAGTGTCCATGGTGGCTCAACCCTAACCCTAGGATCGACAGCGCCGGTCACCAACGCTCTTCCGGCGTTGCCCGTCACGACGACGCTCCCGTGCGAATTCTCCCCCGTTGGCGATGCTGACGCCCGTCCCTCCCCACTCTTCCTCCCCACCACCATGTCCATCCTCGTCGACGACCACGACGTCCTCCTCCACCCTGACTATCTCCTCACCTCCGTTTCCCGCCTCCCCATCTCCACCTCTCGCCTGCCCTCGGTCCGTCCTCCACTGCCTCTTCTCTCTCCCCTTTGCTCACCATCCTTCCTTTCACAGGAGGTCGACGATTCCGTATGTCTCTTCTCTCTCTCTTCCATCTCCTATATATCTTACTTCTCTCAGGGCTATGAGGACCATCCCGATGAGGATGAGGATGACAACGACAACGATGATGACGACGACACTACCTATGCCGATGAAGAGTACCCCTCACAGAGAAAACCCCTCAAGAAAGCCAAAAAGCATCGTCTACCCTCTGCCCATGTGATACGCCCCCGAGGCACGTCTCCCTCGTCTCTCCCTCATATTCCCACACGCTGACGTTACCTCCAAGCATCCACCCGCCCCGCCTCATCTTCCGACTCGGACTCGGATTACGGCGCCCCTGCCCACAAGCGCAAAAAAAAGAACCGCCAGTCCACAGAGGAAATCAGAGTCTCCAGCCGTGGTGGCAAAATTCCAAACTATGTCGACGATGTACAAGACTTTGACAAATTTGACCAAGACGAGCATATCCCTGACACCATCGACTCCGTAGACCCCATCGCTCAGTTTCAAGAGGAAGACGAGATCGAGGCTGTCCTCAGTCACAGTAGAGACGAGGCTCGAGAGAATGATCCTCACGACCTCTGGTTTGAGAACATCGTCCGTCATTCCTTACTCGTCTTTACTATCCTCACTCTGAGAAAAAAAACAAATAGCGCTTTCACATCAAATGGAAAACTTTCTCCCACCTCCACAACACAGACGAAACCTACGAATTTCTCAAGCGTTTTAAAGGTCTTAAACGCGTCGACAACTATATCAAGGCCTACAAGCAGTGGCAGTCTCGACTGGCCGCTCCGAATCTTTCCCGTGAAGATGCAGAAGCGCTCTTATTAGACAAGGAACGTGAGAGGGAAGATCTCGAGAATTTTCGCAACGTTGACCGGGTAGTTTCCCATCGGGTTGACGCTGATGGCGAGGAGGAGTATTTCTGCAAGTGGCAAGGCCTTAATTACGAGCACTGTACCTGGGAACTTTCAAGGGACGTAAAGCCTATGGCCCAGGACCAAATTCAGGTATATAGAGAACGTGAAGCTGACGCCAAGTTTCCCTTCAAGAGTGTGTCCTACTCGAGGCATAACAGACCGCAGTTTAAAAAGATCACCCAAGATCCTGATTACATAAAGTCCACGGGGGGTGAACTTAAGGACTTTCAGTTAACTGGACTCAACTGGCTCGCTTATCTCTGGAGCAAGGGTGAAAATGGTATTCTTGCTGATGAGATGGGGCTCGGCAAGGTGCGCTGCTGATGATCGATGGTTCATCGGCTCTTGTGGCTTACACGTAGCTCAGACTGTGCAGACAGTATCTTTCATTTCTTATCTCTTCCACGAGATGCAACAATATGGTCCTTTCCTTGTCATTGTTCCTCTCTCCACCATCACCGCTTGGCAGACACAGTTTCAAGCCTGGGCTCCAGATATGAATGTCATCACCTATATCGGAACCGCCACAGCTCGCGAAGTCATTCGTACGTACGAGTTTGGTCTCTCTCATAAAAAGCTCAGGATGAACGTCCTGTTGACGACCTACGAGCTCACTTTGAGAGATGCAAAGGAGCTTGGGGATATCAAATGGCAGCTGCTCGCAGTTGATGAGGTATGCCGGTCTATCTCTCTTCTCACTGTTTGGATTGACTCGCTTCACTAGGCACATCGTCTCAAGAACTCTGAGAGCCAGCTCTATGAAGCTTTGAGATCGTTCTCTGCAGCATCCAAGCTGTTGATCACAGGAACACCTCTGCAAAATAATGTCAAGGGTATGTGCATCATCATCTTTGTTTATCGATAAGATCTCATTGATCTATAGAGTTGTTGTCCCTCATGCATTTTCTGATGCCTGACAAGTGTAGGTGTCATGTTGGCCTGAGAGTGAGACTGAGAGTCTTATCCTCGTTACCGCAATAGTTGCCCTCACCAATGAATTCGATTTGAATGATGCCGATCATGAAGAGAAGATCAAGGAGCTACACCAGCAACTCGAGTCACTGATGCTTCGGCGCCTGAAACGCGATGTTCTAACGTCACTGCCTACTAAGAGCGAACGCATTCTTCGTGTCGAAATGAGTGCTCTTCAAACACATTTCTACAAGAACATTTTGACAAAGGTGGGATATTTGTTCTATTATCGGCCAGCTATGAATTTTTTTGCAGAATTTTTCGGCCCTTGTCAAGAGCGCGAACGGCAATAACAACATTAGTCTACTAAATATCGCCATGGAGCTTAAGAAGGCCGCTAATCACCCTTATCTCTTTGACGGTGCCGAAACACGGAGCGACAATAATGACGAAATCCTCAAAGGACTCGTCATGAATAGCGGCAAAATGGTACTCTTGGATAAACTACTAGCTCGCCTGCGTCAGGATGGCCACCGTGTGCTCATTTTCAGCCAGATGGTGCGTATGTTAGATATCCTCAGTGATTACATGTCGCTTCGTGGATATGTGCATCAGCGATTGGACGGCATGGTTTCCTCTGATCAACGCAAGAAATCGATCGCGCATTTTAATGCTCCTGGATCGCCCGACTTTGCATTCTTGCTCTCCACTCGTGCCGGTGGCCTTGGTATCAATTTGGAGACAGCTGATACTGTCATTATTTTCGACGTCAGTGGCTACTTTGAAAGAGTAGATTCATGTCCTTAATTTCTTTTAGAGCGATTGGAACCCGCAGAATGATTTGCAAGCCATGGCTCGTGCCCATCGTATTGGACAAAAGTCCCATGTTAGTGTGTATCGTTTTGTGAGCAAGGATACAATGGAAGAGGACGTTTTGGAACGTGCAAAGAAAAAGATGGTGCTCGAGTACGCTAGTGAATAATTTTCTAGCTATCTGTGCGGAAACACTCTGACATGGCACCTATCATAGTCATCAATCAGATGGACACGTCACAGGCTCACTTGAGCTCCAAAGCTCAGAGCAAGGATCCGCACAAGCCCGATAACCTGAGTAAAGAAGAGTTGACTGCTGTGCTGAAATATGGTGCTCAGAAAATGTGAGTGGTGAACGTGGACCAGATCACTGGTGACAACTGATGGTGCTGTTCAGGTTCGACAAGGACGACAGCTTGCAGAGTCAGAAGCTGGATGAGATGGACCTCGATGATATCTTGAATCGGGCCGAAGCTCATGAGACGATGACCAATGACGGAGGTACATCTCTGGGTGGTGAAGGTTTCCTCGCCCAGTTTGCGGCAGTGAGTGACGTGAAGAATGACATGAGTTGGGAGGAAATCATCCCTTTGGAGGAGCGACGAAAATTTGAGAGTGAAGAGGATCAGAGGAAAGCAGAGGAACATGTTGCACAGGAGTCCCGCGATAGAAAACGCTCCCATGCTCAAGTTTCTTATGAGGGTATGGACGTTGATCATCCACCCTCAGCTGGTGCGTTGAAGAAACCAAAGTTAGCTGGAGTTCAGAGGAAATCCGCGAGTCAGAAGGCTATGGAGCTGAAAGAGCGAGATGTTCGCGTATTGATCAGGAGTCTACAGCGGTGGGGTGACATTAGACAGCGGTATGATGTGATTGTGAGTATCGTTATCTTCTCGATTTTTAGGTCACTTACGACCCTGTCCAGGTCACAGAGTCCAAGTTGCAAGACAAGAATAGGGCTATGCTTCTGGATCTTGCAGATGAAATTATTGACATCTGCAACCAAGCTGTCAGAGAGAATGAGGATCAAAAACGTGAGCGTCTCGCGTTGGGCGAGACCTTGACCAATGCTCAGAAGAGCAAAGCTGTTCTCATAACCTGTCGAGGAGTTGGGAACATTAATGCTGAAACTGTTCTTTCACGTCATCGTGACCTTCAAATCCTTAATACCACTTTATGCGAGCTAGATGATCCATACAAGTGGTTTATTCCCATTGATAATATCCGGCCTACGCTTAATTGGTCCGGTCGTTGGGGTCCTCAAGATGATTCCATGCTCCTCGTTGGTGCCTTCATTTATGGATTTGGCAACTGGGAGGCAATGCAGAAAGATCCGAAACTTGGACTGGATGGCAAGTTCTTCTTGGAGGAAGGAAAGAAGGGTGAAGATGCTGCTACTCGACCTATACCCAATGCAATTCATCTTGTACGGCGGGGTGATTTCTTACTTGGACTGTTGCGCGAGCATGATGAGAAGCTACGATCGTACGAGACTTCGCTGCGCAGCAAAGGTCATTTCAAAATCTCGGCATCGCCGCCTCCACTTCCGCCATCGTCGTCCTCCCATATCAGTAGTTTGAAAAGGAGAGCAGAGAGTGAAGCTATGGCAACGATTGATGATACCAGTTCGAAGAAGAGAAAGAGGAGACCGACACCGACCTTTACTGATTCCGATTCATCAGATGAATGGTGAGTGGTTTTTTATTCTCATAATCCGTGCGCTCGACTAAAAATGTGGCGGTGGTGATTTCTAGCCCGTCCATGGATGAGGCTGCCACCAAAGAGGAACTCCGACCAGTCAAGAAGCAACTTGTATGTTGAATTCCTCTCTCTCTATTCTTTGAGCATATGATTGACTCATATCTTATCTTTTTCCAAGAAACAGCTCAAGCTTTCTGGAGAGGATATGCCGAGGGAAGATAAAGTGGCAATTCTCAAGGATTCCCTCGCTGCTATCGGTCGTCGTATTGAAGCGGTGTTGCAAGCAAAACAAGCGAATGGTGAAGATTGCGAGAGGTGGAGACGACATCTATGGACGTAAGTGGTTAGGAATGCTGTACCAGCCGTGTTTTTTTTTTTGAAAATACCACATGATAGATTTGTGACCCTGTTCTGGCCAAAGAAAGTGAAAGCCTCCAAGCTGGAAGAGATCCACGCGAAGATGGTGATGAAGGAGTCGACACCTCGAGTACAACCATCCGACAATAATGCGTTGAAGAAGCCGAAAGTCAGTGGCAAGACGAACGGGTCGTCGTCTACATCAGGATCTACTTCAGTCAAGACAAACGGGAAATCTTTTCGGTGACACCAAGTTCTTTTTTTTTTTCAAGTTTAATCTTTTTGCTTTCCTCGCTCCGTACGATCTTTTTCTGTTTTTAAAAAGTCCGGTTCCCCTTCCTTTCTCTGTCCAACTTTTGTATATCCTATTCTCCACCATTTCATCGTAGCCATACTACACATCGTGTACTAGTCTCCTTCCACGTTACATAAAGCAGTAGTAGCAGAAATCTCGAGTTTTGAATGCCCTGCTACAATAACTCGGCGTGCTATGATGGAGTTGTGGCTCATTATCACAACTTTAAAAAAACTATATCAAGATACAAAAAAAAATCTTTTATATATCTTCTATCGCGTCGGATTACGTCGGATAAGTATCGGTGGAGGTGCGGTTAGATCGTTGACACGTCGAGATGGACCTGGTTTTGGATCCCAAGATGATGATGATGAAGCATGGGGGTCAGTATGTCTATTTGGAAGACTGCTTTTGCGTGCGTGCGACCGAGGTTCTGGATGAGGCACGGTCACATCTGCTCGTTGTCCATCTCCAGTCGAGTTGACTTGTGATGTATGTTTAACTTCTAAAGTCACGAAGACGTACTAAATTGAACAATGTCGCTGAAAAAAAAACAAGACCCACCCTGTATGATTTTCGTATCAGCTTCACGATGAAAACCCTGCATGAGGGCAGTATAGCGTTTGACCTGTTGTTTCAATGAAGCAGCACGCTCCAAATTCCCTTCTGACAAAGCCCATTTACGCTCTTCACGACACCGCCTACGCTCACTATCCGCCAGAGACGCACGAGCTCGTAAAGCAGCTATCTCTTGTTCAAGGGGTGTCATATTCTCTTGAGCACGTATAAGGTCAGAATTGGAATCAACAGAAGTTATGTCGGAAACAGGGTGATGTTTCGATTGTCGGTGACTGATGTTGTTTGCCTGTGCACTGCTATTATAATTAACACGAGCCTGAGGTACGCGCGGTCGTTTCCTATCTTCTCTGCTACCGGGCGTAGAAAAGCTAACCTTCCTCCTCCGACGTTCAGTGGAAGGTGAGGCAGATATGGTAACTCGTGGGTATACAAACTGGGAGATCAGATCTATTCCGAGAAACCCAAGGAGTACACCAATGACGGTGCTTGCGCATCTGTTGACGTCGGGATATATGTGAAATTCAAAGATGAGTTTTCCAGCAATAAATGTGATAATGAGGAAACCAAGGTTGGAGTTCTTGGCAGTGTAGTGTAGGGCCACACCTTGCCAAACTCCAAGGAGGATATGGTCCTTGACTGTTGGTCCTTCTGTGTTATTAAATATATCAAGAAGAATGCGGGCGCCGAGACCAACAAGAATCGCAGGAGCAGCTTGGATAGGCATGGGCATTCGTGTGTGCTACAAACATCATAACTTGAAGTGGATCGCAACCTTGTATTTTCAGTCCACAAGATCACGTGAATACTAATGGTTATAATAAGTAGTAATCAAATACAGAAATGTACAATCAGATCAGGCGTCTTTGTCAATGTAGTTGATCATAGGGTCCTCTGCCATGCGACGGGTCATCCGATAGGCCTCTGTCAAATCATGAGCACTTCACCAAGACTGTACACAGGAGCACTGACCAAGTTCCTCCTCAGTCACGTCGTGTGTTCCGGTCCCCAGCACACCCTTGCGTCGCTTGCTAGAACGGTCATCTTCATCTCCTCCCTTCCGCTTTTTCTCTTCCGCCAAAGCGCGAGCCAGCCTATCCTGGTCCAATCGCACGTCTCCTTCTCCAACACGTTTCTTGGAATAGTTCTGTTCCACTTTCGCAAATTCCTCTCGATTGACCTCCTCGTGTGAGGAAGGGACAGCGGAAGTATGGGCAGCGAGCAGGTTGTGTGCAGATGATGCTTGTACTGCTTCAATACCAGCCTTCCCAGCACAATATGATACATGGACAGTCGACTGGCAACAGGCGTATCCCCAAACGCCACTTGATGTATCATACCAAGATCCCCAAATAGCAGTGTGATTGTTAACAAAGACTATCAAGGAGTGAGGCAGGGAGCAAAGAGGAAAACTGTGACCACGTTACCATCCTCGGGATATTTCGATTTGTTCTTCACTCTTTCTCTACCTTTGACCACCTGGCCCGACCGAGAGTATTCTACATAATCTTCTGTCTGTCCTTGTCGAAGTTCACGTGGTGCCGCCTGAAGGTACTTTTCACCCCCATACTTAGCCAAAATGCCAACCTTAGTTGTGTCTTTCAGCTCAGCTTTCTTCTCCCTAAATTCTTTATGCAGCAACTCCCCGGCAGTTGGATTGGCATTCAGATGCACATCATTTCCACGTGCAGCAGCATTCCATGCAAACAATTGAAGGTTTTGCACATCTTCAACTTCACCGGAGTAACGAAAAAAGTTTTCCCCAGCAAATTTCGCCTGCATAAAGGATGAATATGAAATGAAAGTAAAAACTGACATCAACTCACGTCTTCCGGAGCCATGTTCTTGAGTGGTGCGTCACGCATAGAACGGGTCTTGGGATCGTAGTATGCGCTATCCGGATCCAGGTTGATAAGATACTTGGCAGTATCCTCACGGATACGCAGATTTCTGACCGTGATACGGGTCTTCGTATCCAATTTTTGACCTACAGCGTCCGCCGCGTCTGCATACTTGTCCTCATCAGCATCCTCCTCATCACTTGAACCAAAATCAGGATCCCCTGACTTCCCCTCAGCCTTCCCAGCCTTAGCGACCTTTCGTACAGCGGCCAAATCCGTTGTCGTTTGCTTATCAATTTCTTCTTCACGGAGCTTCTGTCTGGCAGTTTCCATTGCGGCATATTGTTCATACACCCTTGAATGCTCAGCTGGGTCGTAGCCATTGTATCTATCCCGCTTTGCATCATAACCGACGGTAATATCTTGCACGATATCATCAGCTTGAATATCCTTGTTCGTAAATTTGGCACCCTTCTTTCTGGGTCTCTCTAGACAGTCTTTTCTTGTATGTGTCAGAGAACCACAATTTTCACAAGCGCCTTTGCGATATTTCTTTGCTGCAGGAGCAGCCTTCGCTCCTCTATCGTACCAATTATCAAGCTTGGATTTTTCCTGCTCTGGTCGACGTTGATGGCTCAACGAGGGTGCGCCAGTATCGAGGTACCAAGGTGCTTGTGAGATATATTCTAAATGGGGTATCAGAGAGGTAGACTGTAAAAGAACAAGAAAGTATACATACGGGGAATATGAGGATTGATAGGTTTTCCTTCTTCATCGAGAGCAGCTGGTGCCGTACCCGCTTTTCGGGCGGCATCAAGATCCTTCTGCCTCCGAAAGTCCTCGCGCGACACCTTTCCAACGGCTACAAAAGAGCCAGATATTAGATTGTCTCGCTGGTGAAGTGGAGAACATACACACTAGCTGAGGCCATAGTGGTTGCAGATTATCAAGTCTGCTAATTAGGTAACTATGTTTATCATTGTATATACCAATCATCTAATCAAGTCCACGAAGCCGAGCTACATCCAGCAAAACAGAGTCCTGAGTCTCTTTTAATTTGATTCTCATCTCCCCTTCATCCATTTCGGTATAGACTCTCCACTTTGTCAGTGTTTCACTTTCAACATTAAGTGCTCGCACGATATTTCCCAGGTATTCGAGGTCAGACGCCAATTGTGCCGCGCCAGAAATGGAGAGTGACGAGATTTTAGGTAGAACTTCTTGTACAACATGCGCAAGAAAAGTATGTCCGAGGGAGAGGAGCCATGCAGAAGAAATGGCTTCAGGATCGACGATGGTGGGTTTTGGAGTGAAGGATACTGAAGCCCGCCGTAAGTGACCCCCACTTGAGACAGTTGGTGTGTCTGGTGCTGTGTGCTCAGTGAAATATTTGAACATCTCAAAGTCAAGATGGGGAAGTGTTCCAGGAGAAAATGAAAGAGCATCGTCATCTGCGTATAATTCAAAAAGCCGAGGCAAGTTAAGCAGCCCTTCCGCAACTTTCTGCATTACCTCACTTGGCAGTAAAGAGAAAGTGGGTACCTGGAGTTCATTCTCTTTAATATAGAATTTTGACTTGGGATCTCCCGGTGCAGACCACAAGGTCAAGGACGGATAGGATTTGAGGTGTCGGCAGAGCGGCGAGAGAATCGACTGCTGAATTGTGGTCTGGCAAGTCTGTGCGAAAAGAGAGAGTGATCTACGAGCGTTGACAAGCAATGGCTCGAGAGATTGATATGAATGACCCGCTCGAGCGTGCATGGGACCTGTCCCAACAGATTCCAGCAGGCTCTGAAGCTCCGCAGAATTGAGTGTCGACTGCTCAAGCAGCTGATTCTCGCCTCGCGCTGGGCTGATGCTGAAGGTGGCTGGGTCGTCGTGGACCATTCTGAAGTTTGTCGCAATCTGACACAGATGACTTCGTAGCTTAGTCTCAAACCCAGACAGCCGTTCAGATACTGTTCGGGCAGATGATAGTAAATGAAGGCACAGCTGGATATTAGACCAGTCATGAGCATCGTAATCCATACCTGCCAGATCTTCATCGCCTGCAGGCGTCTTCGCAGACGAACCGGTCTGAGATATCATAGTTTGCAACTCCGTGGTCCATAGCTCCATGAACGACTTAAAAAACTTGTCCAGAGCCCAGACGAGCCCAACAGCTCCGTAACCATGTGTAAACACATTACACCTGCCCATACTACCTTCTGCCAATCCGAAGATATCCACAGCACGTTCTCGTAGCAACCGAGGCCGGTCAACCTCTTCCACCCGTTCCTGCGAGTCACCTGTTGTGATTTCTGCAAGAGAATGTTCCAGAAAGCGCTTCTCAAGCGAACCATAATCAATTTGAAAATCAAGAAAGGGTTGGAATAATTCCTGTTCCCATTCCATGACATCTGCTGCCCGGGAAAGTACTTGCTGAATTGCCCCACCATTTACACTTGGGCCAGACCGATTATGTCCAGGACGCCATGATATTGACATTCGACTAGATCTTCGGCGAACATGTGTTGGCTTCTCAGCGTTGCTGGATCGTCGTGGTATCGGCTCGTTTATCACAAATCTGACCTTTTCCATTATTTTGTCGACTGAAATTGCAAAATCCTCTGTTAGACGCAATGCAATGATAAGATCTGTGAGTACAGAATCGTGTCGCGTATTGGAGAGGGCGACTAATCGCTGGGTAAAAGTGGGTTGGAGGGAAGATAGTGTTGATGCGATAAAAGAAGAGAT
>Ga0153986_1000368_pt1 | contig 14179 bp, 20 predicted proteins | sample TSGA070MetaG_FD_104724 | JGI IMG/M metagenome (GOLD analysis project Ga0153986, IMG submission 104724) | Attine ant fungus gardens microbial communities from Georgia, USA - TSGA070 MetaG | ecosystem: Host-associated > Fungi > Mycelium > Unclassified | place: USA: Georgia, Alexander Wildlife... | reverse complement strand
TACCTTGATTCAAGCCTTGTCTCCCGAATGAAAAACTACATCACATCCTTTGTCTCAAATGAATCATCAGTTGCTCCCTTCATTCATTCCAAGTGACTGGACTTTTTAAAATGACCCGTGTAAAAAAAAGAGTAAACCTGACAGCACACATGCTCTAATGATCATCCAACAAACTCAATACTCAATCTTCTCTGGCTCTTCAAATCCTTCCACGACAACATTCCACTTCCACCTCCCCTCTATATACCCCTTTGCCGTGTCTTCCAACACAATCTCGTTCCTCCTCTGCACATACACCGTCTTGTCTGTCACCCTTTGCCTCAGCGCCGGGATGCCATCTGGTTCAATGTGCCCTTCAACAAGTTCTGATAGGTCTTCTACAGCTTTTTCTAGATCACTGGAATTAAATGGTAGGCATCAAGATATTTGTTACTTGGGGGAAGAGTACGCACCGTTGGTTATCCTCGAACAGATCCGTCTCGTTGCCTTTTGCGAGATAATAGGCCATGGCATAAGTCCACTTGAGCGTCATACGACACCGCTCAACTTCCTCTACTGCCTTCCTCATAAACTGAACCTTCATACACGTCACAAAAGCATCAAGTTGTGAAAAGGTGATATCGTTGCGGTATGAGATAAAAACCATGATATCAGGCACAATCAACATATGAACGAACCTCAATCCAAGTCAAAGACGAAGTAATCTGCATGTCTTCCATCTTTTTTTCTGTCTTGGCATATAAATCTAGCGAAAGTTTTGCAGATTGTTCGTGATTCGCCCAACGATTGTAATACTGCAAAAAACAACGTCACGTCAATGATAAACTTGGCCAACACAATACGCACATGTAAGTATCGTTCAAGATGAGCTCGACTACGACTCTGTGCATCACGAGCTTCTACACCGGCTTTCTCATCGTAACGATTACACGAATACCACGCTGTTCCATGCTCGCTCCAAGGACCCATGCATACCCAACAGAATTCGTGTTTGCATTTCTTACATGTCATATGGCTAAACCACAAACAATTGAATTATTGTTTTCCGATAGCAAGAGAACAAGGTCAACGCACTTGCAACCGCCGTTCTTTTCAATAGTGCTCTGACAATTCGAACACTCTTTTGTATTACTCTTGATCCAATGCGCTGTCTCACTGTCGTCCCTACTTTTCTTCAACCACATTCTCGCGACAGAACACACTATGGGTCGATGATCTGCCTCGACATTACACCCAAAGCAAAACTTGTGTTCTCTCCCTGACAGACCCCATCCGCTCATGCTGGAAGCATTCTGACTCTGTGTCATCTGATCGCCGATGCCACGCGCACCACACGAGACTGTAGGCACTATAGTTGTCAAACTCGATTTATCAGCGGCAGATGGACACGAAACAGTATTCGTGCACCCAGGATAAGGACAAAATTTTAAGCATTTATTCGATGCAACATAATACCTGAACAGTAGTTCCTGAAAGTGCGACCAAGCTTTCGTGTTCTCTTCTTCTTGGCCGGGATCGATGGGAGCCCCTGGAAGGGGAGGGCCGATAACGGTACGGATGAAAGTGTCAGGGCATACTAACGCACAACCTTCAGCCATGCATCTCACAGAATGTTCACCTTCATCTCTGATTTTTGAAATGAGGTAGGCATTCCAGCAATTACTACAGAACGAGTGATCGCAGTCGAGGGAGAGAGTCCGTAAAGATAGAGCATCGTCGAAACAGATTGGACAAACAAATTTGTCTGGAGGATCAACGGATTTGTGCTTCAGTGAACGAGGAGTGTGGTGGGTTAGTGGGGGTGAGGTTATAGGAGATTTGGTCTTGGAGCCGCCGACCAGGGTGTTTAGGAGACGGGAGGCTCCGCGACTTGAACGGCGCGAAGAGCTTGGTGAAGATGTGGTGGGATCGGAGGTACGGGTGCGCGTTGTGGGAAGGGATGCTGGTTCAGGGATAATTATTCCTGCTGCGACCAGGAGAGATTTCGGATTATCCATATACTTTTCAACCAATCTCTCCTTGTTCCACTTGCTATACCGCAGCATCATGCTGGCCATGCTCTCCTAAACAGAGATTAGATTACCATCCACATCATCAGAAAGCTGAATGCCAACATCGACTCCGCACACACTACGGACGTATTCGACATCATCTGCCATGAGCTTCTCCACAGCACTTTGGCTGAGGGATTCATAATCAGCCTCATACGGTTTACATTTTCCTTTTTGCGGGACCTTGAATTCGTCGTCACCACCATACTCCATCATATCATCAGAGTCTCCAATAGCTGGTCATATAACGCACACGAGAATGAAAAGTGACTCACGATCATCCTGGGTGGCATCAAGCATCTCCTCATCGTCATCATAATCGAAACCACCGTCTGAATATTCGTAGTCTGAAGACATGAGAGAGATTGGAAACTGCTTTGGGATCAGTGTGGTCGAGGATTTCAAAACGGGATCATTGGTCGATCTCACGTGATTGAAAGTATGTTGCGATTATTCAATTCACCCTGTTAAGCGCGACGAACAACATGCGCATGTTGGAGCAAAATGAGGACGATGCTGCAGACGTCACATGGGGTACGTCGTCCTCAAGGACATTTTGACTATGGCTCACCTGGATGCCAGAGGACCAGCAGCGGATAAATACGTTTTCAAAACTCAATACCCGCTTGAGGAGGTTGGAGGACAAACTGGAGGAGATCAAGGTAAGGACTGTGCGACTCACGTGGTTTACGACCAAAACGATGTGCAGCAGCAAAAAGAGGCCCTGGAAGACTTGTCGGGTGAATTGGAGCTCGCAGACGAGGATGACCCTGTACTGTACGTCTCCCCTTGACGGCCATCGATGTTATCTCGACACGTCCTAGCTACAAAGTCGGCGAGGCATTCGTTCGGATGCCTCTGCACCAGGCTCTCAAGCGACTGGAGCGCGATCAACAAGAAGCGGAAACCCGATTTAGCGAGGCCACAAGAGAAGCGGAATTGATTGAAACACAACTCCGAGTTCTGAAGGGTACTCTGTATGGGAAATTTGGCAAGGCCATTAACCTCGAGGAATAGCCCGCACTCTGTGAACAACTACTGATATGTGTACTGTACTGCAATCCAGGTGTCGGATTCGATGGTCACGAGTAACATTTGATACCCAGAAACAGCAGTCCTCTCTTTGCCAATTCAACAGCCTCTTCATGGTCTCTCCCATCCTTACTAGTCCATTTGACACCTACCGGTAACTCCTCTGGTGCCTTCCCGCTCTTCAAAGCCATCTCAAATTGCGTTTTCTGTACATTGAGAGCTGCCATCTTCCGGGGATCAGAATGTCCAGTGATTATCAAGAATGCAGTCTGAGGTTCGAGATGCGAATAAATCTGCGTAAGGTGTTTGTTGAGCGTTTCGAGCGTCGATCGCAGAACTTCGGGTGTTGGAGCAGGGGTCAGGAGTGCACAGGGAGCTTCAGGTGCTGTTTTGGGTGTCATCCCTGGTTTGCATCGGTAATTGAGAACATCGCAAAAAGCAGGGCAGTAGCACTCACATCCTTGAATGTTTGCCAAACTCATCAATCGGGCGAAGACAAATTCATGAGATGGAATCACTTCTAGCAACTTCTCCACAATCTCCTCATCACTTGTACATCCTATCGCGGTACTCGCTTTACTCCCATGCATGACTGCCGGGTTACCGTGATCCACCACTGCCGACCTGATGCTTCCTTCACGGCCAGCCCGTCTTGTCGACCGTGACATCCTCTCAAAAATTGACTCGAAATCAATCTTGAACTCACCAAACCCAGGTCCACCCTCAATCTTCTTTTTCAGCAGATCTAAACACGCTTGAGCATCTTCCTCGGGATCATGCCCGCTCTCGCCGCGCGTCTGGATCTCACGGTTACACCATTTTTTTGTAAGCCATGCCAGGCCCGGTTTGAGAGGTCTACCACGTGGATGGTGGTAGATTATGGCCGTGTCGATGCACAAAGGGTGGCAAATTTTGAGGGCCTTGAGATCAGATTCAAGAGAGTGGCCGAGGAGAATGGGCGTATGAGAAGGGGGAGGTGTAGACCCATTCATTGAGAAAGGGTTAGATGTCGGAGGAGACAGCAATTTCAAAATGTGGGTCTGAACTTGAGCGTGCGTTGTTGTGACACCTTTCAAGGCTTCTTTGGTAATACCAGACCATCTGAAAAAGAGAGAATGTAATTTTGAATATACTGAAGAGGAATGAAACGAGATATACCTCGTAAGATAGTCTGTGATTGGACTGGCGGGTCTGACAAGTTGGTCATAGACAACCAGTCCTGTGTCAAAGTCAATAACACATACACGTGTCAGGTCCTTGCCGTCTTCAGTAATGCACTGGCCCAAACGTCAGAATATAGCGATAGAGCTACTGAAAACCCAAACGTACCATTTCGCAGTCTACTGCATATACTCGTTGTTTTGGCGTACTCTTCTTTTGCTCGTCAGTTAGCTGTAAAGGTTCTGGTGTCTCCACCCATCCAGGAGGCTTCTGAAAGACGTCGGCCATATAAGAAGGGACAGGGTAGTCATTCTCTATCATCTGCTCCAGTGACAACACATACTGCGCAGGACTTTCCTGTTTCTTGGACTCTGCTATGTAGCAGGTAAAAAGGTTGAAGTTGCAGACCATGGTCATGACTCACAGGTCAGCCTCTGGACGACCCGCCGTTTCTTCTCCTCACCGCTAACCGGTCGGCTGAAAAATGCATTCAATACACTATGCATCCTGGTCTTGTCACCCGGGGCGCGAGTCGGACAAGCGTGGGTGAATGTCGATGCGATAAAGGGCAGGCTGTCCGCAGTGGAGTTGACGTTTTGAGACTGGGTAAGAAGCGGGATTGGAATTGGTAGATTAGGATTCGAGGTGGCAGCCGTTGGCAAAGGAGGAAGTGCAAGGATATCGGGGGTCAGTCCAGGTATCAAGAGAACGCTGACTTTCTGGATACGGTGAGCAGTCTATGGCAGGACTTGGAAGCTGAAAGACCTGGAGACAAAACGGGACGCACATCGACCCGGAGCCAGTTCGGAGGCGGAGCGTCAGCGATGATGTGCAGAACTAGATCCCGAATATCCTGTAAATGAAACATGAGTTAGATTGAGTGAAAGTTGACTACTACATACGTCTATGTTTACAGCATGCAACCGTTTGTTGATTTCGCTATTGTTATACATGAATCGCGGCTGGGTCGCCTATGAAAGCGAAACACAGGAGACAGGGTACCGTCCAGAGGCGTACAAATGACAAGTATGAGAGCACACACATTGCTTTTTGCTTTTGATTTACCTTTCTTTGCCTTTCGCTTTCCGACTTTGGTCCATTCTGAGCTGTCCTCTGTCTGGGGCAATTCTGAAGGTTCTATGGCTCGAGGCCTTTTGGGGTTTATTTTCGGAGAGTCGGACTGCCTGCGCTTCATAAATGACGATGAAAGAAGGTTGATGATTGTTTGGTATCTGGCCAAATATTTTCACCAATGTAACTTGAAAAACTTTGTGCTCAGGCTATTTCAGCCAATTTTCGGACTCTGTGTCACAAGAGTACAATTGACCAGCATGAAGTTGAGAAATTAATGGTGAGGCGATTGTTACACTCTAAGAGTCATGCTTCCATCACCCAAACTTGAATGCCTCTGGCAGTTTTCTCTTGTGAAGTGTCTTGTATTTTGCCTGCACATCCCTCCCAACCTTGCTTCATTGAACGAAGTGTAAAGTATCGAAAATTGCCGTTGAAAACGGCCCTGGTTCAATAACAATGATCATCTATTGCGTTATGGTAAAAAGCTTAATCAACACCAGTACTATTGGGAAGCTTCTCTGTTGAAATTGACACCTGTCAGCCTGTTGGGCCCGTCCGGAATGAGGTAAAGTGTCTGTGATACTCTACATATGTTTCATATCAAGTTTGTATGTGGGTACGATTGGGTCTTTGACATGGATGAACTCTGGTGATACCCACCTAGCATGACCTGGTCATTGCAAACCTTGCCTCTCAGCGGGTAATGCAGTTGTGTATGATATCTGATATCTGTACTAGGTCAAATTTGAAGCGCGTTGACAGCATTTTCCATTCATTCAAATCAAGATTGATTATGTGATACCGCTTTGAGAAAGATGGCATTGGTACGTTTACAATGTTGGCACAGTCTTGGCGCATTTGCTCGGTTCCGATACCCCTTGCTCAAGCAGGCCTATCCAATATATGGACCCTGCAATACGGGAAGGGATATCACCTTTTCGAGAAGCTTTTTCGGTAGATTCGCCTCACGCTTTGCTTCCTCGTTCAGTATGTTGTCAGTGCTCGATTTTAGATTCGCTTCGCATGAGGGCTGATTCCGTTTGCTAAGGTCCCTTATAATCAATATGACTGCTGTTGTGTAACCTGTCAAGTATCGCGCGGTCGTAAATGGATTATGGGAAGCTACGTCATCAATTGGGTTGCCTCGGAAGAAGACATCAGAAGATCACCAGGAAGCAGCAGCAGCATGGGAAAGCAAACCAAGGAAAGCATAGTAGGCTGTCGTCATCGTATGTTCTACCAGAAAAATCGTGTCAAACCAACCAATCATGTTCTCTGCCGTCCATCCTTCTCACACTAGTAGTAGGTCAAATGATTTTGCAGGTGTTTTATCAGAACAAGTCCTGGTGTCTTGTTCAGATGAAGAACTGAGCTTTCCCATCGGGATTGTCTTTTTGCCTGAATGAATCGTGTTGGTGAGGCGCAAGTTTTCTTTTCATTGTTTATTTTTACATTTTTTCTCTTCTTTGGGCGTGGCCCACAAAAGCATGATCATGTTGCATTTTCCATGTCGTTTCTTATATTGGATATGATAAAAAACTATATAGTATTCAACTGTGTTTCATGGACTCACTCGATCAGTGGTCTTTCACACTATCTTTGTGGGACTGAGGTGAGTCCATATCTTAGTAATTTATCTATATAGATTGCTGATTACTTAGTCTAGTTTGTACTTACAATAGGTATGGATACTCTCACACTATCTTTGTGGAACTGGCAATAAATTGTATCCAGTACGGGCGCCGTTTTCAGTCATCGGATTTCAAGTCGTCAGGGTTGTCAAAATATAAATTACTGGACCATACGTTGAGACTCCGGTAGCTCTGATTTCCATGACATTCCCTTGGTTGCGAACAGCTGCCTTCCTCCTCATTGGCATTCCCTTGCTGATCTATCGATCCCGGAAGGGGAAAGGGATCCCTCTCCCGCCAGGTCCCTCACGATTACCCCTGGTTGGAAATGCATTCTCTATACCGAATCACTACCCACAGAAGTACTATAAGCGTCTTGGAGATCAGATAGGTCTGTATCAAGAACTTGACGCCCCAAACCTGACCTTCTCTCGATGTTAGGATCCAAAATTATCTACCTTGAGATTTTTGGTCAGCCTATCGTTGTCCTCAACAGTGCTCAAGTAGGGAAGGATCTCCTCGACAAACGTTCTTCAACCTACTCCAGCCGGTAGTTCCAAGTTGTCTTATCTGTGCGATTGATCTAATCATAAGGTCCAGTCCCCATATGACGATGTTTCTGGAAATGTGCGCAGATTTTCGAGTGGATACTGCCACAACTGAATTTCCACAGTATGAAAATAGATTCTTTCTTCTCCTTTCTGCCTTATGGCGACATCTGGAGACGTGATCGTCGTCTCTTCACTCAGTATTTTTCTCCAAAGACGCTCGATCGGGATAAGGATAAAATCACAGAATTTGTTCGCGGGGTCTTGATAGCTGGGATTCACCAGGCTCCTCAGGACTTTCGTTCACATATCAGAAGGTGTGTGGTTTCCTAGTCAATATAGGTTTGTGATGTAAGTACCCACCACCTACCTACCACACTAGCTGTATTGGAAGTTTCTTCATCGCCGTTTCTTATGGTATTCGCACCAATCGTTTCGGTGACCCGATTATCAAGCTTTCGGAAGAAACCTTCGAGATTGTCACAAGTGCAGTGGCTCCTGGCCGGTTCCTTGTTGATGCCTTCCCTGTCCTGAAGTATATCCCAGAATGGATGCCCGGTGCGGGATTCAAAGCATTAGCTAAGAAGTGGAGGCAGACGGTCATCCAAATGTCCGACGATTCTTTTGCGGCGGCCTTGAAGTCCTTAGTTGTGTTCGCGTTTTCCCCTAAAAGAATGACTGTTAACAATGTTTGATGCAGAAAAACGGGACTGCGCTTAAGTCGTTCCTCTCAGATAACATTGCTCTTCAAAGCGAACATCCGAACGAGGAAATATCCTTGAATGACATCAAGCGTGTTGCTCAGCAGGTATATGGTGGTCCGTGCCAGGATTTCCTGTTGTGTACTTCATTCCTAACCACTTTCCTTGCTGTTTAGCTGGGTTTGAAACTACCTCTGTCGCCCTGATCACTTTCATGCTTGCAATGCTTGTCCATCCTGACATTCAGGAAAGGGTACACCAAGAACTTGACTCCGTTGTTGCAAAAGAGTGTTTCCCCAAATTATCTGATCAGCCTTCGCTTCCATATCTTACAGCGGTCTTGAAAGAGGTCCTGAGGTGAACAACCAGCACTTCTCCCATTCTGTACTGATTGATTCATATGTCTAGATGGAATCCACCTGTTCCTCTGGGTAAGTGTTAATTACACTTCTGAAAATAATATTGACTAGGTTACCTTAGGAGTTCCAAGAGCCTCTACAGAAGATGATATGTACGAGGGCTATTTGATACCGAAAGGAAGTACAATCTTGGTTAATGCATAGTGAGCGTCTCATCCCGACCCGTTTATCAATAATTCACTGGTCTCAGTGCCATGCTCCATGATGAAGAGTTCTTCCCAGAGCCTGACAGTTTTGAACCCGAGCGATTTCTGAAAGACGGTAAACTAACGTCAGATATCCCCATTGATCCTGCGGAGTCTGTGAATTTCGGTTTTGGGAGAAGGTTCGTTGGGGGTATCGTCTATAGAATAAGTGTTCTGACGATAACACTGAAGAATATGCCCTGGTGTTTATCTTGTACTTCCAATTCTCTTCCTGGCGGCAGCATCTACCCTCACATTGTTTGACATTGTACCTGAGCTTGATGAGCAGGGATATCCAATTGAGGTCACTCCCAAGTTTAAGTCTGATTCCCTCACTTCGTAAGTTGAAATGACTCTTCTTCTGCGCGATCGTTTGAACATGATACTGGCAGTGAGCCCTTGCCGTTCAAATGCAAGTTCGTTCCTCGACAGGGACGGTCGATTGAGAACTTGTTGAAGGATTATTTGAATTCTGACATGGTATGATATGATATGACGTGTCCAGTAAATGTATTTGAAGTTTGTCCTTTTCATGTATACCAGAATGCATGACTTTCATCTAAAGATATTTCCAGAACTACCAAGGGTGGCGTTTAAACGAGTTCTCACCAAAGCCAAGCAAGGTAAGGGTAAGGGTGGTCACTGACTTACCCTGAGGTATATGTGGTGGGTCCTGATTGAGGCCAAGGTCATCTTGTCTGCTCCTCTGCTGCTCTCTTCATCTAGATAAGGAACTTATCATCCATGATCTGTCTCCCTGCCTATCCCCCTTCATAATCCTTGACAATGAAAAGGTTATTGCTTCTGGTCACTAGCAGCAATGTTTTATCCTATGTTTGTTCATAGGTATTCATAAACAGTGCTCTAAAGAATTAAAAACTAATCGGCATTGAAATGGGTGCTGATGAATAGTATATCTTGTTGTAATTACCTGTTCATACTGTTGGGCATTGCCAAATACACGTCAATACATTGTACAGGCACGTTGAGCTGAAAAAAACAAGAGTGCTATCAATGCATCTCTATAATCTCACTCTACAACCTCCTACTTCTATAATCCAGGCAATAGTAGGCAATTTTTCTGGTGCACGACAGCAGGAAATTATTGTCTCACATGGAACTCGTCTGGAGCTTCTACGCCCGGACCCTCAAACGGGAAAAGTCGCGACAGTCATCGCGACAGATGTTTTTGGCTCTATTCGCTCTATAACTTCTTTCAGATTGACTGGTGCGACCAAGGGTGAGCGCTCTGTACGTATCTTCAGTTTTTGCCGTGTCTTCAGCTTTCTGTTTCTCAGACTACGCCATATTGGGATCGGACTCAGGACGCATTATCATCCTTGAGTATGACACGAAGACAAGTAGCTTCGTGAAACTTCACCAGGAGACTTTTGGCAAGTCTGGTGTACGTCGGATTGTCCCTGGTCAATATCTGGCCGCAGATCCAAAAGGACGCAGTGTCATGATTTCCGCAATGGAGAAAGCCAAACTCGTCTATATTCTCAACCGTGATACCGCTGCACATCTCACAATATCGTCCCCTCTCGAAGCGCACAAGAATACAGCGATCATTCATCACATCGTTGGACTGGATGTTGGATTTGAGAATCCTGTCTTTGCGGCGTTGGAGGTGGACTATTTTGAGTCGGACCAGGATACTTCTGGGGAGGCATTCAACAGGACTGGAAAAGTCATTTTGTTTGTACTCTATCATTTGAGATGGGACTGATTTCTCTCTAGATGCTCACCTATTACGAGCTCGATTTAGGTCTGAACCATGTCGTTCGCAAGTGGAGTGAACCGACGGATCCACGCGCTAACCTTCTTGTGCAAGTGCCTGGCGGTCAGCTGGCATCTTCTGACCGATACGACGGCCCTTCTGGTGTCTTGGTATGTTGTGAAGACTACATCATTTACCGTCACACAGACGTTCCCCAACACCGTGTCCCGATTCCACGGAGAAGACATCCGCTAGAGGATAGGGACAAAGGCGTCATCATCACTTCGGCTGTCATGCACAAGATGAAGGTCAGCTTGACCTGTTGTTTCAAGCTCGTCCACTCTATTCATTTCCAAACGTAGGGTGCCTTCTTCTTCTTGCTCCAATCCGAAGATGGTGACCTCTTCAAGGTGACCATTGAGCACGAGGAGGAAGAAGTTAAGTCTCTTAAAATTAAATACTTTGATACGGTGCCAGTTGCTTCAAGCTTGTGCATCCTGAAATCCGGCTTCCTCTTTATTGCTTCTGAGTTTGGTAACCAGTAGGTATCATTTTCACTATCACCTCTTTTTCGGACTTATTCGATTCATTAGTTACCTTTACCAATTTCAGAAGCTCGGGGACGACGATAACGAGCCAGAATTTAGTTCAACTTCATACCCCAACTTTGGAATGTCAGATGCACAAGTTGGACTTCCTCGTGCATATTTCACCCCTCGTTCTCTCGAAAACTTGGCACTTGCAGATGAACTTGAGTCATTAGACCCTATTATCGACTCAAAAGTTCTTAATATCCTCCCAAACTCGGATACGCCGCAGATTTTCGCTGCCTGTGGGCGCGGTGCACGAAGTAGTCTACGAACGCTGAGGCATGGCCTCGAAGTTGAAGAATCTGTGAGCTCGGAGTTACCCGGTATCCCCAATGCTGTCTGGACAACAAAACGTACTGAAGAGGGTAAGCGTTGCTTCATCGATAATTCATTTCTGATATTGACATCTTTGATAAAGACCCCTATGACTCCTACATCATCCTTTCTTTCGTCAACGGCACTCTTGTCCTCTCCATCGGTGAAACCATTGAAGAAGTTCAAGATACTGGTTTCCTCTCTTCCGCACCTACCCTCGCAGTCCAACAGATCGGTTCTGATGCCCTGCTCCAAGTTCATCCTCACGGCATCCGTCATGTTCTTGCTGATCGACGTGTCAATGAATGGCGTGTTCCATCTGGTAAAACCATCGTAGCAGCGACAACCAACAAACGTCAAGTCGTAGTCGCTCTTTCATCAGCTGAGATTGTCTATTTCGAACTCGATTTGGATGGCCAGTTAAATGAGTACCAAGATCGTAAGGCCATGGGCTCGACTATCCTTGCGCTATCTATCGGTGAAGTGACTGAAGGGAGACAAAGGACACCATATCTTGCTGTTGGATGCGAAGATCAGACAGTAAGAATCATCTCATTAGATCCGGAGAGCACGCTGGAGACGATAAGCTTGCAAGCGTTGACTGCTCCACCTTCAGCAATTTGCATTGCGGATATGTTAGACGCAAGTATCAACAAGAGTCAGCCAACCATGTTTGTGAATATTGGATTGCAGAATGGGGTGTTATTGAGGACTGTATTGGATCCGATCAATGGGCAGTTAACAGATACGAGGACGAGGTAGGATTTGGGTTGTTTTGCTAAAAGCTCACTCATAGTGTTTTACAGGTTTCTGGGAACACGTCCAATTAAGCTTCTTCGAGTCCAGGTCCACCAGAATCCTGGTATCCTGGCACTATCATCTCGGTCATGGTTGAACTATACATATCAAAATTTCATGCATTTTACTCCGTTGATCTACGAGAACCTGGACTATGCATGGAGTTTCTCGGCAGAACTCAGTCCAGAAGGTCTGATTGGTATCTCTGGTTCTATTTTGCGGTAAATTTCCTTACACAATCTCCGATGCCATGTCATTCATCCTTTCGTCTTTACCAAGGATATTTCAAGTGCCCAGGCTCGGTATCAAGCTGAAGCAAGACACTATCCCTCTGTCATATACGCCACGAAAACTCATCACTCACCCTTCAAACAGCTATTTCTACCTTATCGAGGGTGACCATCGTGTTATGGGTCAGGATGCTGTTGATAAAAAACTAGCTGCGCTTGTGCGTCAACTTTTTTTTACCCTTCTCAACTGGGCTGATACTTAGTTCCTGAGTTTTCAGCGTCAACAAGGCGAGAAACTCGACCAAGATGTCCTCAATCTCTCTCCTGAAACTTTTGGTCGTCCAAAAGCGCCTGTGGGTACCTGGGCATCCAACATCCGCATCATCGATCCTGTTGAAGGCAAAACAGTTGCTGTATTCCCTCTTGACAATAATGAATCAGCGTTTTCTATCGCTATAGTCCCTTTTGTAGCCCGGAACAACGAACTACATCTTGTAGTTGGTACAGCAGCTGATACGCGAGTAGCACCGAGGACATGCTCCAGCGGATTTTTGAGAGTGTATAGATTTGTTGGAGAGGAGGGGGCAGCGTTGGAGCTGGTACATAAGACAGAGATCGATGATGTGCCATTGGCATTGTTGGCTTTCCAAGGGAGGTTGGTGGCAGGTGTCGGGAAGGCTCTGAGAATTTATGATATCGGGAAGAAGAAAATGTTAAGGAAAGTTGAGAACAAGGTATGTTAGATAATTTGCTAGAATCTGCTCTTATCAATTTGACATATGATCAGCAATTTGCTTCTGCGATTGTCACTCTCACGACGCAAGGCTCGCGTATACTTGTCGGTGATATGCAAGAATCAGTATACTTTGCTGCATACAAAGCGCCTGAAAATCGCCTTCTAATCTTCGCAGACGATTCACAACCTCGATGGATTACTGCCGCGACAATGGTTGACTACAATACTGTGGTTGCCGCAGATCGTTTCGGCAATGTATTTGTGAACCGTCTGGATTCTAAGATTTCCGACCAAGTCGATGATGATCCAACAGGCGCTGGTGTCTTACACGAAAAAGGAATACTCATGGGCGCTCCACATAAGACTCAAATGATCTGCCACTTCCACGTTGGTGATCTTATCACATCCATACATAAAGCCTCTCTTGTTGCCGGCGGTCGTGAAGTTCTGCTCTATACCGGTTTACATGGAACGATAGGTATCCTCATACCTTTTGTTACGAAGGAAGATGTGGATTTTATCTCAACATTGGAACAGCACATGAGGACAGAACAAATCAGTCTTGTGGGGAGGGATCATTTGGCATGGAGGGGATATTATGTGCCTGTGAAGGCTGTTGTGGATGGTGATTTATGCGAAATGTATGCAAAGCTGTCTGGATCGAAGCAGATTGCGATTGCGGGTGAGCTAGACAGAACGGTTGGAGAGGTGCTGAAAAAATTGGATCAGCTGAGGGTTACAGCTAGTGGTTTCTAATATTATCTTTCTCTGCCATTTGATAATCAATTCTTGCTCTTCTTCTTTCATAGGTTACATTGTCACATTACCATTGGTCTGCCGCTGCACGCTGTGTAATAAACTGTTGATTTTTTCGTAGAGTAACTAATAAATAAAGAAATGAAGTTCAGAGGGGTCTAGTGTGGAATGTCCAAGATGAAAATCAAACTGGAATGATCTTGAAAATGTAGGAAATCACCATTATATTTTT
>Ga0153986_1000366_pt1 | contig 14220 bp, 16 predicted proteins | sample TSGA070MetaG_FD_104724 | JGI IMG/M metagenome (GOLD analysis project Ga0153986, IMG submission 104724) | Attine ant fungus gardens microbial communities from Georgia, USA - TSGA070 MetaG | ecosystem: Host-associated > Fungi > Mycelium > Unclassified | place: USA: Georgia, Alexander Wildlife... | reverse complement strand
TCGGGTTCGGGTTCGGGTTCGGGCTCTGGGGTTGGCACTCTGGGAGGGTTGAGAGCAGTATTTGTGAGTTCAATCAAGCGCTCATCTATGATATTCAGTTTTGTGTCAAGCGCCTTTTTCAATTGGACATACGGGATATGTCTTGCCAATTGCCTTGATGATGAAGGAAGAGGGCAAGAGCGGCTTGTTTTGGATCGCTGTCTGGACTGAGGAGAGCGTCGCGAAGAGAATTAACGGCTTTTGTTTCTTCGTCTTGAATGGAGATATTTATTTCGCCCTTGGCAAGGGAAGAGTGGAACCGGAGAAAGTCAACGAGTTGGGCAGCGCCGGAAACTAGATCAGACTGGGAACATGAGACGGCAATGAGTGAATAGATAGAAGATAAATTACCCGAGCAGCATTGACGGCACACTGGGTACGGGCTTTTTCGGCCTCCTCAGCCTCGAGGCGATTGGCAGCTGCTTCACGGGCGGTCTCAGCTTCATGAGCCTGGCAGGGATAATCAGACTAGTTGCAAGAGAGTCAAAGGCAGGATAACCTCGACAGCGGTGTAAATCGAAGTCAGTTCCTTTTGGATAGCTTCGTATTCTGGACGCTGTACAATGGTGCGTTTCTGGTCTTCGTCAAGTTTTTCGGGGTCAGTGAGGGCATAGGCGCAGCAGCGGTTCTGCCCAAAAAAATGAGCAGCGAAGAAAGACACTGGAAAGAGGACATGCGATTTTTTTTGTAGCCAACCTCTTGCGCTTTGCGAGAAGATCAAGAGTGAAGCTGGGTTTTGAGTCGTCGTCGGGGACGTCGAGGGGCTCCTGAGTTACAGGTTCCTTTTGGGCGTCGTCGTCAGCATTCTTGGCCCTCCGTTTTTTACGTTGAGCCTTTTGTGTGGTGGTTGGAGGAGGAGGAGGAGCGCCAGGGACAATACGTTGTTCGGGCATGAGAGGAAGGACAGAAACTGAGAAAAAAATATTCGCACGGTGAGATGGAGCTGTGGTTCGGCGACGGCAACGTCGTGCTCGTCGCCGACAACGTCGCCTTCTGCGTTCACAAGGGCGTTCTCGCTCGCCATTCCTCCGTTCTCGCTGCCGCTATCGCTCTCCTCGACAATTCTCTACCCTGTCCTCGGCTCGTCCTCGATGACCCTCCCGACGACCTCGCTCGTTTTCTCCATGCCCTCTACGATGGCGTCTCCGCTCTCAGGTATGACCCCTCCGACTTTGACCTCGTCTCTGCCCTTCTCCGCCTCGCAACAAAATTTCAAGCGCAGAAAATCCGCGACGACGTGCTGCGCGGCCTCTCGACGACCTGGCCCTGTACACTTGCCCAGTGGGAGATACGCGAGGCTGCCGCCACCAACGCCAGCGGTCTCTACAAGCCAAGGCTCTCTTATCCGCACCCCATCCTCGTCATTAATCTCGCACGCGCCACAAATGTACCCGAGCTGCTGCCCTCGGCGTTCTACGACCTCTGTCGCTGTCCACCCAGTGACATCGCCTCCGGCTACACCGACCCCCGCTCCTCCACCCTTCACACACTCTCCCCACAGGACCTCATGAGCATCCTCAAGGGCAAGGAACATGCCTCTCGCTATCTCTCCACCTTTGTCGTCAACGAGCTCGAAGGCCGCCAGCCCGCCGCCACATGCATCTACCTCCCAGAAAAGGACCCTGTTCGCAGACGCACATGCCAGGCAGCTTTCGAGGCGATCACCTTTGAGATCCTCCGCGACGTCAACGGCGTCGTTTGCCACAGAAGCTCAGATCCCCTCTTCGCCATCGTCGATGCAGAGCTCATGCAGACAAGGCAGGACGCCTCGTTTTCCCTCGGTGTCTCACTCAGGGCTTGTGAACACTGTCGCGCAGAGTTTGCCGCCGTCGTCGATGCCGTTCGTGAAGAGTTTTGGAGCAGACTACCCCTCTGGTTCGGTCTCCAGGTGCCCAGCTGGCCTGCCTAATTATTATCATTATTACTATTATTTGTATTCTATTATCTCTTCAACATGGACACCCATCCAGCACATGGAATCGAGCTCCTCGTCCTGTCCTTCCTCCAGCAGCTCGTCCACACCAGTGGTCTCCAATTTCCCCAAAAAACAACTGCCAGCCACCGACGAGCACAGTCGAAAATCCAACTCCAGCTCGCTAACCGCACTGCCAGAACGCCCACAAAGACCCTCGTCTATCCCAAGAAATCCAATACTGCAAGTTTGAGGCCTTTCGGTGAGTCCATGCATGCAGAGTCAGACACTTTTAATGTCATTAGCACAACTCTTTCGTGTCATGGACCTTGCCCACGAAGCGATTATCGACGACATTCCCATGACAAAAAGGTGAGAGAGTCTTAGACATAAATCTCAGCTGACACTCCCATTAGAGACATCTACTATAACGATGTCCAGCTTTTCAACTCTCAAAGAACTGTCGACTCGGTCAGTATTAATTCGCTGTTCCAAGCCAATGTCCTCGCAAACACTCGTCGTAGCTCGTTGACGACCTGGCCGCGACTCTTGACCTCGATAGATCCTTCCTCAACATCCGTGCATCAAGTAAAGGTCTCATCTGTGGTTCCGGCCTCTCTATTCGTCTTTCCACCGGCGAGGAAATCCGACCCACAGATACCAAAGTGCATATACTCATCTTTTTCCACAAAATCCGTTTAGAGTCATTTTAGGGCACCTTGATCCCGGCAGGCGAAGATATAGACTCTTTCGGACTAGATCAAGATATCCGCTGGGTTTTGGTCGTGGAGAAAGAGGCAAGTCGTTGCTTTCTCTAGACCCGTCTACCAGAGAAGGGTCCTTAGGATCATATAGGCTGTCTTTCAAACCCTCTGTCATTTGAAATTATCAGACCATTGTGGAATGCCTGGAAGAGGCTTGGTCATCACGGTTTGACATCTTATCCCACTTGACGAGGCTCAGAGCTCCTGAACTCTCCAGGGAAAGGGCTACCCAGACGTTGCCACCCGCCACCTAGTCAAAAGTCTCGCAGACAACTTACCACCTCGGTAGTATCTGATCAGTGAAACAGGCTACTTCTAATCTGCCAGTAGTATACCGATAATGGCACTGGTAGACGCAGACCCGTACGGTCTTGATATCCTCTCGGTGTACAATTATGGAAGCAAAGCCTTGAAGCATGAGAACGAGCGGCTGGCAGCTGGAGGAAAGGTCGTGTGGATTGGAGTTCTTGCAACTGAATTTTCAAGGTCCGCACATGCCCACAGTCTGGACGAAATATGTGAATGTTTTCTAGACTTGGCATCAATAAAGATAAGCTGCTGCCGATTTCACGACGAGACGAGAAAAAGGCAATTCAATTCGATTTTTTCTGCGTGATGCTCGGAGACTGATGACAACAGGCCTTGGCTATGCTCCGGAGATCAACCGATATTTTGCCTCCGCAATGGAAGTGAGCCCTTTGCACCCTCCGTAAATTTATACCACAACATTTGGCTTTTCCAGGAGGGAACTACAACATATGTTATTCAACCGCCGTAAAGCTGAGATTGAGATATTATCTTCCCTGAGCATAGAAGATATGTCGAAGAGCAGGACTGCGGAGATGTCATTTTTAGGTGAGACTGGAAATTCAAGGGACCGAGAACAGACTATTTCTCACAGAAGAATTGGTGGCCGTTCTTTATTTTGAAACCCACCATTCCCCCTCCACATGATACTGACTGCGGGTCTATAGTCACGAGTATTGATGAAGCACATGCAGACCAAAAGCTATGCATCCCAGAGACAGAATTCGGCAACATGCCAAATGAGCTTGTGACAGGTATGTCATCTACACCGGACCATCATCGTGGTAGTGGTGCACGGAACGGACTGTTTGCGTACCTGCGTTCCAAGATAACGAGGCTTGTTGAAGAATATGAGAATGGGAACTGTGTATGTAGAGAATGATTAGGTCTTTTCGGTAGATTAAAATCATACATGTTTATGTATATACCATGTTGTCGAGACACCACGGTGACGGATGAACCGCTTGAGGGACCGCTCAAGACGTTCTTCCACATTCTGGTGACCTGTTTAAAGGCCATTATTGGCGACACCACTCAGAAGGTTGGAATCAAGTCTTTAAAAAAGAATAAAACAGATGAAAAAACAAATAAATTGATTGTTACAAGGACGTGATGTGGATTTTTTTCTTTTTATCTAATGAATTGTATATATATATCTGAATGAGCGTCAAGACTTGGTCAAAAAGAACGAGCGTGAAAAAAAGGCAAGAATCAGCATGTATCATCAAATTGAAAAAAAGAAAAAAAAACACGACTTTGGATCATCATGTCGACGACAGATAAGAAGGAGGATTGTCAACCGTGGGCTCTTGCAGTAACCGTCCACTTGCACTTTGTTTTTCCTTATCAGCTTCGAGATGTTTCTGGAATGAATGCATGTCCGTGAACAGAGTTCCAGCGCCCATACCAACACTTCGAACAGCACCATTCCATGTAGTAGGTGATGGTGATGACGGTACAGCTGCTGACGTCGAGGCTTCACGGGGAAAGACGGGCACTTCGGCAGCACAACTATTTTCCGAATAAGGCGATGTAAGGACAGAAGCACCGTCTCCAAGTCGTGAAGCCGAACGTATAGGGGCTTGCCCAGTATTGGGTGAGATACGACCTTCGTAACCTTGAGTGACGACTGCTGGTGGGAGAGGCGAAAGAGGACTCGTAGTATCCGGATTGAATTGTCCGCCCCTATAGTCGTTTCTGTAACTTATGCCTCCAACATTCCCGTTCATATGTGTGAGTCCGACTCCAGGTGACTTATTACCAGATTCTACCTGGGTCATATTGTTGTAATCATGATTGTTTATGGTTGAAACACCAGTTCTAGTCAGGAATGCAGAAGACGAGAATCCTTGAGGTCTCTTTTCTCTCCTGCGCCTACGGTTTCGGACCCTGGTAAGCCACATGACAAGCAGGCCAATCACAATGACTACTCGGAGGGTGAGATGAAATGCAATAGCTGAGAGTAGGAAGTAGCTGCTCACATGCGGCAACAGCTATTCCCGCCAATGCACCCTTGGAGAGTCCACTTGAATTTTGAGTGCTGAGGCTGGAAGTACTCGAAATAGTAGAGGGGCGCGCTGAAAGCGTGCCAGATGTACTTGTTGAGCTGGATCGACTTCCAGCTGCTCTAGTACTTGATGTTGATGCGGGTGTTGGTACCACGCCCATACTTATTGTTGACGTGTGCCCAGCACTCAGAGTCTGAGCGACGCTACCGCGGGTACTTATCACTGTTTGGCAAACATGATTCTTGCAACTAGTGATCGTACAGACTCCCCTTCTACAGCTTCTAGAGCTGCTGTCAGAGTTGGAGTTGCTGTCGGAATCCGAATCGCTGTCGGAATCCGAGTCGCCGCCATTTTGGCGTGGCCTTTGAATCACAGTAAAAAAAAAGGCCAGCCCTAGGGGATGAATTAAATGACTTACTGCATTCCGAGAGCACCAGCACTCAAAGTCTGGAGTAATGCAAAAAGAAGGGCAAGGCATATATTTGTTGAAAGCAAGGTGGAAAGCATTTTTTGCAAGAAGTACGAAGCGTTATGCCATATACAGCAAGGTCGGGAAAGCAATGACTGGCGGCAGCAACAGGGCTATTAAATAAGGCAGCAACAGGGCCTGGGACACCACGTTTCGAGGTTTCGGGAGTTTGCTTCGAATTGGACGCTGCCAGAAACGCCTCAGGGTCATCAGGAGAATGAATATATAACCTTTCGGCAAGGTTTTTAATGGCCATATCCGCAATGGAGATACGGCGGTGTCAGTCTCTTTCTCAGATGGCTATGCACCGTCTGGAAGAAGGATGTTTTTGCTCGACTTGGACGCTGCGCAAAGAACAAGACCTGATGTGGGAATTGGATTGCCAAGGCTTTCTGCTAAAAAAAGGGAGGTTTGTCCTGATCTGGAATGAATACTTACGTTCACAGGTTCCATCTTTCAATGAGTGGTGACAGGAACTGACCTGAGCTAAAATCGTAGTGGGAATACAAAACTGCAATATAATTCCGGCTAGATGACTTGCGTGCCAAAATAAGCAGTCCAATTAATATACATATTTCACATATCATTTTCCAGATTTCTGAGGAAATCCCGTTGCATTCAACAGTCCCTCCCCCTCTCCCAGTTTCCTCGGTCCATCGCCAACCCGAGTATGAATCAGACCTTTAACAGCGCCGACTCCATACGGCTTTGCTACATTCTCGTTAAATCCAGTTGGAACCTTCCCTTCCAACTGACTACCATCAAACAAACCAAATACATCTTTGAATGAATTCTCCTCTTGAGGGAAGTAAGTAACAATGAGCTCGATGATTTCTTTGATATTTCGATCAAGTGCATAGATGACAGCATTAGGCCCTGCATCGAAAGTGTATGCTGCCTTATATCCGGTACCAGCTGCGACGGAGAGCCGGTTATATTCAACGATAAGAGAGATAATTGCTCTGCTGACATCGTTCATGTAGAAGATAGGCGGCTCAGTATCCAATGCAATAGCATGGAACTGATTCGAATCAGCCATAGTCATCCTCGCGAAAGTATCAAAATCCTTCTCCATAATTGCCCTTACCATGATTTCCATCCGAATTGGAACGACTTCTTCAATCCGATGTTCGAGAAGAGTAGAAGTCTTGACCGAACGTTGCATACCGCTCGTACTGGAAGTGCTTTTCTTAACATCAGAAACGATGCAAATGAGAGCGTGGATATCTGGCCAGTGAGACTCAGGTGCAATTTGTCTTGCGAACGAATCAGAGCCGTAGTGATCTGACCCCATTTGCCAGAATACGAAACCACCAAAGAGAGATCGACAAGCTGACCCAGAGCCTTGACGCGCGATCCGTGACAGAGTAGATGGAGGTACTTGTAGTTGGTAGAGGAGTGCGAGTGAAGATACCAGAGCTGCGAAACCAGAGGCTGAGGAAGCTAGCCCAGCCGCAGTAGGGAAGTTGTTGTGTGAACATATGTGTACATGATACCTTGACAGCTAGCATCGACAAAAACAATATTCAGAAGGAATTTGAACAGAACTATTTGAAGAATTCACCTCTGGCTCGTCAGGATTCTTGTCTTCAACCTCCTCTTTCCTCAGCTTCTTCAGCTCCTGAATGCAAGTTGCCAACCTTCCACCTTCCTTGATCTCATCTTCCTTCCCATTGAGCCACAATCGATCTCTCGGAAACGATGGATCTGCACGCGATGTGGTGGTGGACCGCAAGTGATCTTGATCGAGTGTAACAGACAATGATGAATTTGTGGGCAGAATCAGCTTGGTATCGCGCTTGCCCCAGTATCTGTCAAAGTATCAGTAAGAGCCAAAACAAGATAATCAAGTCAGCAATACTTGATGCAGGCAATGTTGACGGGAGCAGACACAGTTTCTTGATAGATCATATCGAAAACAGCTTGCCACAATTCGGAAAATCGTTTATCATTACCTCCGCTCGATCAATCAATCAAATCAAATTCCGCCACAAAATTTCTCACCATCAAAAAGATAGACAGATTTAGTTTTTTTTGCACACAAAACACTACCAACTAATACAATGTCAGAAAAGAAGGATAAGAGACCTAACAAAAAACAAAACAGCCAAATTTTTGTTAAAGAGAAGAAAAAGAAAACATCGTGGCGACACAGTCAAAACAAGCAAATATATGTGTGTATGAATACGTAGACCCACTGTCCATCAACATAGGGGTAGAAGAATATATACTTGCAAGTACAAGGGTGATGAAAGGAAAAAATGTGGGTGACAGGACAGTCAAGAGGTGACAGTTGTGCGTAGTAACCGTAGTAAAAAAAAGTTAGGGAATGAATAGAGCAAACTCAAGAGGTGGGCCGCGAAAGCTGATCCTTCGAATGTTTGACGCGGAATTCAGCACTCAAGTACAAATGACTAGAAACTAATTAAGTGGTTTCCAGGGGGACAAGGTCGAGAATGTACGCACTCGGAGGGGAAATGGGCATTCGGAAACCCGACAACCTTTTCCAAATAGCCTTCGTCCACCTCTCCAAACACTGCGTTCAAACCAAGGTTACCTGTCGTATACCACACATAATCAATCATACCCCGGAAGCTCGGAGTGACATTTGTTAATGTCTGATCATTGAGTCCAGGAGCCGAGTATGCGCTTTTCAGGCTTAGTCGATGGCGCAAACCGTCTGATGTGTATCTCCCGTACGTATGGGACATGAAGTCAGAATGATCTGCTGCCAGTGTACCATTCGAGAGAAACTCGTATACGCCGGATTGTGGCACCGAGTTAAAATCGCCACAAATAACCAAAGGGATCTTGGTACCGTCCGCATACGAGGGTGGCGGCCGCAAGGAAATCATATTCGCTTCACCCTCTAATACTTTCTGTGGTGGACGCGGAGGAAGTTTGGCAAAATTGTTGGCAATCTTCTCCACTTCTTCAATGAGTAGCGCGGTTTGAACAAGTTTGACATCACGGTACGCTGGGTCCCAGTGTATATGGGCATTAACGATAATGAAACGAGTGCCGGTCTTTTTGTCTTCGTAGAGCGCTACGACAGCTAGGTGGTCTTTTCCAAGAACTCGGTTGAACATGTCGTCTGTTTTCTTGAAGTCCTGACGTTGCATAGCGACGGTACTAAACTCAATCAAATGCTTCTCAACCAATTGGTACCTGGAATATAAAATGAGTGACATATAACATGTAATTTTGAAACACATACTTGGATGTCTTATAAAAAATTGCACACCCATCTACCAATCGCCTATCTTGCTCATTATTCATTGTCTTTGCTCGTGATTTGGGCCAATAGACACCTTCATAGCCTCGAATGCCCAAGTGCTTGGAAAAGTACTCCTCATACTGCGCCACATCCACTTCTTGTAGACACAAAAAGTCAGCATCAGAACTGATAATTTCGTTCAAGATAAGTTGCTTTCTGTAATCCCAGGATAGCGCCCAAGACGGTGTGTAACCGTACAATTTTTCCGTAGCGTATTTCTCGCACAGAATGTTGTAGGTGAATACACTGACCGTCTCGGCGCTAGGGTCGTTGATGAGAGCATCCTGTTCGGCAGGAGATAGGAGAGGTTTCCAGACTCGTTCAGGGGGAGGTGCAGGCACGGGACCTGTATCTCGCAGATAAGAAATAAATGCCGGTGTCCCATCTTTCTGCACCATAGATTTGAGACGTGCTTCAAGCGGGTTACCCTCAATACCGAGGGTTTGAAGCAAATGCATGGTACCAAGTTCAGGAGGAAGCGTTGAAAGGTTATTATCAAAGACATACAGCTCTTTCAGTGATGTGAGCATCCCAAGCTCTGGAGGTAATGAGGAAAGATTATTTCCGGATAAGTCAAGGAGTTCTAGGTGCCGCAACTTGGCGATCGCCGGGGGAATGGATGAGAGGAAATTATGATTCAAATAGAGAGTGACAAGAAAGGTGAATGAAAAGAGCCCAGAATTTGGAGGAAGGTTCTTGAGATTAACGCCACCCATGTCGAGTGAGTTCCATGTATTCTGAGGTGGATGAATCGTATGGAGACGAGGTGCCACCGCAATCGGTGCGACGGTAGACGAAGGGTGGTTAGTTACAGAAGGAGATCCATCGTCTGGGGAAGCGGTAGGAGAGGTATCCGATTCCTTGGAAGCGCCGTTGCCATTAACTTCGGGTACAGGTTTGTTGGGGTTGGTGATTGTGATTGTAGACTTGGCTACTGATCGAGCAGCCATGGCACTCTGCCGGGCACGGTGATGGGGCGAACGTGAAGACCGGACCATCTATTTGGAGAAAAGATGAACAAAAGGCTACAAACAAAACAAAGAATCAAACTAGTGGCAACTAACCTCACACTTGAGGAGCTGCTGTTGCCAATGCTGTGTCATGATCTGACCGTTGACACCGGCCGGTGAAGCCTGTGTGTATGGATGCTGAGGATGAGATGTACCATTTGGAGGTGAGGGATAGTGTGGCAGCGAATTATGATGATGATGTTGGAGCAAAGGAAGATGATGTCCTTGAGAATGTTGGAGAGAATTAACAGAGCCATTGGAATATAGAGCATAACCTGGGGATGGAGGAGGAGGGCCTACAGGGTTCTGGGAGCCTGGAGGGACGAGAATGGAGTGGTGCGACCGAGCCCATGGAGACTGGTCATGAATATTCCCAAGTTTTGGGTTAATTCCAGGGGAATGTTGAGAATAATACATCGCATTTGCGACGACAGTGTCGACCAGTAAAATATCCAAGAAATGAGCTCGACCTCGGTTGCCTCCCGAATGGATTCAGCACTGATTTCAGGCGTTTGATGGCGTTGCTGAACACAACCGGGGCAGTGATTTGATGCAGTAGCACTTTCTTAAAAGCTATTCACAGTAAAATTCGGGGATTGAGGGATGTCAGGACGAGCTAGCAGTTGCGGACTCCTGGCAATGAACGACTCGAATCTACTCCGTAAACTTGTGGGAATATGACTAAGCACGCTCCACGTCTCTGATCGTGGTTTCGACCTATTGTTCCAGTCAAATATCTCTCAGCAGTGTATTGTTCACAGTATCCCTGTCTACAGCACTCAGAAAATTCTTGTTGTTTGTGATATCATCTGTGATTCTAGGAACAAAAGTTCACCAAGAGCTGTGCACGCTATTGCCTCACACGCTGTCTGTATGATCCTGGGGAGTCATGATAAGATGTTGTTGGGTGGGTATTACCTTATTTTCTCGAGGAAGGAACTCGTGTCCGAGAAGGGTTCTAATTGTGTTCAACACTCCGAAACTTCCTCCTTCCGTGGGATGAGAGAGCTTGGACCCTCACTCAAGTCATTGTGACTTTGTTGTTGGATGTCCGGATTAACCAGATCCCAAGAAAAGCTGGAGCACCGAAGACTTGTCTGTAACATTGCCTATTGCTTATCAGTCAAAGAGCGTACCACCTTGTACGTGATGTGTTAATTGCCATCGCTGATTCTCAGTAGAATCAGGTTACACTGAGAGCATTGGCGAGCTAACAGGCGCCAGAATAGTAGCCGCTTTACAGCGCGCAAGGTTGAAGGTATGACGTAAACATAGAGATGGTTCTCACTTTCACTGTCGACGCCATGCCAGTAGGGACACGACTGAAGAGGCATCTTAAATTCTTTTTCCTTTTGGTATGGAAAGAGCTCTTGTACAGATCGAGCTCCTGCATGCACAACTGTGAAAAGCAAATCCTTGGCTCCATTGGAATTTTTGTAGAATGAGAGCGGCAATAAACAAAGAAGTGGTTATGAATGTTTCATATGTGACTGAAAGACTCGAGGTCGAGAGAATGGTTCCACTAGGCGCAGAAACGATAGGCTTACACAAAAAATCGTCTGAGGCCGAAGCTGATTGGAGGTGCTCAAGATATATGACAATATCGACTTGAGAACTCAGATACAAGCTGGATCGGAGAAATCGGTAGATGCACCGCTCCGAGTGAAGCCAAGGGTGACGAGCATCCCACTGCATGTACTAAATTTTTGTGAGCAAAAGATCACTTTTGATACACTTACAAGTTTACTGCACCAGCATTTTCTCTACCAATTCTTGTTCTGCCTTTGTCAGCTCTACACAAACCATCTACCCTGCATATATCTCCCAAAGAATTTCAAGAAAAATTGATTGTATCGTCGAGGACACTTGTTGAAGTCAGAATGCCGAAGATCAGAAATTATGTGGAGGAATGCCAGTGCTTGGGGTTATAGATACTTGTCTAGACTCCCAACCAAGGTAATTTCCAAGGTTCCTCGAAGTATACTATGGATAGGGGAATTCTGACGTCGACACCAGCACAGACAGTGATAACCACTCGGCGTACTTGCGATCACAATTACAGCGGAGCCATTGTTTTCAGGAATAACAGGATATTGAATCTTGACTATCATTCAAGCCCAACGGTGAGGACTAGTCATCAAGCTTAGTTTATTCATAAATCAAAAACACACTCATTAAAAACCACTACAACTTGGAACCTGTATAGCATATTTCTAAATGAGTGTAACATGATACTCAATGTGTTATCGGAATTGATACCATATCCCAGGGGAGCCAGACCATCCAATTTTTGTTTAGTTTTTGTTTAGCAGATGATGCAGTTCTATAGCTGATGGGACCTGCTAGAGATGTCGGAAATTGCTAGAGACACGGGTCCGTGTGATTATATAAATAAGCATTACATAAGCATTACAAAAATATTGATAAGTCTATCAGTCTCACTATCAAAATAACATAAGGGCATGCCCTCAAAGTCCTCATATGGCCAATTGGATTAGGTGCATTAGATCCTTCAATGCAAGGCTCTTCTCAGCCAATTTTACTCCAACTGGCATTAAAGATGGAATGGAGCTCTGGAGTTGCTTCTCAAGCCTTGTCAATGGATTGAACCAATTATGGCCCAAAGTTCACTCCCAAGATCAAGTACAAAGTGAGAGCCTAACCGCTTTGAGGCTCAAGTTTAAGAAACTCAACTTAAATCTCTAAGCCAATGTTCAAAATGTAATACAATTGGCCATACGAGGACTTTGAGGGCATGCCCTTATGTTATTATTTTGATAGTGAGACTAATGTAGACTTATCATCATCTTGAATGCTTATCTAATGCTTATCCAAGGCTTATATTATCACACGGACCCGTGTCTCTGGCAACCGTCTTTCCGTAGTGTTCACGTGGTCCTTTTTGTCAAAGTTCGGATCACAAAGTCCAAAGCCCCCTATATCCTTTTCCCCATGACTATACCGCCTCCATCGGTGCCGCTTCAATACACTGTCGTGAAGTCGACTCCTCACAGCGGCAAGTATGGGCCAGAACTTATCTTGCTGGACAAACCCCATGATCAATCTAGTCGATGGAGTGGTGCATACCAGGGAAACAACTCGAAACAATGGATTCTCCTGAAGCTAGATCAGATGTCGATTCTGAGTATGCCATTCTGAATAATGCTTGTTGAGTGACTCACACCATCAACTTGTCAGAAACTCTGAACTTTGGAAAGGTCAGTAATTCGCTCATTGAAGTGTAGAGGATCTCAGCAATCACTGTAGTACTCGAAGCGTACGCCTTCATGCTGTGCGCTTGATACGTGATTGACTGGTCCAGATAGCGCATCCATGCAATATGAAGGATTTCAAAGTCTTCGTAGGACTTACAGAAGAGAATCTTGTGGAAGTGCTTCACGGCTCTCTGAAGAACGATACCACCCCAGAAGCCTTTCCGATACGCCATGTCAACAATGCCCATGTTTGCTTTCCCACTCGCTATGTTAAGATTGTTCCACTTTCGTATGTCAATTTAATAAATATTCCTACCCATCTTATGCGATTGGCATTCTGCTTACAGGGCCCATGGCCTAAATTTTCATACCTCAATCTGGTATGTATCGATGACTGGAATTGCAGAGAAGAATTATGTGGAGCACATATATAGAACTCACGAGGAGGTATGTCAGCAAGAATGTCGCGTTGTAACCTTCATTGACCAAATTTTGCTAGCATCGTGAATGCATCGTACTTCGTCATATCCTCAAACATCTGCGACAGCGTCGTCTTCTCACTCCCCACCAAGATATCCTGGGACGCGCATTTACTACCCTCGAACATCCAGATATTACTCGCCTTCATACAACTCTGGTCCTGCAAGGCGCGTTCAAAGACTCAGAGAAGCATCTACGAACGTTGTCCTCTGCTGGTCTGTTTTCGACTTCTCTTCAATCTTCTCATCCCTATGCAGCATGGGACAGGATTATGGGAACCGATAGGGATGGTGACATGCCTTCACCCAGAAGTGGCCATGCCATGTGCTTGGATCTTACTAATGCTATTGTTTATGTTCATGGTGGCTTTAACAGTGATAAATGCTTGGATGACTTCTGGGCATATGATATTCGAGAAGATGAGTGGCGGAAAATCAGCGATTCGACCTCCTGTCAATCCGGGCCTAGTCCAAGAAGCTGCCATAAAATGGTTTTTGATACGAAGACTGGAAATATTTATGTCCTCGGTAGACTCACGGATGTTGATTCTGGCAGGGCTCCCATTAATCGTAGACTTCTGCACAACACGGCTGATATAATACCCTCAAATCTGCAAAGACCTGTTCAAGCTCATTCATCGCTTCTTCCCCTGCCACCACATCCGACGACTGATCCTCCAGTTGTAACTATGTTTTGCTCTGAGTTTTATATGTATCATACACGAGGACCTGCACGGGGC
>Ga0153986_1000365_pt1 | contig 14261 bp, 18 predicted proteins | sample TSGA070MetaG_FD_104724 | JGI IMG/M metagenome (GOLD analysis project Ga0153986, IMG submission 104724) | Attine ant fungus gardens microbial communities from Georgia, USA - TSGA070 MetaG | ecosystem: Host-associated > Fungi > Mycelium > Unclassified | place: USA: Georgia, Alexander Wildlife... | reverse complement strand
CGACTACTTTTGCTTCTCAAGCTCAGATATCTTGGGCACTCGCCTTTGACACTCATGCAACATCCCAACAGTCACAGTCTTCGCCCCCGAGGTCAAGGTTTAGGCCCATCAGGCACTGAAGCGGCTACTCCAACTTTTTTTCCTTTTTTTGCTCTGGTAGTAGTGAGCTCCTGTTGCACGGCGTCCCCTCCGAACTGCACTTTCCAGGCATCAATCTGCTCCTTAGGGATCCTCTGGAACAAATGAGACGTTTTTCCTATCTGATGACCTGCAAGAATATCGTTCGATAGTCTCAATGGAACAGTTCGATCTGGAGCGTTAAGTTGCTTGAGGATAGACTCAGAGGTAGCAGGCATGAAGGGATATATGAGGACGGAAAGAGCATATATGAGATTGGTAGCTCTCGAGATGACCTGTGCGCATCGTATAGGGTTGTTGGTCATCAATTGTTTACCGAGACCGGAGGACTGGAGGTAGCTATTTCCGCGCATTGATATCAACATGACGGTTTGTAGACCTAGGCGTAATTTCACAGCCTCCATAGCATTAATGTAGTCATTCAAGAGACTGTTAACGCTTTCGATAAATTCTGAATCAAAAACGTCAATGGAAGAATATGGACCAGGTGCGTCCTTGCTATCGGGGATAATGCTCTCATACTGTGATGAGATGAATCGGAGGGTACGATTAACAAAATTTCCGAAACTGAAACAAGATGGTGAGTGTTATAAGATGTCTCTATGGTAGTGCCATTGACTGACTTATTTAACAGGACATTATTGTTCGCAGCAACCTGAAGCAAAGAGGTTACATTATGAGAATGAAAGAAAAAATTTCTTACACAATCATCCCAGGAAAACATAGCGTCAGCTGTTTCAGGCCGTGTGGACAACAGATAATACCTCCAAACAGACGAAGGAATTCCAGTTCCCTTTGCGCTAGGACCAAACACACCACGGTTCTTGCTCTTTGAGAACTTACCACCTTCGTAGTTGAGGTATTCTGTTAAACGGTCGGAAACTCTGACTGATAACATTCCCAAATTTTAGCTTACCCGTCGTTGAGAGATGATGCAGCTTCGTCCAGTCACGGCCATCTCCTATTTGGACTGATGGCCAATAAACGGTGTGAAAGTAAACATTATCCTTGCCCATAAATTGATAGAGTTTGACATTTTGGGGATTGAACCACCATTGTTTCCACTGGGGTGTAAAATTCGCAGTTATGCTTGGGTATCCAATAGGAGCGTCGAACTAATGAGTTAAAGAGATATTGACGAGACCATAAGGGATCGTGGCGTACCCAAACATCTGGCAACTATTTAGCAATGGGGAAGGCTATACTGATTTCGAGACGTACAAAGAACTTTTCCCCTCATTCCATGCTCATCTTCTCCTTCTACAGGGACAGGAACTCCCCACAAAAGATCGCGAGTCAGAGGGGTAGGTAACAAGCCGCTCTTAAGGCGAGCATCGATAATCTCTCCTTCATGATTGACGACGGCATTCTGTGACCACTTGCCGACTTTGGATGATTGCTTAATCCACTCCTCAGTGCGTGGCTGTATGACATCAAGTTTTAGGTACATGTGGACGGATATCTTTGTTGTAACATTGTGTGTCTTGTCGATCAAGCAGCGTGGTTGATTCAACTCAACAGCGTCGAGCGTTCTACTGCAACCGTCGCATTGATCGCCGCGAGCATCCTGGATTTCATGAGAATTACATAACCTGACTTGAAGTTGACTCACCTCATATCTACAATGGGGGCAGATACCCTCTACGAAACGATCAGCAAGAAACCTAGAAGGATCTTCAGATTAAGATCATTCGCGAAAGTTTCATGATGGAATTAAATTACTTGGAACAGCCCTCGCAGTATGTTTGCTCCTTTTCGAGCTTTTCTAGCAGCCCTTGATGGCCCAGGTTCAGGAATATTTCTTGCGAGATTCTGAGTTGACATTAGTACAAGTCTGACATAAGATCAGACGAATAATTTGACTCAGTATGTTGTGGTGTTGAAGTGCGACCAAAGTAATCAAATCTGATTGTAGATTCAATATCACGGCGTATCAATGAGAACAATAGGCGCACCCAATGTCGAACCAATCGTATGTGTCTTTGTGAAGAGCATGGTACTTGTCACATAGTACTTTTGGTGTGAGGCCCTCTTTGAGCGCTTGTGTTTCTGTTGCTGTTCCGTACTCATCTGTCCCACAGATATAGAGAGTCCTGCGATTTCTCGTCCCTGAGAAGAGTGTCAACAGATGTCCATGATGACTAGCGTATACGGACGGCTATATCTAGTAGATTTGAGATCGGATGGTCCACAACATAGTACCGACACATACCTACTGTAAACGTCTGCGCTGAGTAAACTGCCAATAATATTTCCTGTAGCCACGTTGAGCATGCTTGATGTAGGATAAAAATACGGATCACTGACCAAGATGTGGTACATTGTTACAGTACGGCAGGGCAGAAGTAACAAGCACGTTTTCTTCGCCCTCCTTCGGCAATCTAGATTAGTGCGTTGGAAATTCACAAACCAGGAACCAGAGCCGAAAACATACTCGATTGATTGACCTGGCGGGGCCGCTGTACGGAGAACATTCTGTAAGATTGTGTGAGCCATGAACTGAAAATTAGAAGGCAGAGATATCAAGAAAGATAAAAGGTCTGATTCGGGGTCCTCATCACATGTATCACTCAATTAACTCCTTGTGATAGTAATAGTGATGTCTGGTGCATCAGATATGTGAATTTTCTGAATTGTATCAGCTCAAGCCGCACATATATAACTTGGCATGCAGTTCGGTTAACCTTCAGGATTTCTTATTACTTGTATATATTGAAAAATGACTATCAGATCCAAGTTTCAATGTGTCTAATCACTCGTGTCACGGGGCGTTAATGGGATTCGTACCAATTTTGCCATTTGCGGACGTTACAACAGGATGCATAAATCCGAGCGCTTATAATTGACACTCTTCTCGTTCTTCACTTCATCTTGTCCATGTCGTGGCTTAGGTATGTAAACTCGATCTTTGTGGTTTGTCTTCTGTACCGCAGACACAGATGTGCTATCCGGAGTCTTTCCCGCCCATTCTCAGGCACGCAGCCCGAACTTACTCCCAGAGCAATCATGATTGGGCTTGCAATTGGCTGTGTCGTTTGTTTCACGAATCTAAGCTTGGGGCTTCAGTCTGGTTGGATTTCCATGTGGGCAGCTTTTTTCTGCCCATTTCTTAGAGCCAAACTCACACTCATCCCTCAGGATGTCCATTCAGTCTGCGCTGATTGGATTCCTTATTTCCCGAATGCTTAGGACACCACTAACACCCCAAGAGATCATCGTTGTCCAGACGACATCTGTCGCAACTGGAACGATGCCTTTGGCGGCCGGTTTTGTTGGTATCATACCAGCTCTCGGATTGCTCTCGGAGGAGAGAGATGGGACACCACCCATTCATTTGTCCTGGCTTGCAGCTGTAGGATGGTCGTGTTCAATAGCTTACTTTGGGTGCGCTCAGAGCCTCCCTTTCGACAATTGTCTGACCTATCGCTTCACAGTGTATTCCTTTCTCCTCCCATCCGCAAACAAGTGGTACATTACCTATTAGAGCCATAAGCTATAGGATGACTGATGTTCAAACTAGGTGATTGAGGAACAGTTACCGTTCCCATCGGGCACTGCAACAGCGCAACTCATCAACGTACTACACCGACTTCCCCCACCGGACACATCAATAAGACGAAGGCGCGGGTATCGTGAATTAGATGCGGAGGCAGAGAACGAGGAAGTGGAGAACGTAGAGGTTACCCCACCCCATGCTCGTGGTCACAGCGAAGAGCGAGTGATGGCCGAGCAGGACGGATGGCATACTCTGATTTGGAGCTTTACTTTTGCTGCATTGGTCAGTGTAAGTACCCCATGTATTCATTGGAGGATACACCTCATCATGACCAGCTGGCAGCCTACTTCTTCCCAGTCTTGTTCGCCATACCGCTTTTCGGAGGCTACCTAGCGAAACAATGGCTCTGGTACTTCACCCCGAGTTTGTCATACGTCGGCCAAGGCGAGCCTTTTGCTTAGTAATACTTGATTATTTGACTGATACTATGTCCAGGTATCATCATGGGATTTCCTACCACCTTGAGCATGAATCTAGTACGTTTTAAATTAAATATGACACGTTGACCCAGCTGATTCTCACGTAGGGCATGTTTGTCGGCTGGGGTATCCTTTCCCCCCTTTCGAAATATTCGGGTTGGGCCCCGGGCCCTATAGGAGATATGACATATGGTGCTCGTGGATGGATATTGTGGACAGCTCTTGGCATCATGTGCGTTGATAGTCTGATATCTTTGCTCCCGGTGGCAGTAGAGTATATTGTCGACCTTGTTCGGCAGCGTCGAATTCGTCTTTCGGAGAATGGCGATACACAAAAAGTGGACAGTGAAACTGAAACCGAAGATCGACTAGTGCCAACAGATTGGGTCATTTTCGGCGTTCTCAGCAGCATCATCATCGGAACTATTCTAGTCTGGCTGGTGTTTGGAAACGAAGGTATTAAACCTTGGGCCACTGCGCTCGGGTTCATGCTCGGAACGCTGTTGAGCATTATTGGGTAAATCCTGTTGATTATGATGATAATCATCCGGCTGACTCGATGACACCAGTGTTCGTGCTCTCGGAGAAACAGATCTGAATCCCGTTTCCGGCCTTGGAAAGGTCTCACAGCTCCTCTTCGCGTGGATTCAACCGGGCAATGTTGTTGCAAACATCATCGCAGGTGGTGTAACAGAAGCTGGTGCGCAGCAGTACGCCATCCCTTCTCTTTGCTTTTCCAAGAGCATTGCTAACTTCATTGTTAATTCTACCTCCAGAGCCGGAGACTTAATGCAAGATCTCAAAACGGGACATTTATGTCATGCGTCACCACGAGCGCAATTCTATGGACAACTAATCGGCTCTTCTGTATCGATTATTGTGACTGCAACGGCGTTTATCTTGTATAACCATGCCTATACTATACCTGGACCATCTTTCCCCGCGCCTACCGCATATGTCTGGTTAAGTCTTGCAAGACTTTTGCGTACGTGTGTTATGATCAGTCGTCGTACATTGCCAATTGATTGATTCAAATGATAGGGGACGGTCATTTACCGGAGAAGAGTACCCTATTTATGACTGTGTTTGCTTTTGTGTTCGCAGTTCTAGCGACACTGAAGGTTTATGCCGTCCGCCGTCAGTCGTGTTGGGCGAAATGGTTACCATCTGGGGTTGCATTTGCTGTTGGCTTCTTGAATACGCCGTCGTTCTCAATCGCGAGATTGATTGGTGGTATCCTAGAATATGTCTACCGAACTAGGTATGCGAAGGAGAAGCATGATATTTGGTTGATTGTGATAGCCAGTGGGTTTGTCCTTGGCGAGGGAGTTATCAGTATAGTCAACTTGGCTTTGAGGCTTCTTGGTGTGGGGGTTGCCAGTTGTTGGGGCTGCGGACATGGGCTTTGTGGAGACTGTCCAGCATGATTTTATCAAAATTAACATTGTAGAAGCAGCCTAGTCATTTTTGGTTGGTACACGTTGAGCCACGTTTGCAATTGATAGTGATCGTTCAGTGCAGCAACGGCCTCTGCATCCTTGTGTCATGTCCCGAGTTGCCCTCGCAAGTATTCCTGCACTGACATTTTATAAGGATTCATGGACTGAATCACGCCGGACGAGTCCAATTTCTCAACTGATTTGTATCGGCAAACCTTGCCAACTCTATCAGCCAGAAGTTGTTCGCTGCGTGAACCTCGGGGGATCTGGAACGGATGTAGATTGGAAGGTATGATTCATTGCAGCTACTGTGTTGTATATCTACAAATTCCAGCCTCTTGAGCAAGTGCGAAGCAGATTTACCGGAGGCCCTCAGGTTTGGCAAGGTGGAAGTCTCGTGTGAAGGTTGGTCAAGGGCTGGTGATCCATACGTTCTCAAAGGTCTGTCATGTCCTTGTTCTACTTCTTGGTATCCATTCTGATAATATACTAGGTTCGTGTGGATTGCAGTACAAACTCGTAGAAATCCCTGGTGCTCTTCGGAATCAAGGGGCAGGTTCGTATCTTCAAGGTAAGGTTGAATCTGAGCACAGCTCGGACTGGTGGGACTACACATTCTCACTTTCGTCCAAAGGATACAACTGGAGAGATGTCATATTCTATTGTGTCTGGGTCGGATTTCTGTTGCTCATTACCTACAATATCTTGAAGTCATGCTTTCGCCGAAACAGCTGGGGCTTTGCTCGCAGAAGTGGGTCAGGTTCTCGACCAGGAGGCGGTGGAGGCGGTGGAGGCGGAGGGGGATGGTTCCCTGGAGACTATCTTCGCCGTCCACCACCACCCTATACCAAAAACCCTTTAGACAATGGCGCGGATGCTAGGTGGACGCCTGGTTTCTGGTCAGGTGTTGCCCTTGGTGGACTGGCGACTCGATACTGGAACAACAATCAGCGGCAGAATGAGCCAATGGCATATTGGAATCAATGGAATCAAATCCCTCTACAAAATCCGAGACCGAGCTCTAGTCGACAGCCGGTGCAATCTAATGATAATGTTGGATCAGGATCGGATCTTGGACGAATGAGGCCGAGTACGGGGATAGGAGGATCTAGTGTTCGATGAAAACCTCGGTCAGAGTCACGGATGCATATTGAGGGGGACTTCATCGGAATGGACTTTAAGCCACAAAAAAGAAGTGTTGCAACCACCGAGTAATTTCCAACGGCATAAATAACATGTATGACAGGTTGTGAATAAGATCTTCTTTTTTTTTTGATGGTAGTGCTAATGTTGTCTAAGTGTTATATAAATCTGGCCCAGACACTTAGAATTTTTTCGCTCAAATTGTACACACTTGAAGATAGTCCTTTCCCCGACAAGGATACACTCCCGTTGTATGACTTTATTGGTAAATGAGTCTGTTCAGTACATATGTTTGTTACAACTATGAAGGAAATGGAAAAAGGGATAACCATCCCAAGCGTTGACAGTTGCGGTCCGATGCGCTATCCCAAAGCCTGCCGTAGTAACCGTTGGTAGTTGAATCTTCAAGATAATCACGATGGTTGCAGTCAAAGTCAAGAGCAAGAGTTGACATCTGCTCGTGGTTGGAGAGTGCTAGCTTTGGATCGACTGTTGTCGGTGAGTTAGTTACTTCGGAAGCCGAAGATTCTTCTGGCTGCAATGTGACCAATGCAGCAATTAACGGATCGTCAACATCTTCGTATCTTGGACTTGGCTCCGGCCTTCATAGTAGCGTCAGTCCCTGCTATTACCGGACTATTTCCAAGAGCATAAAATGATCCATGTAACTTTGTTTTAGAAAAATTCTGCAAGATTGATGTCTACCAAAAATTTGGACCACTGATCCGTCCCAAACTTGCCTGTCAGGCGCAACATAAATCGCAACATAAACCCCCTGCCACTTGCGCGGGACCTTGAATATCTTAAGGCACTTGTGATATCTGGTATGGCACAGGATTTGAAACACCATTTATCTGCTACCTTGCGGCAGAAAGCTTTCAAGATCCACGGAGTTAGGAGACACAACCATGATTGTGATAATTGTCATGGATATCAGGATTGACAGGACACTTTTCATGGTATGATTGTCAATCCTGCGGTAGCATAGACAGGCAGTCCAGCTATAGTCAAATTCCGGTAGTCACATACACAATCAATCAGGAAGATAAGCTTTGAGATTTCGTGTCTTATGTCAATCCAGTGGACCCACTCCTGTAGTTTGATCTGAAGACCTCTGCAATATCATGACCTCGGCTTTGTGTGCCTTTGAATGACGAACGAAGCTTTTCACCCTCTATATGTCGAGAAGCCAGCACCTCTGAATTGTGATAACAGCCCAGAGTATTCAACCATGGCAGGTGTTCTTGATCAAGAAGCGGTGGCCTGCAAAAATTCCCACAATACTGGAGAAACCCAGGATCAGAGAAATAGCATCAAAATGTCGTTAACGACCTTCGATATATTTTCTCGGAGATATGCATCGAAACGGCAAAAGCCATGGTCTCTTTCCCTGCTTATGTGGGAAGGAAAGGCTTGTCCATGTGACAGCGCTGGTTGGGGAGATATTCGGAAATTCAGCGGACGACGGAGTGCTTGGCATATCCAGAAGACTTAAAAGGTGGGTTGAATACAACAGCCCGACCTCGAGAAAAATTTGGGATTCAAAATGAGGCGTACCATTGCCTCCTTGGTTGCGGCTACAGTACTCTTTATCCCCACTGTCAAGGGTGCTCAACCCGTCTACGCTCAATGTGGTGTACGCCTTCTTTTTGATCGAGTCCCCGGACTAGTTCATGTACTCCATTGGTGCCTAGGGCATTGGCTGGAACGGTGATACCACCTGTGTATCAGGCTCTGTTTGTACCAAGTTGAACGACTGTGAGCAAGCTCGCGTTTCCTAAGCTGAACAATACCAACGTTATATACAGATTATTCTCAGTGTTTGCCTGGAACACCTTCGACGACCAGCAACCCTGGTGGTGGCACACCGACTACTTCCGCACCCAGCAATGGATCTACTGATACCCTTTGCAGTGCGACGAGGACCAAATTCACTTACTTTGGTGTAAACCAGTCTGGGGCAGAGTTTGGTGATGGAAAGATTCCCGTACGTTTATTACTGCAGAAGCGGGTAACTGTCATTGACCGCCTTTCAAGGGTGTCCTCGGAACTGATTATACCTGGCCTAGCCCGACTTCTGTTGATTATTTCGTTGGGCAGGGCTTCAACACCTTCCGAATCCCATTCATGTTGGAGCGTCTTGCCCCTCCCGCATCGGGAATCACTGGAGCTTTCAATAGTGCCTACCTTAGTGGTTTGAAGACTGTGAGTTTGTTCAGCCAGTCCATTTTCAAGATATTTCACCTCCCAGCTTTAGATCGTTAGCTACATCACAGGAAAGGGTGCTTTTGCCATCATTGAACCCCACAACTACATGAGATACAATGGCGCTATTATCTCAGACAACAATGCGTATGCTTTTCGGCTTCAGCAACTTCTCCACCCATCTGATCATGCTTGTCTAGGTTCGCCACTTGTAAGCTTCCATTGTCGCTATGATACAAAATGGATTGGCTGCTCAATCCGTCTACCTTGCTAGTCTGGACGAATCTTGCTAACCAATTCAAGTCGGACAATCATGTCATTTTTGACCTTATGAATGAGCCCAACGGCATTGACGCTGGCGTTGTATATCAATCGGTGTGCTATCTCCTAATAACCTATTTTCTATGACTCATAGACATTACAGATGCAAGCGGCTATCAATGCTATTCGTGCTACTGGTGCTACCCAGCTCATTCTTGTCGAGGGCACCTGTAAGTGATACTCTCTCTGCTATTACCGCTAAGTGACACTCCCAAAAGCCTGGACTGGGGCGTGGACTTGGTCTTCTTCGGGCAATGCCGCTGCCTTCGCTGCCCTTTCTGACCCGATCGATAATGTCGCAATTGAAATGCATCAGTACCTTGACTCCGACGGCTCTGGCACCTCTGCCACGTGTGTCTCCTCAACTATTGGTGCTGAGCGGGTGGAGGATGCTACCCAGTGGTTAAAGAGCAATAACAAGAAGGGTTTCCTTGGTGAGATTGGTGCCGGCTCAAATGACGTCTGTATTGCTGCCGTTAAAAGTGCTCTGTGTACTCTGCAAACTGCTGGTGGTGTTTGGATCGGTGCCTCGTGGTGGGCAGCAGGTCCTTGGTGGGGTACCGTAAGTGTAGCTTTTGTTCATTTGAATGAAAACTGATCGGACATAACTGCCTAGTACTTCCAATCTATTGAACCCCCTGATGGTGCTGCTATCCCTCGCATTCTTCCCGAGGCTCTCAAGCCTTTCCTGTGAATGAAGTAAGGATTATCCTTCCCAAAAGCACTTCAGGCTACATAGTTTGCTCTTATATAGACAGGTGTTACTCTAATGTTAAGATCTGACCACAAGTCCATGAATATATAATTGAGGTCAATCAATCTGATTTTGGACGTGAAAACTGGCACACATGGGACTCACCAAGGGTAATCCAGAAGTGGATGGGAAACTACCCTCCTCTAGACTTAAGGATAAGGATAAGGATAAGGGGTAAGGCTATTCCCAGAGATGGATGAATAGCCCTTGTCATCTCCCGAGAAAAAAGACATTGCACTAGGAGTGATGCCAAACGTTAGGTCAACATCATTCTTTTTGTTCCCAGTCAATTCCTCCATCTGTAACTCCTGCTGTATAAGCAAATATGTAAAATGTTAGACGTACCATCGTTGAGAACATTCCATGGAAAAGCCTGGCATAACAAAGTAGAATAAGAAGAAAAATTAATTCTTGTAATATATCAACATTCTAATACTACACGTGTAGTATCAAAACACTATTGGTCTTTTTAAAATGTTGAAATATATGGTATTCTTCAAATTTCCTGAGAATAGGAGGCTGGGGGTTATTTATTCTTCAATGTAGTGTATGCGATTTTAATCCAAGTCTAATTTCCTGATGGGCACCTGACCATGTGCTTAGGTACCCGGAGAGTAGTATAAGAGAAAATCAAGCAATGAAAAAAGGGGAAATCGGATAGAAAATTGTCCCCCGCGAAGTCAAAGGTCCAAAATTGTGTTGTGAGAGATAAATGTGAGTAAGGAGCAAGGGCAACATATATATGACAGCCTGATGCGTGATATAGAATGTGGATACATGTGTACATACAGAATTATTGAGCGCGTAATTAATCAATGCACGTCCGACGCGTCAGATGCGCTCATGCTTTGAGTCCGAGGCGGTGAATTACCCACACCACTATATTGATAACTGCCAGCTTTATTTCTACTTCTGTCCATCTGTTGGCAAGATAACGATTCCTGCTCATGGACAGTTGTGTTACTATTATTCAGTCTTGCGTTGGAAGAGTGGGCCTCGACGTCGGCATCGGGGTCAGCAGTGTTGAGTGGAAAATAAGGCGGAGTAGACGCAGGCCAAACGCCCATAAGTAATAGGACTACGATAAACAAAAAGCAGGCTGCCAGGACAAATATAGCCTGAGGAAAAGACGCAACGGTCGCGCCGTACGCCACCGCATAGATAGTTGGCTATTTTCATACTAGTAAGGAGTGGGGCAAGCACGAGAGGGACGGAGCTGACCGAAATAATGTGGGCAATGGAATTGAGTACACCAAATGCACCAAACAAAGCCCCTGCTTGATCAGCGGCACCCAGAACATGCAGGCATATTGCCCCAAGGGATTGTAGTGCTGGATTACCTCCACTTGTAAAGGATGACAAACACGAGAGGACAACAAAAAGATTTTGGGATTTATTGGATACGGTTGCAACGAGAGCATCTGCAAGCCCATCAACGAACAAGGATATCTGAGCGAGGTATTTGTCGAACACAAGCTCTGCTGCTATATCTGATGGAGAAGGCAGGGTTCCTGGGGCAGATGTGGGCTTGGGCTTTAGGTAGTGTATGATGACTAAGAACAAGAATCAGCGTCAGACGTACAAGATAGACCCGAAAGGTACTCGCTCGGAAGCACGACAAGGAGGTTGAGGGCCCTTGATATCCATAGAGTTGACATGTAATATCCAAGCTTTGTTAGATGAGTACTTGAGAAAATCATGGACATATTCTATCTTACCTGTGCGGTTGTCCAGGAGTATACGTGTTGAGCATAGAGATACTTAGCTGCATAAATCCCCTAGTGTCTGTTCAATCGATTCTATGAGTAGCGGACGGTCACCACTCACAATAGAGACGCAGTAAAGGAAGAAGCTCAATCCTACGAGAGTCATATTCCAGCTTCTTTTATTCGACTCTGGTATCGGCTTCGAGGAAAATATAGTGATTGGTGAGAGGAGAGCAGTCATGAATTTCTTCAACAAACGTTGTGAAGCCTGAAACGGGGAAGTTTCAAGTTCTGAAAAATCTCTGGCATAGACACATGAGTCATCATGTGTCGAGAACCTTGACTCGGGACAGATGAAAACTAGATAGAGGATTGTGGAAATGAGAAGCGTAATGCTAGAGATGAAAAAAGAGTTGCTGTATCCTGTCTTGGGGAGAAAAAGACCGCTAAACTTTAGAAAATATGAGCTGAATTCCGGAAAGGGCGTAGTCGAAATTACCCATGGACCTAACGAAAGACCGACGAAGACAATTCCTTGAATTGTGGAGAAAATCTGCGATCTGGTCAACGTGAGTACAAAAATTACAGAGAAGGTTGGTTGTATCTAACCTTGAGCCTGGTCTTGTACAGTCCGTGACATAACTGAAATGAAGAGGATGAGAGCGAAGCAACCTCATGGGAACTGGAAGCACGAACGCATGGAAGACACCGTTAAAAGTGGAGAGGCCGCCAACAAATCCTTCAACAACCGGACCGATTAGAATCAGTTGCTCAGCATGCCTGAAAAATATAGTATTTGGCTGCATGACGAGCATAAACACAGCCTCCCTGTCATTAACAGTTAGCTGACATTCAGGTGAAATAGAGCGAAGACACGCACATCAGGAGTGCTCCCGAAATGAAGGTAATTAGGATGGGCTTGCGTCCATGGGAATCGCCAAGGCGACTCCAAAAACCTGTTGAGATAGCACTAAGAACACTCATTGTTGTGACTACAGCTGATGCAAGTCGTAAGTTTGAAGAGGAAAGCTGACAAGGAATGGGTGATGACAAACCTGCCTGGATTTGTGCGGCCCGAGCCTGAATAGCAGAGCTATCGCAGCCTATTGGATCTATGAAGTCGGCGTCTGTTCGCCCTTTATTGAGTGCCCGACATGCAATTGCCTTGTAAACTTGGATCCTTGGAGACGCTGTGATACCTCTCTGAGACGAAATGAGAGTTTAGAGCACTAACAAGGAAAAAGACACGCACCGACATTGAGAAAATGAGAACTACAGGAATGAGCCTGGAAAGTCGGGTGTGTGAGTCAAAGACATGAGATCTCATTGTATATGAGTACACACCAGTAGGTATGAGCTTGCCATCGGCGAAAGGGAAGAAAAGAAAGTCTGAAGTGTTGTTCTGAGTTTTCTGAGAGAAGAGCCTCCTCTTCGTTAAGGGGGGAAGGAGACATATTTCATGAAGGTGACCTAAAAGCAAGCTAGTTGTTCGCTTATATCTCAACTATCTGATAAATCACAATAAGCATTCCCACGGATTATCAGATAATCACTCGAACCAATTATGTCAGTTGCATGTGCATCCACCCCTCTCGTCATCCGTTTTGGCCTAAGAAAATTCTTGACGCCCTCAAAGAGTGTCACCTCGTGTTCCACACATGGGAACGACATACCGTACCTGGGTCCTTTCATTACTCAGACTACTATGAGGTAGTAAGCAGCATTACGCAACTCATGATTTCTGTCAGCTTTTGCCATTGTACCAAATCGTCGATATGATCTCCAGAGCCCTCAAAGACAGCCCTTTCCCGTTCTCGTCTTTTATTTCTGCACGTCTATATTTTACATGGTGGTTTGAAGTCTTGATCCGACTACGAGGTCATGCTCCAGTTTCTTCAGAGCTAATACCACGCGCAAACAACTGTCAAATGGAGCTATGAGATATGTCAATTAGCTTAGTACATGTGTCAATATATACCATGTCACATGTCACATTTTTTGCTAGGACATTGACTTTGTGTGCCAGCCATCTCAATCAAGTGCCACCGTAGGTTGTCTGTACTTGCACAAAATGCCGCCTCCATTTTGTTGTATGGTGAGCAGTATTGTGGGAATCAAGTCAGCCTATAAATTGTTTTCAGTTCATTGTGACAGATGTCACACACGTTAGACAAATAGACAAATCACTTGACATGTGAATCCGTTTGTTTCATGTAAGGAATTATCCATGTCAGAGGCCATGCGCTTCGATCACTACTTAGCAGAAATCACCCCAAAAACAGCCCCTCCACCCTCTGGCAATTGCAAACCTCAGTCAAGCTCAAATTAAACGACTCAAATTCCCTCTTACGAGCGTAGTAACTACCCTGGATTGCACGAAACCTTCTCGCCACGTGACGAAGAGTGTAGGCCAGGGACACGAATAATAGATTTGTGGAGCGACCAAATCCACTTCCGTCAGTGCAACAGAAGAAACGAGGAGAAAGTCACTAATCACATCAGAACACTATATCAAGTGAGCGAGAAAGCTGCTCACGACACCTAACAGGACGGACGCTAGTGTCCCCACATCTACTAGAT
>Ga0153986_1000364_pt1 | contig 14272 bp, 15 predicted proteins | sample TSGA070MetaG_FD_104724 | JGI IMG/M metagenome (GOLD analysis project Ga0153986, IMG submission 104724) | Attine ant fungus gardens microbial communities from Georgia, USA - TSGA070 MetaG | ecosystem: Host-associated > Fungi > Mycelium > Unclassified | place: USA: Georgia, Alexander Wildlife... | reverse complement strand
TCGTCAAAATTTTCTGGACACGAGATGAGGCGTCAGACACTCAATTTCAGATAGAGAGTGCACCTATTGTAAGATATAATTCCATAATCGCCGGCATCACGGTGGAGCCGGACCAAATGGTCAGAAAATATCCAATTTAGGCAAGTATTTTGGAACTCAGCCAGGTCCGACACGACGACATCCGGCGCCCCCCTCGACACCCTCGACGACGACGACGCATTACATCGTCGTAGAAATTTATCTACATAGAAAGGGCCTTGCTTTCGATACAGCCTCGATCGGCATAACCGTAACAGTTGGCAATCATGTCGCGTCTGCCCACCCTTACCCCTAGTCGTTCTGTCTCTCCATCAGCGCCCATCGTACAGCCAGACCATTTTTACGGATCTAATGCCTCACATGCACCTCCATCGCCCCATTCAGAAAGGAGGACATGGTTTAACCCAGATGACGATCCTTTAGCACATCGAGGAATCCCAGTGTTCAAGCCCACTATCACCGAATTCGCGGACTTTGAGGATTACATGAACAAGATTGAGCGTTGGGGGATGCGTAGTGGAATTGTCAAAGTAATACCCCCGAAAGAATGGTACGAGTCTTTGTTAGGTTACATTATCTTTACTAACAACAGCTCATTCAGGACCGAATCTCTCCCCTCTATAATCCCTCAGTTGCGTGAGATTCAAATTAACCGTCCTATCGAGCAACACATGATCGGCCACGGTGGTCTCTTCCGCCAGGAGAATCTAGAAAAACGGAAATTCATGAGTGTCCGAGAATGGGTTGATTTGTGCAGGACAGATGATCTTCGAGCTCCTGGAGTACAAGAGGTCGGCCAGACAAGGCGTCGTGGCAATCCTGAAGTACCAGCACCAAGGTTACGACGGACCAAGAAAAAGAATGAGAAGAACGAGCCAGCGGAGTCGGCCGGTCCGGCTGTGATCACTGTAAAGGGGGAACAAGATGAAGCCTTAGACGAATTTGGGCCATCGGTCCTCAGCTCAATCACGCCTCTCAGCACTACTCCTGTTGCTGATTCTCCTGAGGACTCGAACCATAGCGCCATTATTTGTCCAGTCGACGAGAAACCGAAAAATCGCGGTCGGCGCCACCAAACCAAGGAACAGCGTGAGGCAATCCATGCTCGTGATGTCGCTTTTGTCGATACTTTCGACCCCACAAAAGATTGGCTCCCTCCTGGCACCACACCCTCCGATTACACAGTTGAATTTTGCCAGGAATTGGAGCGTGTATACTGGCGTAATCTCGGATTGTCCAAGCCTGCGTGGTACGGTGCGGACTCTCAAGGTTTGTACATTGTGCTGTATTACATGTTTGCTCATCCACTGTCATAGGATCGTTATTCACCGACGAAACCAAAAATTGGAATGTCGCACATCTCCCTTCGACCCTTTCCCGACTTCTGCCTTCATCCAACAAAGGTTTACCTGGAGTGAATACTCCCTATCTATATTTCGGCATGTGGAGAGCAACATTTGCCTGGCACGTCGAAGATATGGATCTATTCAGCATCAATTATGTTCATTTTGGTGCACCCAAGTTCTGGTATGCTGTACCTCAAGGTCGGGCATGTGCATTAGAGCAGACGATGAGAAGTAAGGTTTTCTCGTTCGTCTGCTCTTTTCAGGTACTCATGTGCGACAAGGCTACTTTCCTCAGGATACCTCTGCTTGCCCCCAGTTCTTGCGGCATAAGTCTTTCTTGGCATCACCAACCCACCTCGCAAATAATTCTTGTCGACCTAATTTCCTAGTACAACATGCTGGGGAGTTTGTGATCACTTTTCCTCGCGGCTACCATGCTGGCTTAAATCTTGGACTGAACTGTGCCGAAAGCGTCAATTTTGCCCTCGATAGCTGGATAGAGATTGGGCGCAAGGCTCAGGTCTGTAAATGTGTTGAGGATAGGTGAAATCCGTTTTTTCTTTATGGAAAAGCTCGCTGACTTATGTGAATGTAGTGTTATAATTGACGTCGACCAGCTTCTGAAAGATCGAGCACTTGAACAGAAACCGGTTCGAGGCACTCATTCCATTGAGCCCCTTACGCCTGCTTCAATCGACAAGGGGACAAGGTCTTCGAAGCGGGTGAAAGCTGCAAGGCTCGCAGCTACAGTCAAGAACGAAGAGTTTGATCTGGTTCTCTCCGATTACAAGTCTTCAAAAAAGAGAAAGGTGGGAAATGGTGAGGGCCTAGCGAAAGCGAAGAAGATCAAAGTGTCACAGAACAAGAGTTCATCATCGTCATCTACTGTCGTCTGTTCACCTGAGCTTGAACTTCATGGGCCCAAATTATCTGTCACCCTCAAGCTTCCTCCGCAATATACAGGACCCGAATCCTTCCCCTGCTGTCTATGTGTGTCTCAAAGCCGCGAAAATCTTCTGAGGGTCTATGATCCCCCGGTCAGTCGGAAAGACGCCGCTGAAGCTACTGGGAATCCCAAAGTCTGGATGGTGCATGAACAATGCGCGAAGATAGTGCCTGAAACTTGGGTAGATGAAGTTGATGGTGGTCCCATCGTAGGGAAAGAGAAAATGGTGTTTGGTGTAGACGGCATTGTGAAGGATAGGTGGCACTTGGTACGTCTCCTCATCTTGTTCGCTATTAGCCCCTCAGTATCTAACGTTGAGCTAACTGAACGGCGGAATAGAAATGTTCCTGGTGCACCAGAAATAAGCCGAAGGCTCATGGGGCACCCGTGCAGTGCACTAAGGGCAAATGTCCGAAAGCCTTTCATGTCTCATGTGCCCAGAATAATTCGGCGGTCTTGTTTGAGGTGGTAAGGGAAGTCAATAAGGAGGTTATTTTGATGGATTCCACTGTTGCTACATCTATGTGTAGAGATCCGGCTGGAAGTGCTCCATCAGGTAGAGATCAAGTTCTTAAAGTGGTCAAGAAACTTGAAGTGCAAATACTTTGTACGCAACACAATCCGGTGTGCTCTACCCGTTTTGTCATCACAGACAATGAACTAATTGATGAATAATTGCTCCCGTCTGTCCAGGTCGTGGCAGCAGAAAAGAAAGCGAATAGACAAGAAAGGATCAAGAAAGAGCTCGTGGCTCTTCCGAGCATGTCTCGCATTAAAATTCGCGTTAGTGCGGGTGTATTTGAAGTATCATTAGTGAGAGTCGTAGAAGAAAGCGGTTCTGTAGAAGTTCTTTGGGATCGTGGATTAAAGAAAGAGTTCAAATGGGGAAGCGTAGTATTCGGAAGCACCGATGGTCCCGTCCATCAAAAACCTTCGGAACCGGCTCCAGAACCATTGATGGGTATGGCCATTCAATTTAATTTTCATCATGAAGTATCATCGTATTGAACCATACCAAAGTTCCACAGACCATGGCACCTGGTTCGCATCTGTCCGTGCCACTACGGTCCCCGACAAGTCAACCTCCACCCTCGGCGTCGTCGTCATTAGTGCCGATGACCAATAGTGCGACGACTGTGGCGACTTCAACTCAGCCAACGACCTCGTATTCCGTACCGTATTATCAACAACGGCCCGGATACAATTATTGGCCTTATGGTGCTAGCCAGACACCATATCCTCAGTATACTTATCCCTATGGCGGGTATTATACGAATGTCTCTATTAATGGGACAACTCAGCCAACATATGGATATGGACAGTATCGGAGTGGACAACTACAGTGGCAGCAACCGTATCAGGGACCAAGGCAGGGTCCCGCTCTAGCTTTAACACAAGTCACTCCTTCAATTTCTGTCAACGTCCAGCCGGTGGTCGAAGGTTCACAGATGGAACCCTCGTCAGATGACCTGGAGAAGGGGCAAGTTTCAACCACGACCCCTGCTTCAACCAGCACTGGAGAAGGGGGAGGTTCTGCAACGTCCCCAGGGATCATGCCCTTGCAAAAGGCAAATGACAATGGTGCATCCACTGCAACTCACGAACAACCATCGGCCGATCTCACCACTACTTCTACTCATGCTGACCTTGGCTCTACCGCTGCGGAGGGCGGTCCACAACAACAGTTCACACTAACGCCCGAAATGGAACAGGCGATTTTAAGAAATCTACAGGCGTTGTCATCGATGCCTGAGGCGCAGTTAGCAGAGCTGTTGCAGGGCAATCCACAGTTGAAGCCTCTACTTGCTGTGTTGCATCCCAGTAAACCTGCTGGGTCTTGAATCTGATGATTGTTTGTTTAATTTATGCTGTTCTATGTTATGCCCCTTCCTGTTGTTGTATTTTACGCCATCGTCGAATTCAAGCTGTAATAGTGATAGTAGTCTTGTTAAGGTATTAATAGTTGTTTTTGTCGTAGTCATCATCTTCTAAATGATATTCTTGAAGACACAGTTTTGAGTTCGTCAATGATATAAATCGAACTTATACAAGTGTGCGCTACTATGACAGACGCGTTGATGGTGAGAAAATATTTATATCAAAGTTTGACACATTGTCCAGTATACGAGGAAGTTTTTAATTTACATTAAGACCATAGCAGATAGCAGTTCGGATAAATTTGTCTTCAACTTTTTAGGTTGACCTAGGAGGCCGACACAACAGGCGGAAAAATCGGAAATACAAGAACGCTGGGAATTGACACTGCTGTTTGTTATTCTGCAACGCCATCGGTAACAGGACCTCTTTTGTGATCGAATTTCCCTTGGTGGGGTACATTTGGGGAATGAGGGCGCTCAGGTCCAGGGGGAAGGGAAGGGGAATGTCAATGCTACAGGATTATTGAACAAAGACGTCAGGTGCTGCAGCACTGGGGTTCTCAGGGATGTTTGGGTAGGGACCCAAATCCTTGAGACAGGATACTGACAACGGCTTGACATTGTGATAGGAAGTCGGGGTGGCACAGACAGAATACTGTGTTAGTGGCGCTGAGACTAACAGAGGGGAAGATGATGTTGAAGCCGCAAAGGTTGTGGACAAAGATGAAGGTTGTGACTGGGCAGAGATTGGTAGTAAAGATGGTGTCAATGGGGATGTTACAACCAACGTAGGGGCGGCAGGAGATGCTAGAATGAGAGATGGGATGGTAGTTTGGCTATGTCCACTTGAAGTAACGTCTGAAGTCTCATTTGCAGCCAGCTCTGGAGTTACGACAGGTTCGTTTTGTAATAATGGATGGAATTTTGACTGTATACCCGACCAGAAGGAATCGTATGTTAGGGATGCCGGGCTGAAACTGTTCGTTGTCGAGGTCAGCTTGTTGATATGAGGCCCAGAATACATCTTGGACAATGTCGTCGGAGTAGATATTAGAGGCGTAGGCATCGTATTGTTCTTGTCAGTCATGTAAGATAGGGTTGTGGTAGGAAGGGTGTGCTGGGAAAGTGATGATTTGGAATGCTGGGGCTCCTTGGATGCAAGGATCGACCCAGCAGCTGGAAAATAATCGGTGTCGGAGCCGGCGTTCCGTACGGAGGACAGAACCTGAGAATCTGTTGTGGGTGTCTGAGCGGAGGTGATAGGATCTTGAGACTGCTGAGCAACCTGGGTCTCTAGAGGACCAGTAGGACTATATAAAGTACGGAATGGAGTAAGTGTTGTCTGAGGCATCACACCAGCCACAGGCTCAAGCGTCAGGTTATTAGCTGTTGAGCTATTCTTAGAGGAAGTATACGGAGTGAGACATCTGGACTGGAACCTTGACAACGATTTGAAAGGAAAGTCGATGTTGTTGGTCGTGGCAGCAAAAGACTTCTTGTCGGAGGTCAATGTGGATGAGTTGAGACCACGTTGGTGTGAATGGTGAAAATAAAGATTCTCTACTTCATTCAGGTTTTGCCTTTGCTGCAGGAATTGGTATTAAACTCTTAAATTGTTACATGGGAACAAACACACCCAACCGTGTTCAACTTTTAGCCGTGCATACTGCAAGCGCATCTGGAGTTGTCTCAACAGCTGTTGAAGATAGTTACATATTAGTATAACAAATATGATTGATAGTTTGCTGACATGTCCGGCTTTAGCCCTCTCCAAGGTGTGCTTCCTCTTCTTTTCCATCTCACTTGTGTGAAGCAGCCGAAATAGTAGAAACCAATGTCCTTTCTCGCCTGGAAAAAGACTGGAAAATTTCAATGGTTCAGTATAATAGACGTAGATTTACTGTGAATGATTAAGTCAAAGTTGAAGTTTTGCCATGAAGACTCGGGCCTGACAAGATTGCGGAGAAGCGTGTATGAGCACATGATTGATTCCTGACATCACGTGCTGGCAAAATCCTTGTCTGGATCCATTCTATCCAAGAGGAGAAAAATACATACGTCCTTAGAGCGATACAGTGGGAGCAAGAGAAGTCAAGACCAAATGTGGATCATTACTGGCCCATTTGATGGAGAGGGAGCTGCAGAAGTCTCATCGCTGAGTATGTCTATTTCCACTTCATCTGAGCTCTTATTCAATTAAGGAAGAGTCGAAGCTCCTTAAGGCTGGAAAATCATATTCTCTCGGGCGGAAAAACCAGCCTCTCATCGTATCAAATAAGAAAGTATCTGGTTTGCATTGTACATTCACAGTTGGTAAAAGTACTTTGGATGATGTGGTGCGAATGGAACTATCAATGTTCCTCCTTCCATTTGTACTGACTAGTGTGTTCTCAGCATGACCCAGAGAAGCGGCCGACGATGAATTTTCATAATGAGAGGGACAAGACCATGAGACTAATACGGAAGGAGTCACAAAAGACTTTGGAGTCCAAGATGGTGCTTGAGTTGCAGGATGGAGATGTAATACACATTGTCACCGGAATCCCGATATCGTGAGTGAGGCTACTTGAACTTTGTATGCTTCTGACTTCATATCGAATGTAGGATCAAGTGGCAACAAATTTGCTGTTATTCCTCAAGCCTGAAAGGAAAATCAATTGTTTCCCTTGAAACATGCGTTCAGTTGGGTTAGTATGTTCAATCTATTTTCATTCCTTCGATTGACAATCGTCATAAAGGTATATCAATTGTCTATACTTTGAATGAGCATATCACACATCATATCTTACCGACTTATACTGCCACTCCATCAGTTGCTAGCTCCCTCATCTCTGCCGCCCAGTTTGTCAAATTTGAATGGTTATTGGAAGTACTGCAGAATGAAGCTTTGCTTGAAGAGAACTTTATTTTACCCAATATCAACAAATTCCGACCGACATTCTCCCCCTCTCTCGGTCCTTCTCAAAAGGTTTTTAAGGTCTGGGAACCAAATGAGGAGCGTTTCAATCTTTTCGCTGAGTACCGGTTCCTGGTCTTTGGTGAAAAGACCAGGGAGATAGAGAGTGATTTAAGAGAATTGATCAAACGCGGAGGAGGGTTTATTGAGACTTTCGATGTCGCTGGTGGCGTTGCAAAGCTACACAAGGCGCTTACGAGGGGCCGAGCGAAGGAGAATCAGCGACTTGTCGTTATTGCAGATGTGAAGGATATGCAGGCTGCCATTGGGACAGATGAATTCAAAAAGCTGACAGATGAAATTCAAAGGTACAACACGATGCTGCATTCGTGAAATTGATCCTGACATGACCCAATTTCTCGCAGTTTTGGACTGCCTATCACGAATCCAGAAACTGTTGTACATGCGGTAGTAGAAGTTCAGCCTTCTTTGTTGACAGCACTGAGATCGAGCCCTGCAGCAACTGATGTCTTGGGTCGTGAGTTCGGCATAAATCATAACACGACTAGCGGAAGATTGATAAGAAAAAACCAATGTTTCCACAGCAGCGTCATTACCGAACTATATTCCAAACTCAATTTCCGAAGAACCTTCAATCCCTCCTGAGGAAGCCCTGACAAGAACACGCCTTGTCCGGCGCGCCGCATCTCGACAGCCTTCAACAGAGCCCACACCTCCGGTTATTTCGGAGGTAGGGGTCAAGATCGAGACACCCAAACCACGTCGAGTACGTCCTAGCCAAGTCCTAATGGGATGCCTCTCACAATTGCTCTAGTTACTTTTGTCACGACGAGCAAAGAATACTGAACTCAGGGCTAGTGTAGAACCCACTGAACAACCAGCGGATGTTCAAGAAGCTGTTGTTCGTCTATTTTCTCGTTGGGGTTGTGCTTCTGGTCAATTTTTGTTTACTTGTGTGCAGGTGGCCCCTTCAAGTCGGATACGGCTCAAACGTCGACTCGGCGCAGCAACCACTACGGCGCCTGAAGCGGCTGGGCAATCTCAACTGCCGGATATCCCTTCTGTGGTTGAAGATGAACCTCCTCTCAAGAAATTCAAAGCACTTTTCGATGCTAGTGATCCTGCTCTTTCTGGTGCAGTTGAATCATTTGATGACGATCTCGGCGAAGATACTGGAGCAAATCAGACTCAGGGAGGACTTGTCCGCAGTGTTGCAACTGGAACTAATCTATCAGTAATACGGGAGGCGGAAGAGGAGGAGGAATCTAATGAGTTCGGTAATAATACACGGAGTCAAATGAGAGGGACCAAGAGAAAACTAGATAACACCCAGCAAGAGAGCCAGGACATCGAGATTATCGACGTGAATGCCATTGATGATGACGCACAACCAGCAAGAAAGAGACAGACTTTGGATTCCACCCAACAGGTCAATAATATAGCTTCGAAATCATCAATGCATTCATCAGAAGGCAAAAAAGCAGAGAAAAAAGATAATTCCGGCGCCCCCTTTGGGAAGCCAGATACGGATGTCGCGTTCCTCACCGCAGTTGCATCAACGAAAAAGGGAAAGAGAACAGAAGATGACTTTGATCGCGAATTTAACAACTTGAGAATCTCGAAACCAAAATCAGTTGGTCAAAATTTGCAACGGAGAGAAGAAGAGGAAGAGGAGTGGAAGGGATTCACTGATTTTGGGGATGATACCGGACTAAGAGGGAATTTTATGGTCGTGCTGGAGATGGATGTGTATAAGAAGACCAAAAGTAGCCATGTTTCACAAGGCGCAGGTGGATCTCAGGAGAGAGTACTGTCAGACAAGTGGAAAGATCAGCCGAACTTCAAGAAGTTTCAGAAGGTACATGATCGTCTGCAAATTCCCTAGCTTACCTGATGATTGAACCTGAAGAAAATTCTTCCCACTCGCCAAACTTTGATCGAGCTCGTAGTCAGCGAGGACAAAGATGTTGCGCCTAGTAAATCCCCATATCATCTCAATTTGTCTCAACTCACCTTTGCTTGATCGATTAGCACACTGGAAGAACAAGAAGTCCACCAAGAAACAGGTTGAAAATTTCACTCAGGAAATCGAAAGTGAGGATCGCCCACCTTTGCTTCGAACCTCTGCCCAAGCAACAAGTATCATCGATGATAACAGCGATGATGAAGCGCCACCCAAGCTCAGAAAACGCAGAATTGCACCAAGAGTTCAACCCACCCGACCTTCCCCGCGAGAAGCGTCACAGGGTCCCTCAATGGCACGGATAGCATCCAAGCTACCTGACTTCCCGGAAAATTCAGCTGTACCTCCACCAATGAAGGGAAAAAATAAACGATTAGCGACAACGTTGTTTCTAGATTCAGATGATGACATCGTCGAAGTGGATGAGTACGAGCAATCCCAAACTACTATTACCTCGAAGGGAGGATACAACGATGAAGACGATCAAACGCTGAGATCCATTGAACCTACCGGGAAACGGCTAAATGAAACCTTGCCGGAAAGGCCGAAAGTTGGATATGGCAGAGCACAAACGGTAGCTGCAGATGATGACTCGGACGATGGTACAACCTTCAAAGGCTTTAGAACGAGTAGGAGAAGACGCTGACAGGATCTATTGCCTGTACACCATCAGTTGAGGACATTCTGTGGATTTGTTCTTTGAATAGCCACGATACAGAGGTAAATGAATCTACAGTTACAGGGTTAGGCTCCAATCATACAATGTATCTACTCGTCAATGCCAGAAGGAGATATCAAACACTGTTCATCGGAGCAAGAACTATATAAGAACTATATTATTTTAATCTGAATCTTTATCAGTCAACAAACAAACAAGAAACTCACCCCAGACCTGTCATGTTCCCTCTGCCGCATCGTCGTCGGACACGCCGTCCCGGAGATTGTGTACTCTGAAGTATTTTTTTCCTAATGCAAGCAAGAGAATTTGGACTATTAATCCTGATCCAACTCACAAAAGATGGAATTCATGATGAGAAAGATACTTCCGTCCTGATATAGATTTTTATCAAGTGTGAGAGGGTAGAATTGAGGAGTAGTGTACCATTTGTTGAATTCTAGCTATTATCAAAACAGGACTGTGCATGAGAAAGTATATTCCTCATTCAGAGAAGGACAATTGAGGACCACTCCTGATCGGTCATAGTCTCTCCTGGATTATGTTACATCCCAAGCACACTCGACACAGTTGGCCTCATCCTGAAACCTTTCCCAAACAACATATCATTGATTGAGTTGTTAATTTCACTCTCTTGGCTAATCCGTTCTTTCACCTTCTTTTCCAATTCAAGTTTCTCAGTAGTAAAGTCACAAGCTCTTCTACTCACCTTCTTAAGTGCAAGGGCCCATTTGGAAATGATTGTGGACCATAGCTCAAGTTTCTGACCTTGGTTAACCCCGTTTCTCACTTATCACAACCTCTACCAAGTTTTTGCTGTGTCAATACCAACACACAGGCCTAGCACTTGCTCCTTCATATTTGAAATTATTAGCAGCAACAAGTTGTTGCAGACATCATAGCCAGTGACCCATGAGCCTGTCAGGTTGAAATAATACATTTGATCATGTTGAATGCACAAAGGTCATGCCTCTGTTCTCCCTCTAAGACACAACTCACTGACATCAGATTTTATAACAAGTGACAAGGATCTAGAGTGATGATAAATACTCAGAGTTGCAAAACAAGACTAAAATATATCAACAAATACCTAGAGTGATGATAAATACTGTAGGTCAAGGATTCTGGTCCAAAAATACTCACTTTAGAGTCACAAAACAAGATTGAGGTGTGCAAAAGACCAACCAGCAATAAACTTCATATTATGTGAGCTGGAAATAAACTATGCACAAAAAGATATAATCACAACATGCCCACTCAGTGAACAATCATTCATGTATGTCAGTGACTGACTATAGAATCAAAGCTTAGGGTTAAGCAAGGTTGCTCTTTCAGGGTTAGAAAGAGAACTCAATGGAGTTCTCACTAGATTGTTCTACTGTTAAGACTCTAAACCACTAGTCAAACTAAGTTGAAATAGCAGCTTATGTTAACACTTGTTATCTCTATACCTTTCTCTCCAAAGGAAGTCTGGTTAAGGTCTTCAGTAGAGTTATATTAAATAGCAAAGTGCAAGGATTGCTTAGTGTAATACTTCACAGTCCTACTTGATGTCTGAGTTGACAAGGAGAACTCATTAGAGTTCTCATTTATTGGGTTTATCTACTTATACACAATCCTACTGGTCTGTGCACTCCTTTCCCACACCTTCATGTGACCAAGTGTGACATGACTTGTGACAAACTTTCCCATGCTAGAATAGAAAAGAAAAGAAAAAAAATATTGACTTAGCTATGGTAGTTAGTCAATGGTCCTTGGGTGCTGGTTCATGACACTATCCTCCTCTCAAGATTTGTCATCCTGACAATTTTAAAGCTCTCCTAGGGCATCCTCCATCTAACCCATTTCATCCTCTTCATTCCACTCTTCTATCTTTCCTTCTTCTTCAACAACTTCATGGACTGCAGTCAGTCTCCTCTTTACTCTCTCTGCTAGCTCCACCTTTTTCTAGCACTTCTAATTGTGCTCCAACCTTTGCCAATATCTCTTGTTGTATTCTTCATCTGACCATCCAAATAACCTCCTAGTAGCATATTGCCCAGGAAAACCTTCTCTCCAATAGTCCATATTGTCTTCTGTCTTCTGTTGTCTTATTATAATTTGCCCTCAATGGACCTCTGATATTAGGAGACAGTGGCTATCATCAACTGACAGCTGTGGGAGATTAGTAGTGACACCCTGGAAAGTGTTAACTAATAGATGACATAGGAATGTCTATGTGATGGACATATATGGGAACTATATACATAAATAGATCTTAGATACATGTAGATGACCTGGTAGATACTTTGTATAAATAGCTAGAAGTAATACCAGGAGAACTTGTTGAGTTCTTGTTGGACATCCTAGTCTGCAAGTGACATCCCCCCTAAGTCATTTATTCCTACCTAATGTCATGAACTGCCCTCACAGGTATTTGACTAGCCACCATAGCTAAGTCATTATTTATTTTCTTTTATATTTCATTTTCATTTATTTACAAAAAGAGTCACAGCCTAACAACAAGATGACTCAACACTGATGCAACAAGCATGTGTATGTACAAACATCAGTAAATAGAGATGTTTGTATATAAGTAAAGAGAAATCCAGTGAGAACTCCCATCGAGTTTTCTTTGTCTATGCTGATGAGAGAGCAGTTGGCTTCATTCCAGCTCAGGAATCAGCTAACACTATACTAGAACTTGATTCCACATTCCTGAGACCTTGCTTCTTGCAACTTCTCAATCTTTTATCTAAGTCAGCAGTCATTATGATTGTTGCTCATCCACTTTACTTCGACAACTTGGCCAAGGTCATTGCGACCAAAGCCACCTCCATACATAAGTGGGCCCTAGCTTTAAGGGGACTTACCAGTCAGTAGAGAGACTGGAGGAGGAAATACTTTGGCTAGCTCAGGGCAGTCATATCAAGTCCAGACCTATCAACCTAGAGAGGTAGATAGTAAACTTTTGATAGTTACCTTGTGCTGGGGTACATTGTCACTTGTACATGCAAAGGAATAGCAGTTTGCTCCTAAAGTGCTGCTTAGTTTAGAGGTGCCCTTCTTAGGATCAGTACTGTTTCACTCTTGGTAGTTAAAAGGTTAGCTACAGGTAATTGGTAGTCAGTAGGATAGCTAGCTGGGTAAAGATCGTATGCCCTAGTAGCTGCAACAACTTAGCACACAATTGCAATGGTCGCCTCAACCAATATAAATTTCCTTTCATTACAACAATTTGAGGACATAACACCATGTCCTTGACTCAGCAACAAATCAACACCTTTAAAGGTTATAGGGGGGATTGTTGCTGTAAGCGATGCAATTGGTTCAGGCACATAGCATGCTATTGCCAATATGAGGAGAAGATGAGGGAAAGGGAGCAGAGAGGGGAGTTGTGTGAAAACTGGTGGAATGCTCTCAGGAGTAGGGTGATGGGGTGTGAAAAAGACAAAAAGGCAGCATGCTCCATAAGGAGAGAAGCGCTGTTATGCTGGAATTAAAAATTCCTTCAAACGGCAGTACAAGAGGACATATGGTGCAATACTGACTCAGTGGAACACACTCTAGAGCCTACCGGTGAGTCCCAAACACAATCTAGAAATTAGAATGGGTGGCAGCACGTGGCGGTCACAGATCTGTCACCTGCTAACAGGAGATGAGTGAGCCTTACTGACTGCCTAGGCCTCAAGAATACAAGTAAGTTGCCGGAGAGCTAGCTAATTTGGTTCTAGAACGGACTTAGTCGAGTCCATGAGCAATGCGACAGCCAAGGACACCCAGACCCCGCTGGTCCATGCAGTAACAAGCTCACCTGGAACACAAATGCAGCCTATAACGACTACAATGCAGCACAGGTTTGCACCCAGCCCTAACGCCATCTAGGACAAGATCAGGGGAAGAGCGCGTTGGTTCCGAGAAGCAAAGGTGATGAGTGGGTGAGATGATAAAGTAGGACGGAACCATGTGGTCACAATCGGTGTTGGCAGAGCTGTCATGAGAGAGGGCACTGATGGGCCAGTTGGGCCCAAGACATGGGAACGTGCAAGAAGCCAAGGGAGGAAGGGTAGCATTTCTATTTTTATAATTTTGATTGAGTCTCAAACATTTGTACCAATATACCTTCTAGGGTGGAGAGGATGGAAGCAGACTACTTTTGGCACCTGCCTTCATCTCTAAAGCTCTTGGGATTGTGAAAAGTGATTCTAGAAGCAAGTAAGGGTGTGACCTCGGTGGGATGCCTGAGCTAGGGCTCACTATGTATTATACCTACTCGGTCTAGAGGTAGAATCCTGGAGGTCACTTGGACAATCTTTGGCAAGGTAGCAGGCTGGGAAAGCCTAGCTAGCCATTGACTCAGACTCCATCACACCTGTAAGGTTCAGGCTGGGGGTGCAGATGTGGACTTGGTTGAGATTAGTAAGCCCATGAGTTGGTTTACTGACTACTCTTGCTAGTGAACTTGTGATGGTGTGTAAAGGTTGACACCTTAGGGGCACCACTGTTATGATTCGCCTTGGACAGGCCTT
>Ga0153986_1000361_pt1 | contig 14316 bp, 17 predicted proteins | sample TSGA070MetaG_FD_104724 | JGI IMG/M metagenome (GOLD analysis project Ga0153986, IMG submission 104724) | Attine ant fungus gardens microbial communities from Georgia, USA - TSGA070 MetaG | ecosystem: Host-associated > Fungi > Mycelium > Unclassified | place: USA: Georgia, Alexander Wildlife... | reverse complement strand
TGATCAACTTACAGTTCTTGCTTCGAAGCATGATATCGACAATGCTGGTACAGATATCGAGAAAATAGTCAATCTTCTTGAGACTGTGCCCCAGCCTGTCGCAAGCGACTCCTCCAATACCATCAACACCGCATTGGACTTGCAAGAAATACCTGACGAAGGAACATTGATATAGCTTAGCTCGTGCCTTTCACACTCCCAGCCCATTTTTTTCGTTGTTAGATTTGTGAAGATCAATCCTTGTGAGCATGTCTGGTAGTGTTTTTCAATGTTATGCTTACTCGGTCACTTATGCACAGTATGACTACTTTTTTTTTCTTACAACGTATTGCATTTTTTAACTAGATGGTGTCTCATCCGTTTTCTTTGAAAACTTTGATAAAGTGTTTCTCGCTCCCTTCGGCTTTTCTTTTTAGCTAGGTTTCACATGAATATGCTGTCTGTCTGACTTTTTTTTTTTTAATTTTCGCTGGTTCACTCGTTATCAATCCTTACACATATACGTGCGTACATATGATCCCCCCACCCATACTGCACTGAGTTTCTCAGGTGGTTGGCAACCTTTCCTTCTCTCTTTTGTTAATCCATACATACCCTCTCAATCCAACATCACCTTTTCTATCTATAGAAATTTGATGCCCCTGTGGTTGGTATGGTCAAAAAATTCTCCCAAGTTTATAATGTCGACTATCATCAGTGGAAGGTGCACGTCAGTCATTCAGAGATGCTCGTACTTTTTTTTTTTTTTTAATTGAGATGCTCGTACTTCGTACTTGAGAAGAGTGACTTGTATCAAACTATTACCCTAATTGGAAGGAGGCCAATATTCCCGCGTGATGAGAAGAACGCGTCAGTTTCTGGATCAAAAACAATCTCTCTCTCCCTTTACATCCACCATGTCCAACACAAAGGATCAAGTACAAGCTGATCCAAAAGATCAAGTATCAGCAAACAACAATAACAACGACAACAACACTCTCGGTGTCCTAGAAGAAGACGATGAATTTGAAGAGTTTACTATCGCCGGTCCGTCTCGTTCGTTCATACCCACGTCGTGTGAGATCTAAAATGAAATATATATATACACATCTACATCAACAAGACTGGGATGATTCGCAAACGGACTTGGCTCATCTTGGAGGCGCCGCTCCCGGTGCAGCAAAATCCACAGGTGACAAGTTATGGGAGGATAATTGGGACGATGATGATATAGAAGATGATTTCAGTGTTCAGTTACGGTAAACGTCGACGTCGACTTCTCTCTTTCTCTCTCTCTCTCTCAATGTGAATAAGGTTGACTGATTTTTTTTGATTGCAAATTGTTTCTTTCCTTAGTGGTGAACTGGAGAAGATCAAACAAATAAAGGAGGCTTCAGGCGAAACGCAACCATGATGTATACACACAATCGTGCACAATCTTACACCTTTCAACCTTCTCCTTTCTTTTATACGATGCAATACAAATAATAAAAAGTACCATGATTTTTGGGGAATAGGTGAACACCATATAGATCTATCATCATAAATATAGCCGCACATACATCGTCGTAAACGTCAGAGAGGAAAAAGAGAAAGCGTGAATAAATGCATAAACAAAGGAAATCCTTCCAAAATCTCTTAAACCTTCTCGAGGGATGCATTTTTCTCATCCATTGACGATGTAGCACTGTCCATGAAGCCCATCGTCGACGTGTCAAAGCCATGATCCTCCAAATAATGACGAAACTGGAAGAAAAAAAAACTTGAGATGCTTGGTCACACAGCAAAATTTACGCTCACCTCTTCATCTTCCCGAGTCATACCATCGGTCGTCAATGGTTTCACAAAAAGGAAGACTACAGTGGCGCTCAAGATGGCCAGACCTAAATGGCATCAATATAGCCACTTGGCGGGGAAAAACAGCAAAGGCTCGAGATAATGGAAACTCACCACTGCCCACCCAGAACGGGCCTGTGTTGCCCCTCAAGGAATCAGCTCCTCCAAAAGCTTGATGCAAAGTGAGCGCTCTACTTTAACCACTGCTTTCTATCGAGCACTTACCATCGATCATAGGGGGGAAGGCTAGAGAATGAAAGGCGTTAGTCAAAGCACACATTGTTCAAGCACCCCCAAGAAACCTCACCCCAAGTACCAATGAAGGCACCAATTTTCCCAACAGCAGCGGCTGCTCCATAAAACTGACCCCGAACAGCTGTAGGACTTGTCTTACTCGCCAAAAGACCTAAACAGTTGCCTGGACCTGATATCGAATGAGCAACTTCCAAAGACACCCGCCTACATAGGTAAAGAAAACAAAAAAACACATACCCAGTTCTCCGAGTGACGAGAAGATACCATAAACAACCTGACGTTGATTTGCATTCAAGAAATCCAATTGCAAAACAGCGAAGATACCTACGGCAAATGCTCCAATATGACCAGGAGCGGTCAATCTAATTTGTAAGTGAATCAGTTCGGACGGCATCCCACTCTCATAAAAAAAAATTCACTTTTGATAGAGTCCGCTCATGATGAAACCGACGAGTGCCTGAAGGAGAAGACCGGTTATCTATTCCAGCCTGAGATCAGTCCAATAGCTAGGATTTTCAAATCGCAATTTCACACCGACCATAGTATACTTGGGACCCAGATAATCAAGGATGAAAGCTCCACCGAGCGTTCCTAAAACGACATGAAACATGAGAGACACCGATAGGTCCAACAGACTTGTGACTTGCCTGGGATATTAAACAAACTAGGAATTGTTCGGTGAAATTCAACATATAAAGTGCTGATAGTACATACTTGATCACAACGCTCCATCCAAATACAACAGTCAATGACTGGCTTCCCCCAGTAACACTAAGAGCCATTATGAATCAACTATACGAGAAAAATACTTTCAAAAATTTACCGATCGACGATGATAGAAGAGTAAATTCCAAACTGTCCAAGTGCCTCAGCAAACAGCTACAATCTGAGAAACTTGGAACGAACTGGGTAGCTGTGGGTGATAAAGATAAGCACACGAGCGACGTCAGACTGGCTGCACACTCACACAATGAAATCGTAGAGAAACCTAAACACGGATCTTGAGTTGATGTTTTCTCAACAAGTCATCTTGGGGGTACACACCAAACGAACGATATGGCCAAAAGTGACTTCCAGTAGCGTTTCAACACCAAGAGATATGGAATTTTGGTATCCCTCATTGAATCTCTCCTGAAGCGTTCGGGTTCTTCCATATTCAACCGCCAGAGGAAAACAACTAGGGCAGGGATAATGCCCAGACCCAGAGAAATACGCCATACAGCACGAAGATGATTGTCACCGAAACTGTGAAATACAGTGTTAGCTATCGCGGGTCACAACATTGAAAAAGTGGTGATGTACATCCAAAAGAGTACTAGTGGCACAAACGCTGCGACTACGAATCCTAAATCGATCATAGTATCTGGATGTATCCATGATCCAGAATTAGCGCCGGTGGAGTAAAATCGTAATGCTCGTACTTGTGGCCAAAGCAAACCATCGATGTTGGGCACGCTTGCTGATTCCAGGTTGTTCAGATTGTTCAGATGCAGAGACAGATCCGCAAGGGTACTCAGCACCAATTCCAATACCTAACAAAAAGCTGTTCCAGGAAATTGAGCGGGGGGAATAGTGGTTTTGTCTTTGGACATTACCGCATAGCGCTGAGCATCGCCAACATGCCACTCAGGCTTTCATGTGCACCCTTCGATGCGGCTGACAGAGCGGAGAACAGAGCAACAATACCGGTCGCAGTCATCTTATGTTATCTTGAGAACGGAGATATCAAAAGCATGCACATTCTCCACTTACCATCCCGAACTTCCTTCCAATCTTATCAGAAAGATAACCTTGAGAAGTAAATGTCAGATGCTGCCGTTAGAGGTTGAACCTCGCGAACCGAATATAATCATTCCAACGACTGTCCCCGCAAACACCACGCTCCGGATTGTGGTCCCATAGTTGTGTTCTTCGAGCCTAGGGCCATAAAGACGGGTGAGGACTACCCACCGATGAGATTAGCCAAAGTTTTGAGCAATTCAGAGCAGGGCGCCCAACTCACTCGTGTTGACTGAATGATAGAAGTGAGCAGCTCAGGTACTCAAGCAATTGGATTGTTGGGAAGCTCACCGGCCGAGATGACACCATTGGCGTAACCTTTGCAAGATCAGTAATCGCTTCTTGATTATCTTGGAACTTACCGTCAGAGAACAACGCAGTCCCACAGCTGGAAGAAAAGATATTGATGTTGGGGGGACGCGGGCCAAAGAGTTTCCCTTGTAGATTACTCACGCGAAGATCAGGGAAACGCTGCGAAGGCGGTCCTTGAACGACAAAGACATCTTGTTCGACTGGGGGAAAAGGCGACAGACAGGTCTCAATTGCACACACAAGCTATTTGAATGATGGAATGCGCGTCAAATTGACCATTTTGGTGTTTGAGCCGCGAAACTGCATTGGTATTCCCAAATGGTCGTAGAAAGTCCCCGGAAATAAATATATAATATTTACGACTCATCAGGTTTTGCACGCAGGTGCCAAAATTAAAGCGCACGTTCGTCGTGAATGATTCAATCTTTCGGAACGATAGGTGTTTCGTGAAAACCAAGCATGTGGTTTTCGACTTTGACCCCTAGATTGTTTTAACCATAAATCTCCCATCAGTTAGATTTTCTCTCAAAAGAGCAATGACAAAATAGAATCAAAATAGAATTCTCGACTGGAGGAATCTCGGGATCAGGTTCAGAGTGGCTTTCTGGGACTTCTTCTCTTGGTGGTCATTCATCTTTCTGGCAACCAACCGACGAGTGAACAGAACAAGAGACTGGACCCAGAAAGTCAAGGCACACAGTGATTTCGGTGAAACCAACATGCAGTGGATATTCAACAACAGCACATTGTTTCCAGCATGTGATTAGTCCCGAACACTACCCCTGAAGCGATGCACATCAGATAGATGGCGCTAAATCCATCATAACGTTGTCCCCACTACCATTCTGCATTTCAGCATGGGTAGGCAAGAGAGCAGCCAGAGCCTGACTGTTCGAGACAACAGGACAGGAAAGACTTACACATTCCCGTATGTGTTGTCATGTTCAACGAACGTTCAACATTGCATCCATACTTGTGCCTATGTTGATATTTGCAAACGAACGTTTTAGACATTACAATGCTTACCCATGCATGTTTCTAGGATCGAGGACAATAGTGTCCCAGCTGCTGCATTCAAAACTATCAAGGCACCCCGCGTTCTAGACGAAAGGGAAGAGAATGAAACGGAAAAGGGCTTGCGTATCGCTGATCGAGGGTTCCTCAATACTGCGGTCATCAGGAGTGAAATCACCCATATCGACGGGGAGGCTGGTAGTACGTCATTCTGTAATCCCGAGTTATCACAGGTAAAAGAATCTTACGCGTTGTTCAGTTTTGCGCTATCGGTACGAACAACTCTATGTATATTATCCAATTTCTCTTCGAGACCTTACATGAACGCTATCCAGAGGCTACCCCATTGAAGAACTGGCTCTCAAGTCTTCCCACCTCGAAACAGGTGGGAACAATTTCACCTCTAGGAGGGCGATAACTCAACCTCTGAGCAGCCTATCTCCTCATTTATGGGTTTCTTCCTACCAAGTCGCAATTCGATATCTTCGAGCAGGAGGTTTTGCACCACAGTGCTATGCACGCTGATGCCGAAAAATTCTTCAGATCCTTTAGGTGAGGCTGCGTGGATGACATGCTCTACTTTCAACATCTAAAGGGTTACCAGATACGATGCTCATCCTATGGCCATTTTGACAAGTGCATTCGCATACCTTGGATCCTATTATGCCGAAGCAAACCCTTCATTACAAGGCCAGAGGCTTTACACGAGGGGAGACGCCGAGTCGTTGGCTATCATGGACAGACAAATTTATCGTTTGATTGGCAAAGCTACGACACTCGCTGCGTCAGTTGCATTCCAATACAATCTGCGAAGGAAATTGACTGTCTCTTTAAAGCATGGCCTACCGTGTTCGTCAAGGTCGCAATTTTGTTATACCCCCTAATGGTCTGAGTTACACCGGATCGTAGGTCGTTGTGTATTATTACAAGCATGAGATCTGAATGAATGAATCTAGGTTCTTGTATCAGATGGATCACGTTGGCCAAGAAGATTATCGACCTAACCCAGTTCTGGAAAAGGCGCTTGACGTTCTCTTCCTCTTGCATGCAGATCACGAGCTGAATGCTTCCTGTACCACCGTCCTGCAAACTGGAAGCTCCCTTGTTGATCCTTACTCAGCTATCGCGTGAGTTTCTGTATCAGAAGAAGCTCTACAGGAGTAACTCTCATTTCCATAGTGCCGGTTGTGCTTCTCTCTAGTGAGCATAACCAGGAATAGTCTAAAGTGATGTGCTAATACTGCGACCCTTTTCAGTGGACCCCTTCATGGTTGGGCAACTCCTTTCCTTCATTGCATCTAACTTGATGTCATTTGATAGGTGGCGCCAACGAGGCTGTCATCCGTATGTTGATTTCTATTGGCAGGTGAGTGACTGTAGTCATGAGAAAGGCATAATTAATTCTCGGCCATTGCTTGTTTCCAGACCCGAGAACGTTCCTGCTTTCATCGAAGCCGTTAAACGACGTGAAAAGGTACTATCCGGATTCGGACACCGGTGAGTGTTCTCTACTCCATCTAGACAGTCCACTCTCATCAAATGTATTCCTAGGGTATACAAAACTGTGAGGAGTTTTGCTCATTGCCCAAGGGATTATGTGCCTAATATTATCATAGTCCGATCCACGTTCATTCATCGTCCGCAGGACTGCAGATGAGGTGTTCAAAGTGTGAGATTGCTGGATTCTGTGAGATGACGGATTTGTCTTATACACCATAGGACTGGAAAGGATGAGCTTCTCGAGACAGCAATGGCCCTCCACAAGGCAGCCATGAAAGATGATTATTTTATCAAGCGGAAATTGGCTCCAAATGTGGACTTCTGGTACGTACTCCAGGCTTTTTTCTGGTGTGTATCCAAGCTAACACCAGATACAGGAGGTACGTGCCCTAGAGCTTCTGTAAGACTGTTATCAATATTTGCATACCCCTTGATGATGTAGCGGACTTATCTACCGAGCAATGGGTATGTGAGATGGTCACTTCATAGGTTTACTGATAATCTTGGCATGCTATCAGGCTTCCCATTGGACTTTTTCCCAGTCTTGTTTGCTGTTCCACGAGTTGTAGGCTGGCTTGCTCATTGGCGCCAGGTGCGCACATGCTGCAAAGGAAGGATGGTCAAATTTACGTACTGTTAGATGATGCTTCAAGAAGGTGGCGTGAAGATCTGGAGACCTCGACAAGTAAGCCATTTCCACGTGGAGCATGCGATCATGGTGAACAGAGAGCTAAAGTGCCATGCAGATATTTGTTGGTGCAGGCAAACGTGAGTATATGCCCCTCGAGGAGAGAAGTGTGGTCGAGGGGCTGAAGAAGAACCCGTCGTCTACTATTCATTCTGGGTATGTATCTATCCTATCGTGTCCATAGCAACAATTTTTTTTCCATCTTACTCGCAGCTGATGTCTTATACGCAGGATCTCAAAGAGGACAATGTTGGCGACATACAAAAACAAACCACAGGCAAAGCTGTAACGTGGACAGCATTTTGTGAGGGAAATTATCGGGAAACTATTGTGTATCTGGCCAATCAGTTGGATAATGCAGCACATGGAAGAAGTGATGCAATCAATTTGGTAATGTTTGGATAATATTTGGATGTACTTTATTATCCAATGCATTTCCATTTTTTACCCTCATCCCTTCCCCTCACCGCGTGTCCTGCGACCTTCAATCCTTTAAACTTCCCCCGATTCTTTACTCTTGTCAATTCAAGATGTACTCTACATTCTTTTCTGTCGCTCTCTTTTTCGTTCTCGCCATCAACGCGGTCCTCGCTGACTTTGCCGTCTCCAACCCGGAAATCACAGCCGTGCGTTGACTTGTCTCCTACTCTGTAAATTTTTTTCTGAAAATTATCGCAGTGCAAAGGTCAGGAAGTTCATGTGTCTTGGCAGTCAGCCAGGGCACCCTACGATCTCCTTGTTGTTCCGGCCGATGACCCGTGTGGCGACGCCCTGTACGTTTTTATATAAGTGACTTGATCGAATGCTGACATTGTTGTAGCATTGACGCCGGTGAATTTCATCAAACCTATGCCAGCTTCAAGGTCGACAACCTTGAGGCTGGCCAGAGGGTTCAGATATCTCTTGAAGATGCTGATGGTGAGGAGGGTTGGAGTGATGTTGTAAGCTTTGGCCCCCCCCCCCTCTTTTGTTGGCTTCTCATCTTGTTCTTTGCACAGATTACCGTCGGGAAATGCTCCGCTTCTTCCTCTTCAGCTGTGGTGTCGACGCCGGTGTCAGTCTCTAAAACATCAGCGTCAGTACTTCCGTCAGCGCCAGCATCAACCTCTGGAACTACGTCTGTTGCTTCTACGTCTACACTCAGGTTTGTAGTTGCATCTGCCTCCTCCATTAACCCAGTGTTAGATAGAACAACGTGAGTCTTTTGTTGATCGGCTGATGATGATGGTCTTAATTTCATTTCCAGCCTCGTTGTCACTCCCACTTCCACTGCTACTGCTACTGATGTTGCGAGTTCCAGCACAGTGCAGTCAGTTGATCCTGTAGGTGCTGCCAATGCCGCCAGCCCATTTGGTAACAGCAATGCCGCCATTGCTCCCCATCATCTCAGCGTTTCTGCCTTAATTCTCACCGCTTTTGGTGGTGTAATTGCTCTCCTGTAATCTCTTCCTGGTGATAAGTCTTATGTGTATAAGAGGTCCTCCTGGTGGATCCGGGTTCTATCTTGTTCGGGAGCATGGATGGCTCTTTGGAACGTGGAATTCCAATATCTTTTGACGAGGTCTTCATTGTTTTGTCCGGGGGACATTTCTTTTTTGTCACTAGAGTGAAGTGCACGTTGCACGATATTCTTATTCTTTACAGTCTATCTAGATCCCAATCTCGTAGTTTTACCCGTTGTGTACTGGCTAGCATTGGGTACCGATGCTTGAATGTCCTGGGGATTGCTGGTTTCTTGTGCACCTGGTCGTGTTTTAGCTTGATATATATGATCTGCTGGTCAAATTCTTGTTGTGACATTTTTACGATCAACCCCCCCATCTATCAGTTTTCCATCAGTTTTCATCTGTTGTCAAGCTCAAGCCTGATACAAGATCAGACGACGTCATGACATCAGCGTCGGATTGGCACACTGTGTAAGCTGTCATGAGAAAATATTCTCAGACACGTATTGTCAGAGTAATCTGACTGCGTTTTCATGATCATGCAGGAGGGTTGAGGTTCCATTTGCGTCACCGGAACATGCTTCGATAGCAAAACAAGTTATCGATGTCGACAAAGAGTTGCAGCCCCAAGCCGTGAAACGAGAATTGAGTGTAGATGGAAACAAACTGATTGCGTTCGTATTCTTCCCCTAGCTGATAGCGAGGTCTTTTTATTTCATTTTAATTTATCTTCAACAGGAGATTTGATACTCTCACAGTGAGGTTGGTGAGATTGACCGTCAACGCTTTTCTGGAGAATGTAGAACTTGTTGTGCGGACACTGGGTAGTTTTGCTCAGGATGCGGAGAATCGACCTGCTCCTCACTTGGATTGAAAATTTGATACTGATACATTGAATATCCCCTTTTGGGATCAAGGGGTTGGATATAAGTCATTTTCCGACATACTGCAGCTGTGGCCTGCCCCATATAAGCGACAATTACAAATCAAACTACCCCCCTCCTGAGATGTTGGACAGTATAGACCTGCCATATCTGTATATCTTTTTCTACTTGGGCTCGGTCTCCCCTGTCTTCTTATTCTTCTTCTTGGTAGGACGCAAATTCCTTGCCAAGAGCCCCTTCAACTCCTCATCTTCTAGCTCCTTCCCTGTCTTCACCAGTTCAGGCTTGTACCACGTTGGTGGATGAGTGATCAATAAAGGTCCACCAGGAGGAAGTGCGATGGTAAAATGGAAAGCAGCCACGTAAGTGTTGTGAGGAGTGTATCTAATGTTCCAAATCACAGGAGCACAAAAGTAGATCGGCTCAGCTGCTAGTGGTGAAAGAGAAAAAAAACTGTGGACGGCACTTACACAACTTCGTAAGGCTTGACCAAGCTATGTTGTACAGCCTCTTGAAGGCCCATACGCGCCCTCTTCTCATCTTCGAGTATGCGAAGATTAAATGGGAACGAACTAGCCTTTTTCTGAGCCTCCGATAATACCATACGAGAATTCCTCATTTTGAGTTGATATGTCACGGTAGAATCTCTCTGATAGATCGTCGTTCGTGATTCTTCTGCACGAGCCTTGAAATATGTCAGAATAAATGCGACCGTTTTTTTTGAGAAATAAGATCGTTTTTTGAAAATTACCTTGCCGTCCTCGCCTGACGAAATGAGGATATCAATGCCATACACCTCTCCTTCTGCAAACGTCACGGTTTCGAAATCTTTTCGCTGGCCTTCAGATGGGTTCAAAATGATTCGCTTCTTTCCATCGATCACATTTTGAGTCTGTTGACACGAAAGCATGCCTTTTCAAGGTGACGAAGAAAGTAAATAATCAGACGACCAATACACCAAAAGACAGAGACAGAGGAAGATGGACATACCCTCAACAGGTTTACAGCTCCATGTCTGAACGGTCCTCGCGACGCCCTCTGTAACTACCCAATTCTTATTTCCAGCTTTGACAAGCCTCATGGCAACTTCGGCTGCCGTCCACGCAGCCTTTATCACATCTGCCTGGCGACCTGTCACAGGATCGGCCACCGATGCACCGACAACTATCGTTTCAGCTGTTATCGCTGCAAACCCATCGATATGAGCTCCGAGTTGGATCTTGACAACATCGCCTTTAGCGAGAGTTAGCGTTGCTTGAGGATCCGAACTAGTTATCAGGTGCCGATTGTTATTGTTGTAGTTGTTGGAAATTCAGATCCCAGTTGATGAGTTTGCATATTTTGAGGGTGGAAATCAGCATGTAGGGTGGTAGTTGGAAAATGCAAAGGGATGGGGGATTTAGATCAGGATCAGATCAAGCATGGTGGATGACGGAAGGAATTTATCATCAACATGATGCTCTCCTTCTACAAAAGAGCTGAAGACATTCACTTACACGAGAGGCGAAAAGTGGGATACAGCATTGTTTACCGAGACAGACGTTGGGAATGCGATTCCTATGCACCATAGAAAGAGAGAGAGGAGGCAGCGCCCAAAAAAACACGTTAACGATAAACCAACAAAATTAAAAATTTAGTAAAAAAAACTCATTAGCTCAGGGGTATATGGGGAGACAGGATCGTAATGAAAAAAAGGTAGAAAAAGACACACCCTTATTCACCTTGACACCTTTGATTGGCTTATTGAAAACAGCACCAGTACCCTGTTCGAGGAGTCTATCACCCTCCGTGCAAAGGTCAACCACTTTTACACCATCGACAGACAATTCGATGACTTTCTTGATGACATCGCGAACAATATCTGCTGCAAGCTAGTATAAAATCCAAATGCACGACAATCGACATCGTATTTGAAAAGAAAAAAATAGATCAACCGTCAGTTATGCACGTCAAAAAAGAAATCCTCGAAAAATGGAGATATTCGAAATGTGAGGAAGGTGAGAGATTGGGGGGAGGAAAAAAACACTCACCTTGTATTTGGTAAGATCGGCCTCGAGAGTTGAGACTGATCTTTTATCAGTAACGCTTTTTTCTGCGTCTGACATCGGAGTCGGGTGGAGGTTTTATATACACACGCGCACACACATACGAGAGTCTTCTCACTCCCAAATCGGGTAATATCCCATAATCGAACCCATCGAAGATCGTATGAGAACTGTAGTAGTGTGCTAAATGTCCCGTTTTTTGTGAGAAAGGACTCTAGATTCATTTTGGTAAGGCGAATCTTCCACTACCATCTTGAAATCTCGTTCCTGACTCGAGAGATTTTTTTTGGAACATCAAACTAGAGTATGGAGGGGAAAAACTCTCATTGTATCAAAATTGTATCAAAGAGGCAACAGCCATCCTGAACTCTGATTTGCAGTAGCTCTGCATCTTATATTTAGTGTGTAGGGATATAGTAGCACCATATGCTATGCCATAAGTGGAGATAAAAAAAATGGATCCACAGCACTAAGCCAAGACGAAATTGAAAAAGAAGAAAGTGTGTGTCCATAAGAACGAAGACTGGTATGAGTTTACGGTCTAAGTGAAGGCTTGGCGCCTTTCCAAGCTATGTAAGCCTTTGCAGACCGACACGTGTCTGTCGGGTTAGGAGGATAATCAAATACACTTTTGCTGTCTCTTGCCAAAATTTGATCAACCAGCTTCCTCCAATGTCGCCAACTGGGTTTACCGCCTCGAAGAGAACGTGGCTCAGGCCAAGCCATGTGGTGAGAGAGACGTTGACGAAGTCGCATTCGATCCTCCATGTCACTGTAGACACCAGGCAAACGAACTAAGCTAAAAATCTTGCTAACGCTCCCCAAAGCTAAAAAAAACTTACTGTATCCAGTCAGACCACTCTATTTCAAATGATTCCGGGCGAGCTCCTCGATAGACCACGCCCATAATGTCATTTCCGAATTGTCTTTGTACTCTTATGCTCGGCCGTACACTCTTAACTTTGGGGTATAATTTGTGATATTCCTCTCGGATGGTTTCTTTGCATGATTTGATCACTTGCACAACACGATGCAAATGCATTCCCGCAAGTCCCTGAGAATCCATGGCTTGAAGTCGTGGAAGTTCAGTTATGATTGGGTGATTTATTAGGTTATTAGGATCAATGTTGACGGTTGGACTTTTCTGAGGCAGGCATCGCCGCAGACGGGGAAATGAGTATAAAGAATCATCGTCATCCCAGATACCATGTTCTAATGGTGTATTTCCGGGAAGAGGGACAGTATAGAGATTGTGGACTTCCAGATTGGTGAAAAGGGTTGACAGGTAAAACGGAAGTACTGAAAGAACTTTGTTCGAGATAAAGCGACTGGCGAGCATACTATCCCAGGCTGCTTTGAGTTTCGTATGGTTCTGGGGGTGGTTCGCGAGGTCCACAGCCTCTGAGGACAGCGTATCTGTAGATGACTTCTCGTGAGACAGAGTATCAGAGCTCTTGAAGCGCGACCTCTTGGAAATAGATTTGGTCGAGCGTTCGTCCAGACTTGGGCCATGAGTATCTGTTGAACCAGAGCTTCCAGACGATAGAGCGTCAAGCATTATGCGAGAGTCAAGTTGGGAGGGAATCTGTGGTGAAGGCGTGTCGGGTACGAGTCCCGGGATAGTCGGGATAGGGAATATCGGGTCTTCTTCGATGATCTGATCAGGGAGACAGGGATGAGGATACTACTTGCTAGGAAATGACACTTACTTCAAGGAGACCACCAATTTTCATGACACACCAGATAGCCTGCTACCGGAAGGTCCATGAAATTCCGCCAGGAAGGAGAATATAGAAGACGTGCCTCAAGAAAAAATTGCCACTGCACGCGGCAGGTCATTAGTGGGCTAACGGCAACGATTGATCTAGCGTACCTCGTCCTCTGGTATCGCCAGGCCTGCCCGGCATACCCGAACGTAATCAAAATGATCATCGGGGAATGGGAAAACGTCGAGGCTAACAGAGTACTTAATGCAACACAAAGAGAAGCCAGAGGGAAAGGAGGGACGAACAAGTTACCGTTCACCCAACTGATTCGATCTGAAATATCATTATAATCTTCCAAGTCGAGTAGGCGCGGTTGGATTTCGGCAATGTCAAAGCCGACGAAAGTAGAATTCTGGAGTGAACGGTGCATCAGAGTCATACACGAGGAAATAAAATAGGAGAGCGTACTTGCCATCGGCGCGCCATTTGAATGATCCACCATCCTGTACCACACCCGACGTCCAGGACCATAGGGGGTCCAGAAGGGAAGTTATATATAGTTGGGGAACCCCAGATGCTTTCAAAGAACACGTTGTCCCAAATGTCACTTACGGGGAGGGTGAGGGAGAGTACAGTGTGAGAGTGACATGGTGGAACGTACAGATTTGCGAGGTCGGCGTTATGTTCGGCAATAAGGTAGGGCACATTGCCGTGGCTGCGCCTTGTGTTGCGCTGGCCAAGGAGGACGTCCTGGACATCGCGCTCGATGCCGACAGCCATGGGGGGCGGAAGGGAGGATGTAAGATGAGGGAGGAGACCAAGGGCCCTGTTTTATGGACGTAAGGATCATTCTGAACTGCTTATTTCTGTGGA
>Ga0153986_1000359_pt1 | contig 14379 bp, 19 predicted proteins | sample TSGA070MetaG_FD_104724 | JGI IMG/M metagenome (GOLD analysis project Ga0153986, IMG submission 104724) | Attine ant fungus gardens microbial communities from Georgia, USA - TSGA070 MetaG | ecosystem: Host-associated > Fungi > Mycelium > Unclassified | place: USA: Georgia, Alexander Wildlife... | reverse complement strand
TTGGACATGGGGAATGGGCCAGCCAACCTGTATGTGGACTTGTAGTAACAGTTTCTTGATGGTTTGACATGGGACTTTAGATGGGATCAGTAGATGAATCATAGAGTACCTGCTGAAAGGGGCGAAAGAGGTTTCAAACTGCAACTAGCAAAATGGAATGGGCAGTGGCAGTCCCCAATTGCATGCTAAAGGTTCAAGGGGGGAGAATATCAAAGTGGGGGTGACAGAAAGAAATTAAAAGTAGAAGCACAGCTTATCTTGTAATGTAAAAATAGATAGAAGATTGTAAGATTGATCTAGATTGTCCTCCTGTGGTGCCCCTAAGATGTCAACCTTTATACACTATAACAAGCTCACTAGCAAGAGCAGTCAGTAAACCACTCATGGGCCTTACCAATCTCAACCAAGTCCTCATCTGCACCCCCAGACTGAACCTTACAGCTGTGATGGAGTCTGAGTCAATGGCTAGCCAAGCTTTCCCAGCCTACTACCTTGCCAAAGGTCATCTGAGTGACTGCCAGGAATCTGCCTCTAGACCAAGTAAATATAGTACAAAGTGAGGCCCAGCTCAGACATCCCACCAAGATCACACTCTTACTTGTCTCTAGAATTGCTTTTCACAATCCCAAGAGCTTCAGAGATAAAGGCAGATGCCAAAATTAGACTGCTCATCCCCTCTACCCTGAGATGTATATTTGGTATAAGTGCTTGAGACTCAATCAAAATCAAAAATAGAAAAATAAATACATACCCTCCCTCCCTCAGCTTCTCATACATTCCCATGCCTCAGGCCCATCTGGCCCATCAGTGCCCTTATCTCTGACAGCTCTACTAATGCTGCTCCTGGCTATGTGCTCCTGTCCCGCTTCATCATCTCATTGTCATGAACTGTCTTCTACAGGTATTTGACTAGCCACCATGGCTAAGTCATTATCTATTTTCCTTTATATTTTCTTTTCTTTTATTTTATGAAAAGCGCTGTGTCCAAACAAAAGATGACTCAATAGTGATGCAACAGTTATGTGTATGTACAAACATCAGTAAATAGTTTGTATATAAGTAGAGAGGAATCTAGCAAGAACTCTTATTGAGTTCTCTTTGTCAATGCTGACTTAGGGAGCAGTTGGCTTAATCCCAGCTCAGGTGGTTAGCTAATATTACACTCATCCACTTGTTATCTCTAGCTCTCAGAACTAACACATTCCTCCCCCAATCCTGTTCTAGATACTAGTCCCACTGGATGCAAACCTTTCCCACATCATAATCATTGTAGGCCATATTTGTGTTCAAGGTGGACCAGGCTTGGGTATCCCTCTAGATTGGACCTGCACTATCAAGCATAGTTACATAGTGTCACAGTTGTGCCAGGACCAGTGGCAGTGTTCTGTATGGTTTACTACTACACCAAAAGGGCAACGTTAACAAAGCTACTTGATAACGTGGGTCCAGCTATTTATGTAGTTCTTTTGAACAAGTATTTTCTTATACTTTCTGTTCTTATTCAATAGTCACTTTTTTGTGACACATAGTTACTTCACTAGTTGCTCTGCGCTGCAGACTCTTTGGTCTGTCCATACAATGGAATGACAGTTTGCTCTTAAAGCACTATCTAGCTTAGGAATTCCCTTCTTAAGGATACTATGGGTTTTACCCTTTGTAATTACAAGTGAGACTTAGGTACAGAAGTAGTTGGTAGAAGGCTAGTTGGGTTAAGACAGTACACCCCAATAGCCATAAAAACTCAGCACAACCACATAACTGGTTATCATGACCAAATCAAAATTTTATCATTTTCACAATGCAATCCTTTACCAGAGAATACTTTGAAATGATGAGAGGGAAGAGAGAAGATTGCTACTGTGAGAAGTGTGGCTGGTTTGGCCATATGGCCTACCAATGCAAGAGAAAGGAGACCATGGAGGAAAGAAGGAGAAAGCTGAGTGGCAGGGGCAATAAGTTCATGCCCTTGCAAAGTAAAGTGTGTAGAAGGATGGAGGGAGGATATACAGTGTGCCCCTACAAGGGAAAAGTACAGCCAACTAGGTACTGGGATATGGGGAGGCAGGACATGTCCTATGGGGCTGTTCTAGTAGGGCGGTGCAGCCAAGAAGGGCAGAAGTGCAGCATGAAAGGAGAGCAGAAAGGAGAGCAGAAAGAAAGGAGTATAGTGAATATGGTAGAAGCAACCACAGGGATGACAGATATTGTCATGAACTGGCTAGACCCTATCAAAGAACTGTATGATATGTACTCAGAGGAAGAGGACACTCTGAGGATTATAGAGATAGAGGACAACGGACTGGACTTGGACTTGGATGTAGAAGGGCCGGCCAACCCTTATATAGACTTGTAGGCTCACAATCTCCACACTTTGCCAAATCAGTGATGGAGTGATAAGATGGGATCAGTAGACAAGTCATAGAGTACCTGCTTAGTCAGTATTGCACACAGACCATGTAAAGTAGTATAAAGTCTGGGCATAAATTGAGTGGGAACTCTATTGAGTTCTCTTGACCACCACACTCCTAAGTTAGGGCAGTGGCTTCATACCGGCCAACCCTTGGGAACCCTTATATTAGAACTTGATTCCACTTCAGTGACCACTTGCCTTGAGCCCTCACTATTACTTTATCTCATAACTCTTTCAACAACTTGATGGGGGTCATCATGACCTTCTAACTGTTACCTCTATACCAAACAGCAGGTCTTAGCTGTATAAGGGGACTTGTGTAGTAGTTTAGAACTATACAGTAGACAGAGAGACCTTCTCTAGTACTCCCCTAGATTGGACCTGCTCGGTTGAGACAGTTAGATACATTCCTTCTTTGCTATCTGCTTGGTGCTGTTGGGGTATTGTCTCCAGTACACACAAGAGAATGACAGTCTGCCCTTAAGGCACTGTCTAGCTTAGGGATTCCTTTCTTAGGGATATTAGCTGTTTCACCCTTAGTAGTCATTAAGTAAACACAAGTAGGGAAGTAGTCAGTAGGTGGCTAGCTGGGTAAAGATTGTGTGCCCCAGTAGTCATAAACACTCAGTACAATCATATTGCTGGTCATCTCAACCAAAATTTTTAACATGAATTTGACAAACACTACAATGTCCTGTACCCGGGCATACATTAAGATGATGAGAGGGAGAAGAGGTAACCACAGGTGTTGCAAGTGTGGATGGTTCGGCCACCTGGCCCGCCATTCTAGGCAGAAGAAGATATTAGAAGAAAGAAGGAGGAAGTCAGTGGGAGGTGGCAATAAGTTTGCACCCCTACTAAGTAAAGTGTGCAGGAGAATGGAAGGAGGAAATGCAGCATGCCCCTATGAGGGAAAAGCGCAGCCAACAAGGTGTTGGGGCTGTGGGGAGGTAGGACACATTCTATGGACCTGTCCAAATAGAGCGGTGTGGCCAAGGAAGGCAAAGGTGCAGCAGGTGAGGAAGGTAAAGGAAAGGAGGTACAGCAAATGTGGGGAAGATAACCACTGGAAGCAAAAGTGTCCCTCAGTAAGGCTGTGGGGAGAAGGCTGGGGTTTAAAGCAAGAATGGCATGAGGGAGAAGAGAGAGTGATAGGGAGAGGAGTGTTAGTAGAGAGGTGCAAGAGAGGGTAGGTAGAGCAGGAGCAAGTAGTGACAATTGTGAGGTGTGTGGATTGCGGGGTGACAGGTACTTGATCATGGGGCAGACCCACTCAAAGGTATTTTGACAAGGACAACCTTTGAAACAACAGGTGCCTAGAGTGTAAGGAGAGATAGGAGAAAGAAATGTGGGACGTGAGTAGAGGGAAGAGGATAACAAGACAATGCTGAGCTTGCAGGAAAGATGACTCCCTGCCAACAAAAGAATGGAGTCCAAACAAGCAAGAATGGGACTGTAGCCTATGTGTGGAGAAGAAGGAGAAAATTGTGAGCATAGAAAAGGAATTGGAAAGGCTGAGAGCAAGAGTGATAGTAGGAGAAAGAGATATAAGAAGGATGCTGAAGCCTCTAAGGGAGGTATGGTTAGAAGTTGGCATAGAGAAGCTGGATAACCACAAAGGGGTAACAGTGAAGGTACTACTAGATAGTGGTGTGACCGGGATATTTGTACATAAGAAGTTTGTAGAGGAACACAGCTTCAGATTGGAGAAATTGGACCAACCAGTAGAGGTCAAAAATATAGATGGGACCAGCAATAGTGGAGAGAACATTATCCATGAGCTGGAGTGCAATGTCTTCTACAGAGGGCATCACGAGAGGTTAAGAATAGACATATGTAATCTAGGAAGGACAAAAATGATATTGGGCATGCCATGGCTAGCTGCTCATAACCTGGAGATAAACTGGGAGACGGGAGAGGTCAAAATGTTGAGATGCCCACTATGGTGTGGCAAGCAGATAACAATAAAGCAGAGAGAGGCAAAGGCAGAGGATGAGAAGGACTTGAGGTGGACAATGGAGGATAGAGAAAAAGAGGAGGAAGCAATAAAGAATAGTGTTGTAAAACAGCCAACATGGCTAAGTCATTTTCCTTTTCTTTTGGTTACTCCACAGAAGCATGGGAAAGGATATCACATAGGTGTGATGTCACAGATTAGATAAGGAGTCACGGTCACATCATGTCACATGTGATGTCACACATGATGTCACAGGTCACGAGTCACAGGTCACATGGTAGTGTGGGAAACTAGTGCACAGACCAGGTAGAATCTGTATAAGTAGATAGACCAAATCCAACAAGAGCTCTTAATGAGTTCTCTTTGTCTAATGCTGATAAAGAGCAGTTGGCTTAATTCCGGCTTGGAGTTGGCTACTCTGATAGATAGGAGGAAGGTGGAGGATATGGTTCCTAAGAGGTTCCATAAGTGGCTGAAAGTATTTGGAAAGCAGGAGTTAGAATGAATGCCAGTGCACAAGACTTGGGACCACGCCATAGACTTACAAGAAGAGTTTGTCCCAAAGAAAGGCAGGATTTACCCCTTGTCAAGGATCAAAAGGGAAGAAGTCCAAGCATTTGTAGATAGCCAACTTAAGAAAAGCTATATCCAACCAAGCAAGTTATCTCAGACTTTGCCTGTGATGTTTGTACTAAAGAAGGATAGCAAAAGGAGGATGGTGCAAGACTATCAATATGTAAATAAATTTACTGTCAAGAATAGTTACCCTTTACCATTAATTAGTGACCTAGTAGATAATATGGGCACTAAGAGGGTATTTACAAAGATGGACCTGAGATGGGGATACAACAATGTCAGGATAAAGGAGGGTGATGAATGGAAGACGGCATTCACAACGCATGTGGGATTGTTCAAGCCAGTAGTTATGTTTTTTGGTTTGACGAACTTGCCAGCCACCTTCCAAACAATGATGAACAATATCTTCAGAGACTTGATCAACAAAGGAGATGTTGCCACCTTCATAGATGACGTGTTGGCAGGAACAGAGACAAAGGAGGGGCACGATGAGTTGGTAGAGAAAATACTGAGAAGGTTAGAGGAGCATGACTTGTACGTCAAGCTGGAGAAATGCAAGTGGAAGGTGTAGGAAGTAGGATTTCTTGGGGTAGTAATAGGACCCGATGGAATAAAAATGGAGAAAGTGAAAGTGAGAGGTGTACTAGAATGGCTGACCCCAAAGTGTGTTAAGGACATCCAGAAATTTCTGGGACTAGCGAACTACTATAGGAGGTTTGTGAAGGACTTTGTGGAGATTGCAAGGCCAATGCACAGGTTGGTGCAAAAGCAGGAGAGATAGAACTGGGGAGCAGAGCAAAAGGAAGCATTTAGGAGGCTAAAAGAGATCTTTACATCAGAGCCAGTACTAGCTGCTCCTGACTTAGATAAGGAGATGAGAGTAGAGGTAGATGTATCTGACTACGCCACAAGAGGAGTGCTGTCCATAAAGTGTGAAGACAAAAGGTGGAGACCGGTAGCCTATATTTTCAACTTGTTGAGTGACACAGAAAAGAATTATGAAATTCACGATAAAGAAATGTTGGCGGTAATTAGGCACCTGGAAGTATGGAGGCATTTCCTAGAAGGTGCACGGATCAAATTCAAAGTGTGGAGGGATCATAAGAACCTAGAGTACTTTATGTCTAGCCAAAAGTTAAACAGACGTTAGGCACAATGGGCACTATTTTTATCATGCTTTGATTTTAAATTAGTACATGTACCTGGTACTAAAATGGAGAAAGCTGATGGGCTGAGTAGACAGCCAGACTAGCAGGAAGGAGTAGAAAAGGAGAACAAGGATAGGACACTGGTAAAAAGAGAGTGGTTAGAAACAAGGGCATTAGAAGAAGTAGTGATAGAGGGAGTGGATATCCTGGATAGGATAAGAAAGTTGAAAGCAGTAGATGATGAAATAGTGAAGGTAGTAGAGAAAATGAAGAAGGCAAACATAAAAGTGTTAAGGAACAAGGAGTGGAGAGAGGAGGATGGATTAATGCTAAAAGATGGAAAAGTGTATGTGCTGAGGGATGAGGAACTGAGGGCAGAAGTGATCTAGTTGCATCATAATACACCAGTAGAAGGACATGGGGGGCAGTGGAAGACAGTGGAGTTGGTTACCAGAAACTTCTGGTGGCCTAGGGTGACAACGGAAGTGAAGCAGTATATGAAGGGGTATGACTTATGTCAAAGAAACAAGAACAGGACGGAGCTGCCAGCAGGGAAGCTAATGCCAAACAAAGCAACAGATAAACCATGGGTGCATATAATGGCAGACTTTATTGTAAAGCTACCATTGTCAAGGGGCTACAACTCCATCCTAGTAGTATGCAACCAACTCACTAAGATGGTGCATTTTATTCCTACAACAAAAAAGACATTAGCAGAGGGATTGGCAGTCTTATTCTGGGATCATGTGTGGAAATTGCATGGACTCCCTGAGAGTATTATCTCCAATCAAGGAGTACAGTTTGCGGCAGGGTTGATGAAGGAGTTGAATGGGATGTTGGGGATTGAGATGAAGCTGTCAACGGCTTTCTACCCACAAACAGATGGACAAACTAAGCATATAAACCAGGAACTAGAACAGTACCTCAGGATGTTTGTGGACTATTACCAGGAGTAGTGGCTGGATTGGTTAGGTACTGCTAAATTTGCTTATAACAATAAAGTAAACAGCTCTACAAAGATGTTGCCTTTTATGGCAAACAACGGTCAAAATCCTAGGATGAGCTTTAAGATGAGGAAGAAAGGAAAGGTAATGAGGGCAGAAGAGTTTGCAGCAAAGATAAAGGAAATTCAGGAGGAGGCACAAGCAGCGCTCAGAAAAGCGCAAGAGGAAATGAAGAAACAGGCAGATTGGTACAGGAAAGAAGTGGAGGAGTACAAAGTCAGAGATATGGTGCTACAAAGCACAAGAGACTTAAGGTGGCAGATGATTGGTAGGAGGACAGATAAGCTAATGGAGAGGTTTGTGGGGCCTTATAGGGTGAAAGGAATTATATCCTCAAATGCAATTGAGTTAGAATTACCTAGTAGTGTAAGGATACATCCCATAGTAAATGTAAGTAAAACACGCAGATACAGGGATCAGGTAAAGGGGCAGAAAGTAACACTACCCCTACCAGTAGAAATACAAGGAGAGATGGAGTACGAGGTAGGAAAGATTTTGAGCAAGAGGAAGAGGTATGGAAAGATAGAATATCTTGTACAATGGAAGGGTTATACGGCTGAGGAGAATACCTGGGAAAAGAAAGGAAACCTAGGGAATGCACAAGAGGCAGTAGAGGATTATGAGAGGGAGTACAAGAAAACAGCAAGGAGGATTAGGGAAGAAGAAGACAGAACTTACAGCAAAAGTAAGCTACCAGGAAGATACACCGCCAAGGCGCTGTATGGATGGGACAACCGGAAATTTGAAAGGGAGTATTTGAAGAAGTTGGAAAGGGATTGGAACAGGTGGAAAGGAGGAAAATTCTTCCAGAGGAAGAATCTTAAAAGGGGGGGTAATGTCATGAACCGGCTAGACCCTATCAAAGGACTGTATGATATGTACTTGGAGGAAGAGGACACTCCAAGGATTATAGAGATAGAGGACAATAGACTGGACTTGGACTTGGACATAAAAGGGCCGGCCGACCCTTATATAGACTTGTAGGCTTACAATCTCCACACTTTGCCAAATCAGTGATAGAGTGATAAGATGGGATCAGTAGACAAGTCATAAAGTACCTGCTTAGTCAGTACTGCGCACAGATCATGTAAAGTAGTATAAAGTCTGGACATGAATTGAGTGGGAACTCTATTGAGTTCTCTTGACTACTACACTCCTAAGTTAGGGCAGTGGCTTTATACTGGCCAACCCTTGGGAACTCTTACAGGTATCCCTCTGTGAGGCTATGGGGTGAAGAATAGAAGCTAAAGCAAGGTTGGCACAACCTGGAGATGGAAGCAATGGTGAGAAGGATGTTGGTAGAAAGATATGAAAAGGGATGAATAGTGTTATAACCCTAGGATTTATTGAGGAGTTAGACAATGAAGGAAGATTAATGGAGAATGAGTATACAGACTTTGGAGTAACAGACCAGGAGTGTGACAATATGGGAGAGATGTGTGACCCTTATGAGGGCCTGGAAGATTGGACAAGAAAGCAATAGGAAAGAGATCAGACTTTAGACTAGTTAGTTAATGTGGGAGTATTGATACATGGACAAATAATGTAAATAGTATATAAGACTAACTGTAATTTAACGAGGACTCCATCAAGTCCTCTTTCTAACCCTTGAAAGAGCTTCTGAAGTCAACCTGACTTTAGGAGTAAAGTCAGTCACTGACAGTAGAACTCAATAATATAATTCACTAAGTAACTCAGATGATACAATAGTGTGTTTGGCTTGCCTATAATTCACTAAGTAACTACATCATTTCAGTAAGTAATTGTCAGAGTAGTCAACTCCAAGCTGGAATTAAGCTAACTACTCTTTATCAGTGTTAGACAAAGAGAACTTGTTAAAAGCCCCCATTGCATTAGCCTATCTACTTATACAGATTCTATCTGGTCTGTGTACTAGTTTCCTGCACTACCATGTAACCCTGTGACTTGTGACATCATGTGTGACATCACATGTGACATGACCGTGACCATGACTCCTTATCTAACCTGTGATGTTACACTTTGTGTGACATCCTTTCCTACACTTTTGTGAAAGAGAAAAGAAAAAGAAAAGAAAAGAAAAGAATATTAAATATTGACTTAGCTGTGAGAGCTAGTCAATGGCTTAGAGCAGCAGTTTATGACAATAATATCCTTATATATAACAATGACCTGTCTCACCTCAGACGACACAATAGTATGTTTGGCTGAGGGAGAAAAGAACCCAGTGTCTATTATAAGAGCTACATGCGCAATGGTCCATCCATTCTTTTAGAGCAATCAGAATGATAGTAGTCATATAGTCCATATACTTCTCCATTTTTCTGTGTCACTTGCTAATATATTAGTCTATTTTGACAAATAACCTTACTCTTAAGTTGGTGGTCATCATGATCATCACTCTTCCACAGCATACAACAACTAAGCCTAGGTTATTGCAACCAAAGCAAATTCCATACATAAGCGGGCCCTAGCTTTTAAGGGGATTTACCAGTCAGTAGAGAGACTAGAGGAGAACACACTTTGGTTAACTCAGGACAGTTGCATAAAGTCCAGACCTGTTAATTTGGGGAGGTAGACAAAGTAGATAGTGTCATAAACTGCCTCTCTGGCTAAGTCCATTTCCATTATTCTTTTCTCTTTTATTTTATTTTCTATTTATAGCGTGGGAAAGTATGTCACACTATGTGACACAAGGCGTGACCATGTCACATCAAACGGTCACGGTCACATGTCACAAGGTCACAGGGTAGTGCAGGAAAGTAGTGCACAGACCAAGTAGTATTTGTATAAGTAGACAGACCAATCCAATGGGAACTCTTAACGAGTTCTCTTTGTCTAACGCTGATAAAGAGCAGTTGGCTTAATTCCGGCTTGGAGTTGGCACTTCTGACAGATAGCTTCTTAGTAGTAACACTGAGCTGACATTCTATTGTAGGCAGTACACACTAGTAATTGGTGGTGTACTCTTAAAGAACCATCTAGAGTAGAGATCCTCTCCTTGGGGTGATAGCCACAGTACTATTAGGGCAGTAGGGGACTAGCTGGGTGAAGATTTGTGTGCTCTAGTAGTTATAACTTTAGCATAGAACACTCATCAAATGACTTATCCAAAACACTATTTTTATCTTTTTATAACACACACTAGGGTGATGGCAAAACACATGTCACCATCAGTAACTACAACATCAAAGTCCTGTCTAACAATGAATAGGAAACTATATTATGAAATGTGCAAGGAGAGGAGAGGTAATTGGAGATGCTTTGTATATGGATGGTTTGGGGACCTGGCCTATAACTACAGGAACAAGAAAGTGGTGGCAGCCAGGGAAACACGGGGTGAGGAGAGCAAAAATAGATGGGAGGCATTGAGAAGTTATGTGATGAGGTATGGGATAGTGTTATGAAACAGCCAACACAGCTAAGTTATTTCAGCTTTCTTTTCTTTTTCTTTAAGTTAATAGAAGCATGGTAAAGGATGTCACACAGGTATGATGTCACAGGTTAGATAAGAAGTCACAGTGTCATGAATTGACTAGACCCCATAGAAGAACTGTACAATATGTACTCAGAGGAAAAGGATACCCCAAGGATAGTAGAAGTAATAGATAATAGACTAGACTTTGACTTAGACATTGGGGACAGGCCAGCTAACCTGTACCTTGAATTGTAGTTTAGTTTCTCCATGGATTGATAAGATAAGATTGTGGCATCATAGAGTGAGTCATAGGGTACCCATGGGACAGTAGTGCACAGACCATGTAAAATAGTATAAAAGTCTGAGCGCAATTGAGTAGAAACTCTATTGAGTTCTCTTGACACCACCACAATGAGTTAGAGCAGTGGCTTTATACCAGCTAAACCTTGTCCCTTACATTAGAACTTGATTTCCAATCCAGTGACTGCTTGTCTCAAGCCCTTACTACACTCTTATCTCATCCTTATCTAACAACTTAATAGTGGTCATCGTGACCTCTTATCATCACCTCCATACCAAAAGGCAGGCCCTAGCCTATATATAAGGGGACTTGTGTAGTAGTTTAGAACTACATGGTGGATGGGAAAACCAGCTCTAGTACTCCCCTAGATTAGACCTGCTTGATTGAGACAGGTATTAGTACACTTTACTAACTGCTTGGTGCTGCTAAGACATTGTCTTTAGTCTATGCAAGGGAACAATGGTTGTCCTTAAGACACCATCTAGCTTAGGGACTCCTTCCTTAGAGATAATATTTGTTTTATCCTTTGTAGTCAGAAAGTAAACACAAGTAGTAACTATAGTCAGTAGGGGTTAGCTGGGTATAGATTGTGTGCCCTAGTAGCCAGAAAAAACTTAAGTACAATCACTAGATCACTTTGCCAGTTACCTCAACCAAATACCATGAACTCAAATACAACCATGCCCTGTACAAGGGCCTATATTGAAATGATGAGAGGAAGGAGGGAAGACTATTGTTGTAAGAAATGCAACTGGTTTGGCCATATGGTCTATCAGTGCAGACAGAGGGAGATCCTAGAGAAGAGGAAGAGGAAGTCGATGTGTAGGGCCAATTGTCATAACTCAGAATTGAACTCCAAACTTTCACCTGCCTTTAAAGACCTTCTAAATAACTTAATGGACTATAACATGACTAAAGCTATAAATAGAATGGGTCAGGTGACCATATTATGTAAATAGTATAGAATGTTCTAGATAGACATGTGACCCATGGGAACTTGGTGCACAGACCAAGCCCAACATATATATAAGATAGAACAAATACACTAGGGAACTCTATCAAGTTCTTCCTGACCCCAGCTCTAGGGTTTGGCTCATAGTCTTCATGACCTTGTTCTTACACTAGGAACTCAATACCCACTTGCCCACCTCACACCTTATGGCCTGGGCATTTCTTATCTCACTTTACTCTTACCCTACTTGTCAGCGGTCACAATGACCACAGACATCTTGGATAGCAGGCCCCAGCTGTAAAGAGGACTTACCAGTCAGTTAGGGACTGGAGGGGGACACCTGGTGATATACTCAGAGCCGTCAGGTGGAGACCAGAACTTGTAATCTGGGGTATTAAGTAGAATTACTAGGTGTCTTGTGCTGTGGTGCCTTGTTACTGGTACATGCAGAGGAACATTGGTGACTCCTTAAGAGCCCAACTAGCCTAGAGATTCCCTTCTTAGGGATAATATTGTTTCACCCCTAGTAGTTAACAAGTAGTTAAAAATTCTCTCCAACAAAGAAGACTGCACTCCCCATGAGGAATCATCCTCATTGTCATCATTATCAGAAGCATCATCATCACCATCACCACCACCACCACCCACAGATGCCATTGCCAACATGTTGTGACATCAATAGTCACAACAACTGCCCACCACCATGGAGGACCTCCTCTACTTTATGGCCCAGCAATCTAAGGCTATCTGCACCCTGCAACAACAACTTGTTGTACAAAACACACCCAGACTAGAGGTTGCCTTGCCTCCCAAGTCTGATGGAAGCAGAGAGGCAGTTATAGGATTTGTAAATGCATGTCATTTGTATGCAAAGGCAAGATTAGAAGGAGTGGACAACAGGGGGAGGATCAGTTGGGTTCTCTCCTACATACAGGGAGGAGTAGCAGAGGTTTGAAAAGATAATGTATTGGAAGGGATAAAGAAGGGGATGTCAGAGGTGGAAACAATAGAAGAGTTGTTTGAGAAGATGAGGGAGGAGTTTGGGGAGTTTGATGAGGAAAGCAGGAAGGTAGACAAGTTAAGACTCTTGGTCCAAGGATCAAGAACATATGACAAGTACATGCAGGAGTTCAAAAGAACGGCAAGAGGAAGCGGATACAAAGGGAGGACGCTAATAGAGGAGTTTAAAAGAGGGCTAAATGGAACAATAAGGAGGAGGCTGGCTGAAGCAGAATCTCTGCCCAGCACAATATCAGATTGGCAGAAGAGGGCAGTAAAGCTAGATAGAAACATGAGACAAAGTAGAGCAGAAGAGAAGGTGTTAGCAGGAACAACGCGGCCCCAAGGGGCAAGTACATAGCAGGAGGGATTCAGGAGAGGCTGGCCCCAACAAGGAGCATTCAGGGGAGGCTGGGCTCCAAGAGGAGGATGACAAGGAAGGAGAGATACGCAGCCCCAGATGCCAAGGCTTACAGGGACAGAGACAGAAAGAGAAGAAATGGCAGTAGATTGGGCAACAAGAAGAGCACAGGTGGTATGTGGAAAGAAAGGACACTACATAAGAGAGTGTGGGGAAGAGACAAGAATTAGGATAATAGAACTAGAGAAACAAGTAGAGGAGTTAAAAGGAAAAGGGAGGCAGTAGACTCCTGTCTGTCCTCCTTAAATAAATACAGTGTTTTATCTACTCAAATTATGCAAAATGGTTTGAAAGATAATACTGAGGGAACAAGAGAAGTAAGGCACACACTGTGCCCTCTTTGGGAAGTGTAGATGAAAGTGGGATTAGAGAAGTTGGATATGCATGAGGGAACAACAGTGAAAGCACTATTGGACAGCAGAGCAATGGGGGTGTTCATTGACAAGGAATTTGCAAAGGAGCAGGGATTCAAAATGGAAAAATTAGATAGACTGCTAGAAGTAAAAAATGTGGATGGAACAAACAATAATGGAGGAAAGATAGAATATGAAATCAAATGTAATATGTACTTCAAAGGACATGTAGAAAGGATTAGGATAGATGTATGTAAATTATGAAGAACAAAGGTAATATTAGAGATATCATGGTTGGCTGCCCACAACCAAGAAATTGACTGGGAAAAGGGGGAGGTAAAAATAACAAAGTGCCCACCATGGTGTACACGGAGCAAAGAGAAAGAGGAAGAGAAATGAAAAGTAAGAGCAGCAGAGCAGACAGTAGAAGAACTAGTGCCAAGGAGATTTTGGAAATGGAAGAAGGTATTTGGGAAGAAAGAGTCAGAGAGGATGCCAGTGCAAAAACCATGGAGCCACACCATAGAGCTCAAGGAAGGTTTCACACCCAGGAAAGAGAAAGTGTACTCACTATCCAGGGAAGAAAGGGAGGAGGTGCAAGTGTTCATGGAGGATCAGCTAAGGAAAGGTTACATCCAACTATCACAAATGGTCACTTACTTATTTGTAATTGAAGAACTTGGGGTTGTTTCAACAAGTAGAGCTTATAAAGCAGGATAAGACAAGTAACAAGAGATATTGTTAAGTCTAAGGTCTAATCCTCAGACTAGAGAGCCTTATATACAGAAATGAGATGGTCTGTGCACCTGGACAGACCATCACCTGACTACTGCCTATTGCTCTACATATGGCAGTCCTTTT
>Ga0153986_1000358_pt1 | contig 14420 bp, 6 predicted proteins | sample TSGA070MetaG_FD_104724 | JGI IMG/M metagenome (GOLD analysis project Ga0153986, IMG submission 104724) | Attine ant fungus gardens microbial communities from Georgia, USA - TSGA070 MetaG | ecosystem: Host-associated > Fungi > Mycelium > Unclassified | place: USA: Georgia, Alexander Wildlife... | reverse complement strand
TACTCTTACTTGCTTCTAGAATCGCATTTCACAATCCCAAGAGCTTCAGAGATGAAGGTAGGTGCCAAGAGTAGTCTGCTTCTCCATCCTCTCCACCCTGGAAGGTATATTGATACAAATGATCAGGACTCAATCAAAAATACAAAAATAGAAATTCTACCCTCCCTCCCTCGGCTTCTTGTGTGTTTCCATACCTCGGGCTTAGCTGGTCTATCAGTGCCCTCTCTAGTGACAGGTCCGCCAATGCCGATCGCGCCCATGTGGTCCTGTCTCGCTTCATCGTCTCAACCGCTCGTCAATCCTACTTCTCGGTACCGACCCACCCTTCCCCCAATCCCGTCCTAGATGGCGTCGGGGCTGGGTGCGGACCCACATCGCGTTGTAGTTGTCGTAGGCCACGTTTGCATTCCGGGTAAGCCTGTTACTGTGCATGCCGCTGATGGGAATGACAAAGGTAAGATTGGTAACTATCAGGGTGTGTCCTTTTATCAGAGACAAGGGTGACAGATGCAAATCAGAGTTCTGTAATCTCCAAGATGGGTCACAGTTGTATGCAAACAAGTAGGCACTAGGGAGGTAATTAGAATTCAGGGAACGTACTGGTGATTTCAATAAATATATAAAATAGGCTAAAAACAATAATAAGTCTCGCTCGCGAGTGCTCTCACTAATCAGATCTCAAAGGCACGCATTCGTCTCATGCCGTAATACTGCTGTCCTTACCTAGTCTAGTAGCCTGGCTTGCTGTCGATACAGCAGTTACTACTAGAACTCCCAGAGCCTTGTGCAAGCTCTACTTCAGCTGACTGTACAACTGGAAGCTTACTATGAAAAACTGTAGCGAGGGTTTAGTCTCCTAGCGTAAGTGAATGTCCAAGTCCTCTCGAGGTCGAGTATCTTGTAGGGAAACAAAATAGAAAACAAAAAATAGAACTTAAGTTCGCTTGAGTTCGCTTTTCAGCTCTAGAGCAGAAGAGAAGGAAAAAAGAGGGTAAGATTGCTTGTCCCTTCCCTCATACTCTAGAGGTTTTTATTAGAATACAACTGTTTGAATCACATACAAATAAAATAGAAAGAAAGTTGACGGCGTTCCCTAAGATAGCCAGCCAGAATGCTAACTATCCCCTCTCTGTTCGATCCCTCACTCCTTATTCATTCTTTCCTTATCCAAGCCCTTCTTTGAGGTTCCCTTATATTGACATGGCCGTGTGGGGACCTGGCATAGAAAGATCATGTTCAAAATGAACCGCCAATCCTCCTGATCGTACCGTCCATGAGCACGCCGTACTTTTCCTACCTCTTTACAACCTGCTTCTTCTCCTTCCTATACCTTTCCTAAGACTCCTTCCTCCTCAAGCATCTCTTCTCTACCGTCCCGATCCCTAGGTTACCCTTTATCGAGCCTTCTCGTAGCCACTCCTATGCCTCTCGTTCTAAATATAGTCCCTGTGTTACATCCATGATCCGTTACCTATTTTTACCTTTATGACATTAGACTGCTGACTCTTTATTGGGAGCTGGTCTCTTGAGGCCGTTTCCTTCCTCGAGAGCACATACAGAGGGGGGAACTTTTATTGATAACCATATGAGATAATCTGAGCAAGGATTACTATGAGGGATTGATAGTGGTGATCACGGCCACTACTCCGCTTCTCGAGCGCGATACTCAAAAACACGACCAGACAGCAGTCTCTCTCTGGTTCTTGGGGTGCTCATCTTTGTATAGAATAAGCATTATGGGAGTATTATCTCATTAATATCACTTATTTAACCAGAATTTTACTGGCCGGCGTGATAACGGTAGAGCTCAACTACGACGTACATGACAAGAAGCTACTCACCATGCACGAGGCCTTCAAAAAATGGCGACACTATTTGGAGGACACCCCGCTACCAGTTGACGTGGTCACTGACCACAAGAATCTAACTTACTTCAGTGGGACTAAACTACTGTCACAACGCCAGGCACGCTGGTCAGAATATCTGAGCCAGTTCAATCTAACCATCCATTTTAGGCCTGGCTGCTTAGGAACCAAACCCAATGCCTTGACCCATCGGTGGGACCTATACCCCAAGAAAGGCAGCCAATCATTCGAGATGGCCAACCCCCTCAACTGTCAACCCCTATTCACTCAAGAACAACTATCGCTGATATTAAGGGCATGCCACACCCTTGCTCCTCCTTCCCCCTCGACCAACATGATCCTGGATGTGAGGGCCCTCCACAACAACATCAGGAACTCACTCATACTCGACCCAACCTCTTTCCAGGTATTAGCAACCTGAGAGGACAAACTCAGAGCACCATAGACAGTGGGAGAAGAAGGCCTTCTTCTTCAAGGAAAGATATTTGTACCAGATGTGGGTGACCTACGGCTGAGGGTACTTCAGGGTAAACATGATCACCCATTGGCAGGACATTTTGGACAAGAGAAAACACTACAACTTGTAAGGCGAGATTACACTTGGCCCAATTTGCAGCACTTTGTCCAAGACTACGTCAACTCATGCAGCGCTTGTGTCATGACCCAGAATCAAACCCCCGACTTTCTCCGGCTTTCATTGGACTATTGAATAACTTAATGGACTACAATGCTAAGAAATATATTTATAGAACAGGTCAGGTGACCCTATTACATAAATAGTGTAGAACCTTCTAGTAGACATGTGACCTGTGGGAACTTGGCACACAGACCAAGCCCAACATGTATATAAGATAGGGAAAATACACTAGGGAACTCTATCGAGTTCTTCCTGATCCCAATCCTAGGGTTTAGGTTCCAGTCTTCACAACCACATCCTTACAGCTTGTCTACACAACAAATCTCACCACCACCCTCCCTACAGCCACCTCAAGCAACTTCCAATTCCCCCTCAGCTATTATGATTTACCTTAAACAGGCCTTCTGGCATTAGGAGACGGTGGCTGTCATCGATGAACAGCTGTGGGAGTTAGAGTGACACCTCTAGGAAGGTGTAATATTAATAGGATGATATGGACACATGACAGATGGACACTCGACACATGTTACCAGATTGACATGGGAAATACATAGACAATAATAGAGTATCTAGTCACATGTGATACCTAGTAGATCTCTTGTATAAATAGGTAGAGAATACTAGGAGGACTCTTGTTGAGTTTTCGTTTATCTTCCCGATTTACAAGTGGCAGTTCCCTCTTTTCTTATTCTGCCTAAGTTCCTTCCTTGGCACCACTGCTGCTTGCGGTCAGTCACTAATATCAGCCCTGGGAATCAATATCAATGGACTCCGTGGAGCAACTACCCACCTCAAATGGGTACATGGACATCCTCATAGTGGTAGATCAGATGACGAAACAAGCAATATTCATCCCAACCTACCAGACTATCAACGTACCCGCTCTTGCTGAGCTATTCATAACCCATGTCTTCTCCAAGCACAGCACACTGTTATCACGCCGGCCAGTAAAATTCTGGTTAAATAAGTGATAATAACAAGATAATACTCCCATAATGCTTATTTTATACAAAGATAAGCGCCCCGAGAACCAGAGAGAAACTGCTGTCCAGTTGTGTCCTCGAGCATCGCGCTCGAGAAACGGAATAGTGGCCGTGATCACCACTATCTATCTCTCATAATAACCCTTGCTCAGATCATCTCATATAGTTATCAATAAAAGCTCCCTCCTCTGTACGTGCTCTCGAAGAAGAAAACAGCCTCAAGAGACCAACTCCCAATGAAGAGTCAGCAGCCTGATGTCATAAAGGTAAAAATAGACGATGGATCATGGATGTAACAAAGGGGCTATATTTAGAACAAGAGACATAGGAGCGGATTTGAGAGGGCTTGATAAAGGATAACCTGAGGGTTAGGATACTAGAAAAGAGATGCCTAAGGAGGAAGGAGTCTCTGGGAAGGTATAGAGAGGAGAGGAAGCAGGTTGTGAAGAGGCAGAAGAGTATGGTGCGCTCATGAACAATCTGATCAGAGGGATCAGCAGTTCATTTTGAACACGATCTCTCTACGGCAGGTCCCCGCACGGCCATATCAATAAAAGGGAATCTCAAGGAAGGGCTCAGATAAGGAGAACAAATAAGGAGTGAGGGATTGGACGGAAGGGCATGGTCAGCATTCTAACTGGCTGTCTTAGGGAATTCTGCCAACTTTCTTTCTATTTTCTTTGTATGTGATTCAAACAGTTGTATTCTAATAAAACTATCTAGAGTACGAGAGAAGGAACAAGCAATCTTACCCCCTACCTTCTCTTCTGCTCTAGAGCTGAAAAGCGAACTCGAGTGAATTTAAGTTCTATTTTTCTATTCTCTATTTTGTTTCCCTACGAGACACTTGACCTCAGGAAGACTTGGACATTTGCTTATGCTAGGAGACTAAACCCTCACTACGGTTCTTTGTAGTAAGCTTCCAGTTGTATGGTCAGCTGAAGTAGAGCTTGCACAAGGCTCCGGAAGTTCTAGGTAGTAACTGCTGTATCAACAGCGAGCCAGGCTACTAGACTAGGTAAGGACAGCAGTGTTACAGCGTGAGACAAACGCGTGCCTTTGAGATCTGACTAGTGAGAGTGCAAGCGAGCAAGACCTATTATTAATTTTTAGCCTGTTTTATACATCGAAATTACTAGTACATTCCCTGAATCCTAATTACCTCCCTAGCGCCTACTTGTTTGCATACAACTGTAACCTATCTCAGAGACTACAGAGCTCTGATTTGCGCTTGTTACCTTTGTCTCTAATAAAAGGACACACCCAATTTTCCTATCTTACTTTTATCACTCCCATCACCATCGCACATCACTTCAGATTGGGGTTCTAAATTCGTCTCGAGATTCTTTAGGTCACTAGCGACAGCCCTAGGGATGAAACTACACTTCACCTCCGGCTACCACCCTAAGGGAAACAGACAGACGGAACAAACTAACCAAACCCTCAAGCAGTACCTCAGAATCTATTGTGACTACCAACAGTCAAACTAGTCCCGCCTCCTCCCCCTTACCGAGTTTGCGTACAACAACGCACCCTTAGCAACTACTGGACTGTTACCATTCTTTGCCAATAAAGGCTACCACCCCCGATGTTGTGTTAGCCAACTCCAGTGACCAGAATTAAGCCAACTGTCTTTGTTGTCAGCGTTGACAAAGAAAACTCGATAAGAGTTCTTGCTAGATTCCTCTCTACTTATATACAAACAATTCTATTTACTGACATTTGTACATACGTGTGACTGTTGCATCACTATTGAGTCATCTTGTCATTAGGTCGCAGCTCTTTTATAAAATAAATGAAAAGAAAATATAAAAGAAAATAAATAATGACTTAGCCGTTGTGGCTAGTCAAATCCCTGGAGGGGCGATTCATGACACCCGACTACAACTACTACTCAACCAACAGTTACCCTCAGAGAGAGTGAGACCATTCTTGGTGGAGCTGGAGAGGGTTTACTTGAGGCTAAAACAGGCCATAATAGATGTGCAAGCATGTTACCAGAAGTCTGCAGACGCTCACAGATCAGCGCCCCCAGATATCAAAGTAGAGGATCTTGTATTCATCTTAGCAAAGCACATCCAAACCACACGCCCCTTCAAGAAACTATCCGAATGATATCTAGGCCCATTTGAAGTGACCAGCAAACCCGGTTCTCACTCCTTCCAAATCTGACTCCCTGAACACCTGCGATCCATTCACCCAGTTTTCCACATATCCCAGCTTGAACTGTGTCCAACCAGCCCAATCCCAAATAGAACAAACCTACCACCGCCCCCGATCATAGTAAATGGCGAGATCAAATTTGAAATTGCGCAAATCCTTGACTCAAAATTGGACCAAAGAAGGACCTATCCCTTACTCTACTATGTGCAATGGGCTGGTTATGAGGGCACAGCAGACGAACACTCTTGGCTGAGCACTCTGGAACTGGGGAACACAACAGAACTGGTATGCGAGTTCCACACTCATCACTCCAACAAGCCTGGACCCCTGCCACCACCCAGCAATCAATCAGCCAAGTAACAGCCTATCCTTGACTACTCATCCCTGTAATTTTTTTTATTATCTTATCAATTTGAGCGGCCAACAGAGTGTTGGTCTTAGAGGGGAGGTACTGTCATGCCCCTGGCCTGACACCTGACTTAGAGTGACCAAGGATTAGTCAGCAGCTCAATTAATTAATTAATTAGTGATACTAGTACTCTAGCTTTGTTCATCCATAGGCAAACTTTCCAATCCAGCTCTCGAGTTCCCCAGAGTGACCCCATCTTATAAGCATCTATCCCTAGAACCTAGATTGGGCCAGTACAGAGGTTGGCTCTGTCCTTAAGACTGCAGCCAAGCCCAAACACGATTCCCCTCCCCAAGTTGTGTGGTCTAACACCAGATACAATTGGTGAGTGGATGCTGTCATTAAGACCACCAGAGTATATTCACAAGAATGTTTTAGTATATAAGTATATTGTCCACCTCCAAGATCTTTATTCTGTTCTCCAAGGATTTTCCTGGAGTCCAAGTCTTGTACCCAGTTGCCCTTACAGTCACTTACACCATACAAATACCTTGAGAGCCAAAATGGTACACTAGTACTTGGTAACTGGGTATTTTCCTACAGATCAGGTTCTAGATCAATATAACTTAGAATAAAGGATACAAGTATTATTGGAAATATAGACAGATTTAAACTTAGAGACAGAGGAACTCCAGAGGGCTGATCAGAGAGTCTATCAAACTTCTCTGATCCCATCAATATTATAACTCTAAATATAAATACAGATACAAGAACTTAGGAAACTCCAGGACACTTAAGAGGTATATCATATAGTTCTAGAATGAAAAAACAAGAAGGTCCTCAAAGTAGAAGATAGAAGAAGGTTCTGGAAGGATGGTAGACAAGGAGATGAAACCTGATTGATGACAAGGGTAATGGAGGAGAGCTACATTAGCTAAGAGTTTCAGACAAGTACTGTGGCAGAGGATGCATAAGTAACACCAAAAATAGCTCTAGAAATAGTTTCATTGAGTCCAAACATTTGTAATACTATAATATATTACCCAGAGAGTAAGAGATGTATGTCATAAACTGCCTCTTTGAACTACTGAGAGCCATTGACTAGCCACCACAGCTAAGTCAATATTTATATTTATATTTTTTTTCTTTTTCTTTTTTATTTTTTTTCCAGTTTGGGAAGTGTAGAACAATATGTTATCATGCCAGCTAGTAAAATTTGGGCTAAATAAGTGATAATAATGGTATAACACTCCTATAATGCTTATTCTATATAAAGATAAGTGCTCCGAGAACCCAAGAGAGACTACTGTTGTTGTAAAATGGCCAATATGGCTAAGTTATTTTTCTTTTCTTTTTCTTTTCTTTTTTTTTCTTTTTGGTTACTTTACAGAAGCGTGGGAAAGGATATCACAGGTTAAATAAGGAGTCATGGTCATGGTCATGTCACATGTGATGTCACACATGATGTCACAAGTCACAGGGTCACATGTAGTGTGGGAAACTGGTACACAGACCAGGTAGAATCTGTATAAGTAGATAGACCAAATCCAATGAGGGCTCTTAACGAGTTCTCTTTGTCTAATGCTAATAAAGAGCAGTTGGCTTAATTCTGGCTTGGAGTTGGCTACTCTAACAGAGAGCTCACAAAGTATAACAGGAGAGTCAGAGTGCTCAAGGAGAGATGCCTGAGAAGGTAGGAGACTATGGGAAAGTATAGAGAAGAGAGAAATCCAGCTGTGAAGAAGACAAAGAATACGATGCACTCACGAATGATCCAATCAGAGAGATCAATGGTTCATTCTGAACATGATCTCTCTACAACAGGTCCCTGCATGGCCATATCAATAAAAGGAAGTGTCAAGGAAGGGTCCGGATAAGAAAAGCAAATGAGGAGTAAGGAATCAGGTGGAGGGATATGGTCAGCATTCTGGCTGGCTGTCTTAGAGAATTCCATTGACTTTCTTTCTATTTTCTTTGTATATGAATTAGACAGTTGTATTCTAATAAAAACCTCTAGAGTACAAGGAAAGGGACAAGCAATCTTACCCCCTACCTTTTCCTCCGCTCTAAAGCTAAAAAGCAAACTCGAGCAAACTTAAGTTTCATTTTCTATTTTCTACTTTGTTTCCCTACGAGTTACTCAACTTTGAGAGGACTCAGACATTTGCTTACACTAGGAGATTAACTGTTATGATTTGCCTTAGACAGGCCTTCTGACATCAGGGGATGCCAGCTGTCATTGATGGATAGCTGTGGGAGTTAGCAGTGACACCTCTGGGAAGGTGTTAATGATGGATATTCAACATAGGAACATCTGTGTGATGAACACACATGGACACATGACAGTTGGACACTTGACATATGTATAACAAGGTGTGGGAGCTAGTACATAGAATAGTTCTCATAGATACATGTGATGACTTGGTAGATACCTTGTATAAATAGCTGGAGGTAATACCAAGGGAACTTGTCAAGTTCTCATTAGATATCCTAGTCTTCGAGTGGCAACCCCTTCCCTCCATGTCTCTCCAAGTCCCTTCTGACCTAGCACTGCTGCTGCTCGCGGCTAGTTGCTAACATTAACCCCTCACTATGGTTCTTTGTAGTAAGCTTCCAGTTGTATGGTCAGCTGAAGTAGAGCTTGTACAAGGCTCTGGGAGTTCTAGGTAGTAACTGCTGTATCGACGGTAAGCCAGGCTACTAGACTAGGTAAGGACAACAGTGTTACAGCGTGAGACAAACACATGCCTTTGAGATCCAACTAGCAAGAGCGCTCACAAGCGAGACTTATTATTATTATTTTTAGCCCATTTTATACATTGAAATCACCAGTACGTTCCCTAAATTCTAATTACCTCCCTAGTACCTACTTGTTTGCACACAACTGTGACCCATCTCGGAGACTACAGAACTCTGATTTGTGCCCATCACCCTTGTTTCTGATAAAAGGACACATCTAAGTTACTTATTATTTACTTTTATCACCCCCATTAACATAGACAGTACCTGTTATGAACTTAGACAATGCAAAGTGGGACTATCACTTTTATCAGGAGTAGGAAGACAACTCGTATCAGAAATGGGAGAAGGAGAAATGGGAAGAGAAGGAATGGTTGCCCAAAAGTGCAGAGGAATGGAAAGAAGCACCAAAAGAGAAAGTAGATTTACTTCGGACAATTAAACAGACAGACTTTGGAGAATCCTAGAATAAACTTAGGAGAATCTTAGAAAGAACTAATTGAAGAAATCTTGGACTCCATAAATAGTAGACAGTGACTTGGACTAGTAACATTGTTACAAGTAGAATCTTGTTAGGTAGTAACTTGTAACGATTCAAAGTAGGATAAATACATCCAGAAAGAGAGAGGAACAACAAGTTCTCTCTTTCTGAAGTTCTTCTGGAAAACTCCTCTAGAACTCTATATCCTCTTGTCCTTGGACAGATAAAGGATATAACCTAATACTCACTATCTCTGCCATTTGATATAACTCTACTGAAAACCTTAACTGGACTTCCTTTGATGAAGAAGACATATAGATATCAAGTGTTGACATAAGCTGCTATTTCAACTGATCTCGATTAGTGGTTTAGAGTCTTAACAGCACCAGTAACAGCTGTGGAAGGATTACCCATGAGCTAGAATACAATGTGTTCTACAAAGGACACAGCAAAAGGTTAAGGATGAACATATGTGATTTAGGGAGGACAAAGATGATCTTGGGCATGCCTTGGTTAGCTGCTCATAACCTGGAGATAAATTGGGAAACCAGAGAGATTAAGATGTTGAGATGCTCTCTCTTTTGTGGGAAGAAGGTGATGGTAAAGCAGAGGAAAGAAAGAGAGAAAGATAAAAAGGATTTGAGGTAGACGATAGAGGATAGTAAGAGAGAATAGGTGGAAGGTGGAAGACATGGTTCCTAGATGGTTCCATAAGTGGTTGAAAGTATTTAGGAAGCAAGACTTGGAGAGAATACCAGTACAAAAGCCCTGGGATCATGCTATAGATATAAGGATCTGTTAGCATAGCACCTCAAGGTCCCACTTGATGTCAGAGTAGACAAGGAGAACTTATTAGAGTCCTCATAGGATTATACCCTACTTATATACAAACAGATCTATTTACTGTTGTTTGTACATACATGTGCTCATTGTCCCATAATTGAGACATCTTCCTTATGCTTGGCCTTGTCTTGCTTCTATTATTAGGTTTTGTGAAAAGAAAAGAAAATAAATATTGACTTAGCCATGGTAGCTAGTCAATGGGTCGATAAAAGAAAATAAAAAGTGAAGAATATTAAATATTGACTTAGCTGTAAGAACTAGTCAATGGCTCAAAGAGACAGTTTATGACAAGAGACCTCCAGGAAGAATTCATCCCTAGAAAAGGGAGAATTTATTTTCTGTCAAGGATTGAAAGGGAGGAAGTTCAGGTGTTTGTTGATAGCCAGCTTAAAAAAGGCTATATTCAACCAAGTATCATAACCCCAGGTTATATTGAAGAGCTTGACAATGAAGAAAGGTTAATTGGAGAGCGATATTCAAACTATGAAGTGACAGAAGAAGAGTGTGATGAGATGAGAGAGATATGTGACCCTTATGAGGGTCTGTAAGAATACATTAGAGAACAAATGGACAATGGACTAATTGGTTGACATGGGAGTAACAATACAAGTACAAACACTGTATGAGTATATAGTATCACAAATGGTTACTTACTTGGCTTGTGATTGACTTGGAGAGAGTTTCAACAAAGTAGAGCTTATAAAGCAGAGTTAAGACGAGTAACAAAAGATGTTGTCAAGTCTGAGGTCTAATCCTCAGACTGGGGAGTCTTATATACAGAAATGAGATGGTCTATGCACCTGGACAGACCATCACCTGACTACTGCCTATTATTCTACATATGGCAGTCCTTTTGTGATATCTATAGTGATAACCTAACCTGATTAGGGCTATCCTTTGTTCTAGAAAAGGACAGATGATTATCTATGGGTAATCAGTAATGCCTCACGTTACAACATTGAGGATAGTCTATCTCCGTGGGTACTTAACGCCTCGCGTTCTATTTATAGCCGATGGGGTCGTCTTGATGAGAGCTTTATGATGCAATCAAAATCAAATGCCCACGATCACCGGTTCCTGAGATATAAGCGATTTGGTGTTCGGTGACTACTGATCAGTTGATCTCTTGGTGGATTCTTAAGGTGTCAAGGGCTCCCTAGCATTATTGGAAAGGTCTTCTTGAGGGCTTTCCAATGCAACTTAGATTGTCGAAAAAGACCCATTACTTATGGAGATACGTCTGAATGAAGTTTGTGACATATAGTATAATTGTAAAACAAAAACTCCATTGAGTTTTCTTTCTAACCCTTGAAAGAGCTTCTTGAGTCAATCCAGCTTTGGGAGTAAAGTCAGTCACTGACACTGAGCAAGTCTCCACAAACTTTGCCTGTGATGTTTGTTCTAAAGAAGGATGGAAAGAAAAGGATGGTGTAGGACTATTGATATGTAAATAAATTTACAGTCAAGAATAGTTACCCTCTACTGTTAATTAGTGATCTAGTAGACAATATGGGCACCAAGAGTGTTATGACTCAGAGCCCCTAACCAGATCTAACTGTAATAGAAACTCGAGGCAACTTTGTATTCTCTTCTCACCTTCTGCAAAAGGCTCTAGTTAGAGATTTCAGAAGAGTTATACACAAAGGAGCACAATGAGACATTGTTTAGGTCTAGTAGTTCAGCTCTAAAGCTTGGCTAGTCTGCCATTTTAAGTCCTGAGGATAAGAGTATCCTATAGATCTGGAGAAAACTGAAAGAAAGGAGAGAACTACTGTTCTCTCTTCTCTTCTCTTGTATTTATAGTCCTTCTGTTACATAAACTTGTAACTACTTGTAACTAATATGAGTCAAGAGTATTACAAGACAAGGTAACTATGCATTACAAGGAAGAGTCATAAACATTACAAGATAGTGTCACTGTCTATTACAAGGAAACAAGAATGGGAAAGAGAAGACATTCGAGTCAATAGTCTGTGACAAACAAAGTGACTATAAGGAGTTGCTCCTCAAAAGAATGGATGAAGAATTTAATTAGTGTCCAAACCAGGAGATGATAGTATCGAAGAGAAATCAAGATCAATTCCTTTTGTTTCAAAGTTCCAGAGATAATCAAGCCATACCTGTAAGGAGAAATCCTCTAAAGTCCAGGGATCCTCTTAAAAGTCTCCAAGAATCATCTCCAATCAGCTCTGATGACTTCTAGTAGACTCTGAGTTATCTCTAGAGCTTTACTAATAACCTCTGAAGGTGCTAACTCTAGAGCTTACATCACTAAGAAAACCTTCTCTAAGCTCTCCTTTGTTATGATTCGCCTTAGACAAGCCTTCTGGTATCAGGAAACAGCGGCTATCATCGATGGACAGCTGTGGGAGTTAGAGTGACACCTCTGGGAAGGTGTAATAATAATAGGACGACATGGGAATAGTCCTGTCAGGAACATGACATGGACATATGACAGATGGACACTCGACACATGTTACCAGATTGACATGGGAAATACATAGACAATAATAGAGTATCTAGTCACATGTGATACCTAGTAGATCTCTTGTATAAATAGGTAGAGAATACCAGGAGGACTCTTGTCGAGTTCTCGTTAATTATCCCGATCTACGAGTGGCGCTCCTCCTCTCTCCTCTCCTTAAGTTCCTTCTGACTGGCACCGCCGCTGCTCATGGTTGGTCGCTAACACCCTTGTTATGACAATTTTGAATTTACCTAGACTGTTAGCCATTGATCAACTATGGCTGGATTCACTCTGGGAAGCAGAGATGTTGGCATTACCTGATTTCTCTTACTCTCCTGATTTCTGACCCCAGATCTCTGCTTTATAAAACTCTGGACCTTCTTTGATTCATTAGGAAACAAAAGTTATGACTGGACAACAACCTTTCATGAACTTCTTCATCTTCTTGTCTATAACAGATAGTGACACTACCCTATAATACTCTTCTGGCTCTTCCTGCTTGTAACATCCAATGACTGTGTCTTGTAACACTTTTCATTCTTCTAAATGTTAGTGACTAGTTGATGTAACACAGAGATTATAAATACATAACAGAGAAGACTAGAACGACAGTTCTATTCTTTCTTCTGTCTTCTCTTTACCCCTTGAACTCTTCAGCCAGAAAGGCTAGGATAGACAATCTAGCCAAGCTTGAGAGCTAAACAGCTAGCATTGACCTAAGGCTCACAAGTCCCAAAGTATAACTCCCCTGAAATCCCTAACAGGAGCCTCACTATCAAGAGGTTAGGAGAGAATACTGGTTGCTTCAGACCCTACCTCAGATAAAGCTGATTAGACATTTGGAGTCTTAATACCCCTAGTGTAAAGACCTCAGAGGGTTGGCCAGTATAAAGCTGCTGCCCTAACTCCAAGAGTGATGGTCAAGAGAACTCAATAGAGTTCCTGCTCAATTCATGCCCAGACTTTATACTACTTTACATGGTCTGTGTGCAATGATGACTAAGCAAGTACTCTATGACTCATCTACTGATCCCTTATCTTATCTCTCCATCACTGATTGGCAAAGCGTGGAGAATCTAAGTCTACAAGTCTATGTAAGGGTCAGTCGGCCCTTCTATGTCTGATGTAAAGTCCAAACCATCGTCCTCTACTTCTACTATCCTCGGGGTGTCTTCTTTCTCTGAGTATATATTGTACAACTCTTCAATGGGGTCTAGTCGGTTCATGACACCTATGTCATAAACTGCTTCTTTCACCAAGTATTTTATCATTATTCTTTTCCTTTTCTTTTTACTTTACTTTTCTATTTATAGCGTGGGAAACTCTGTCAAATCATGTGACACAATGCGTGACAAGGTCACATAAAAAGGTCATGTCACAGGACATGTCACACATAGTTTGGTTGGAAGTGCAGGATAATTAGTGCACAGACCAAGTGAATTATGTATAAGTAAACAGACCAATGAAGCGAGGACTCTAATGAGTTCTCTTTGTCAATCGCTGATAAAGGGACAGTTGGCTTAATTCCGGTCACCAGAGTTAGCTACACGACAACCTAGAGCTGTTTCTCCTCTATGTCTCCTCCAAAAACCACCCTCAAACTCTCCTCTGACAATCTCTATAAGTCCCCAGTAGTCTTGGGGTTACCTCTAAAAATTCTCCAACGATTCGGACAACTCTAGCAGTATGGGCGCTAGGACAAAGTTATGAGGAGAACTTTCTTTGAAGTCATCTCTAGAGCCCCAAACAAACCCCAGTTGTCATAAACTACTCTTTTCCACTAAGGCATTTCCATTATTCTTTTCCTTTTAATTTCTTTTCCTGTTCTATTTATAGCGTGGGAAAGTCTGTCACGCTATGTGACACAAGCGTGACGGAGTCACGTCACATGTC
>Ga0153986_1000357_pt1 | contig 14452 bp, 14 predicted proteins | sample TSGA070MetaG_FD_104724 | JGI IMG/M metagenome (GOLD analysis project Ga0153986, IMG submission 104724) | Attine ant fungus gardens microbial communities from Georgia, USA - TSGA070 MetaG | ecosystem: Host-associated > Fungi > Mycelium > Unclassified | place: USA: Georgia, Alexander Wildlife... | reverse complement strand
ATCATTGACCGATTGTCCTTTTTATGAGTATTGTAGCCAGTTTTCCCTCTATCTTGAATCCATCTGTGATATTGTTGACAATAGAGGGCTGATATCAGGATCCTAGCTTGATTAGCCGTTTCGGGAATAACCTCGGTAGTCATTATTTATGATCGAGAGTGACGTTCAACAATCTAGCTAGGACATCCACAATGCACGATTGGATGAAAATCATAGATAGAGAAGCTTGTAATCAAGACAACAGTGATCACCAATGTCGAAGAACATCAGCATATCACCATGTTTCCCGTTCAGAAGGATCCTGTCAATCTGACATCCTTGATGGATGCACCAACATAAACATCAAAAGTTCCAGAAGGCCGAATGTACGATTGGGAGCGCGTGTCCCAAATACTACAAGTTCCAAACCGTGAACATTAAATCCAGATAATATACGACATTCCCTACCTGATATCTCTCTGGCCCAATGTCATCGTTACCGTTGAGCTAGCTCCGACGGCCAAACTGATTTCATCAAATCCTCTAAGAACTCTCGGTGGCTCGCCAACGTCAGTGGGGTACCCGAGATATAACTGTGGTATTTCTGTTCCTGTAGACGATCCAGTGTTAGTCAACTTGAAAGATACGACTTTTGAAGACCCAGAGTCAGTGATGGCAAGATCAGAATATTCAAAGGTGGTATAGGATAAGCCGAATCCAAATTCGAAACGAGGAATGATGTCGTGCGTATCCATATAACGGTAGTCCAGTAAGAGTTTCTCAGTATAATCGATCTATCGCAGCTAATGAGAATTTGAAGTCTCCTTTAGACAAGCCATTGAACGGACGTCAGGGAATCCATCGCTATTGTAGACAATGCTTGTTCCATAGTCGCTTTCGCTCTTTTTGGCCAGTCAGTCTGAATGTTACACCTTTTGTAAAATCTGTTTACATCTGAAATGCTAAATGGTAGTCTTCCCCTCGGGTTATATGTCCCATAGAGGACATCGACAAGAGAAGGTCCGGTCTGTTCACCTGGAGCACCAGCATATATGATTCCAGTAATATTCGGGTGATTGCTCCAGCTGAAGCTGACCGGCCCAACAGAGTGTACGATTGCAATCGTATTGTCACAAACGCTGGCAACACGTTCAATCTACAGAAAATTCATTTATTGCCTGGATAAAATAGATCGAACACTCACAAGACTGCCACCTTTAAACCACAGAGCAAGGTCATTCCTGTCCCCTTCGTTCCCAACCACTATGGTGTAAAAACCGAGCTCACCACTCATGCTATGAAACCATGTTAAGGCGAAAAAATCTCACGATTAGACAAATGATAGACTCACGCATTTGCGAAAACGAGGCAAACATCTTTCCCTGCAGCAGCTTTTGCCCCATCATCCAAGTCGTTAGACAAAGAGGACGTGATGGAAGCAGATGACCCGACAAATGAAGTGATGGCATCAATAGGAGGGATTATAAACTCAAGGGAATTAGACCCAGAACCCCAGCTAATATAGAGACGACATCAGCACTGAAAGCAGGTTCAGTATGTATACCAACCCTATAGACATAGTGCCGTCATTGCACTCGTTCAAGTCTCCACAGTTCTGATTAGGTAGCTTTGCATCCTGGCCTACCACTGCGATGGTTTTAATCCTTGACTGTGCCAAGGGTAAACCACGGATAGTGGTCCCCGTTGCTGTCCCATCTATTGTCGTTCGATTGTTTTTCAAGAGAACAGCAGAAGCTGAACCTATCTCACGCACGAGCGCAGTGTGTTCCGAGGTGCGAACGTTCACGTCCAGGTTGCGAGAACCGGAGCCATCAGGCTTCTGAGAATCAAAATTTGTAGGTGGATACCCCTAACGATAGGTGATCTGTCAGTTCGCAAGGCAATTGGATGATTCAAAATCTCACTTACTGAATCCTGGCCTAGATAATACCATGCAGTAAGGATGTATGATACCATTTGATTGAGTCTCTGTGTCCCATCTATCAATAGAATAAAAAGGATTTGAGACGCTTGATCACCTCCTGAGTAACTGCGCCTGAGGTGACGGCTGCCTTGAGGCCATTAAGTCCAAGGATTCCTGCAAAAGTACCGCCACCTTATCAATTCAAGTCAGGATATAGCCCCTTCATCCGCAGAACTGTATTTACCAATGACAATGAAGTCTCCTGGTTGCTCCATATCGAGCCCAGCATTCGCATTATCAGCAGCGGAGTCATGTGTTGCACCCCAATCACTGACTACATAGCCTGAAAATGGAAGATCAACCAATTGTGTTTGTGTCCTGAAGGCATTACACACCCTTGAATCCATTCCTTCGCAGAAGGCCATTCGGACCAATGAGCTCTGCGTTATGGCATGATGATGTGTCATTGACACGGTTATAGGCACACATAACAGAAGCTACCCCGGCCTATCAGAAGATGGTATGATCAGTACAGCTCGAGACCTATACAACAACCCCGACCTCAATACTTCTCAAGAATGGATAAAAATAGACCTCATGTGTTGTCCGGTCATCCAAGTTTGCCGAAAATCCATACCTCCAGTGTTCCTGATTATTTGCTAGAACATGTTTTGCACAAGCTTGGACTCCAACACTTTGAATTCCTGTGATTGTCTCAAAAGCGCCCTCTCCAGTTAGATACGGGTCTGGACCAAAGCTGAAGGATGAAAATAACGTCAGAAATCACCAAATGATTTATCAGTACCAAGGTTCAACATGCCTTTCCCACCCACGTCCAGCCTTGGGATTGCGCATCTAGAAAGAAGAGTATATCACAACGTACAACAATATCCATGGGATGATAAGGCTCACTATGTCCAGAGCAGGACCCAGTAAAACACTGCCAGCCGCATAAATTGGCCTCTCTTTTCGTTGGAGAACCACAGTACTCACTGAGCACCCTTTCCTCGGAATTCTTCGGCCATTGCTTTCCCTCTTGCACGTATCAACCTTCGACTGAATGTTGATGCTGCATTAATGCCTGCTGGAAACCCAGTAACGTTTTTCGTCAACCTCATCCCAGCAGGACCATCTTCAAAGCAAATAGAGGGAATGCCAAGTCGACTTACAGCTGTCGTATCACCAACACAACGACCTGGTTCACGAAGTCACCCAAAATGAAATCTGAACGTCAAATTCCATGGATAGGAACACGAAAGACACACGATTGCTGTTGAGTTGACCGGTGCCCGTGACAACCCCCATCTTCTCATCCAGCGTCATTTGGGCGACAGTATTATTTGCTAGTGCATATGCATCATCCCATGATCCTACGAGGTTTTGATCAAGAAGTGGATTCAAGAGTAGAACTTCACTTACGTGGCGTGAACTGAGTGGAACTCTGAGAGACCACAGCCAGGAGAACTAACGCCTTGAAAGATATGATCATGTAGAAACGTCTCACCTGACAGCGTTCAATCAAATCATTAGCTCAAGGCAGAAACTGATGAGACGTCGATACTGACTCGATAGAGCTAATGACAGAGATATGTAAACATTCTGAATCAAGCAGGACCTGAGTATTTAAATGCGTATCAGAAGCCGGTTAGGTTCAGGTTCATGGTACTGCAGCACTTCCCTGTCCTGTTCTAGATAATCATATGACATCAATCGTGGAAAGATATTTAATCGGGGGCCGGATGTATCAGTCCGGTCGAGACGCAGGAGGGAAGAGTTGTGAGAGATCACGAGAGATGTTCTGTGAGCATTGTTCCTGCTTTTTTCTAAACTAGGTACCAGTCTGATTATGTGGAGTGGTGCTAAATTCCGGACCAATTCGTGTATTTCAATTACTGTGTTGCCATGAGTAGTCGGTGCTTATGAAGACGCTCAGAAACTGTCACAGGTGAAGTCGAGAGATGTACTGGCAAGGATAAACTATTTGGAGTAAACTAACAAAGGAACATATATTGAGTGGGCCTCCTATAAAAAAACAAATCATGTAATCACGATTACGTGATCACGCTGATCTTGACTCTTCCTTGACTCTTGCCACAAACTATTATCCCAAAAGAAACGCTCTTCTGGGCGCCACTCGTGCGTTGTCTTCTCTGCACCTGGAAGCTGGGTTTTTTTTATCTCTTTGTAGATCTATACAATTGCCACTTACTCCTACCCGTCCGAGAGGGACTCATCAGTCCTCTGTGACAGTACTCTCGCAAAGTCGAAACATATGGACCTTTGGCAAGATGGTGGATGGTAGGGCCTGCATGGCAGAGACATTCCTTCCAAGACTAAGGACATTGAGACTGTTGTTTTCAGCAAGCTCACGCCCATTGTTCAGACCCTAACAGTGTTGGTGCCGATGGTGTTACCTCTCGTGAATGTAATTTCAATTATACTGATTGTGGCAATACGCCAATGGCTGAGAAAATTGCAGGATGCACGTTTCAAATAAATGCGCATTTCTCGCCTCTTCCCCACTGAGTAGGAATGTTGTGGCATTGCAAGTGCCAGTTGCAGCAGAATTCAAAAGAAAGGGGGGGATTTTTATGATGTGAGCACTTGAATCCTGAATATTGATGTTGTCTGATATGAAGATTCAGAATTGCCTAAAGTTAGTCAGTGCAGCCAAGCACATTTTCTTGGGGGCTAACCCCAGTGCATTTGCTTTCATCTAGACGTATGTTATACTCCCTCTCTTCTCCTAGTATATATTATATATTAGTCTCTTCCTCCTTCTGTTTTCTTTTCTCTATCTAAGTAGTCTCTGTAATACCATGATCTGTCTTTGTATGTTGTGTAATAAATTGTTGGTTTTTTTTTAGAAAAAAACACTCTTGGCCTAGCAAGCATAGAATACCACACACGGCGGATATCTAGATGTCAAGATGTCAAATCGCTGCTAGAATTGGGATGTCAACTCACCTGTCAAGTCATTTAGACCTGTCACACAGTCACATTTAGCCAATCCTTGCAAGGTTATCTGTAGCTGTACTAAATTCAACTATCTTGAAAAAAAAACCTCTGTATATTTTTAATATAATATACAATAACAGCCAAGTCTGACATAGATATTATTTTCTTTGATGTTTAGTGGCAGAGCGTGACTTTATGACAAGTCCAGACAACTTGACAGGTGAGATGACACCATACCATCGGTGACTTGACATCTAAATATCCGCTGTGACAAGGGTGCTGAGCACCTCCAAGTACAATGTCCAGATGTTGGATAACCCTTCAAGCATGGCTATTCCTCTTTTCCTCCTCTGTCCTGGTTATATTGAATGCTGTCCACAGTAGGCATCTAGCATTGTTGGGGCAGTCCCAGAAGCTAATGCGTCCTCATGGATTGTGTTGGAATTAATTCTGGAAAGTTTCGGCACCAGTACTTTGTTTTCATAATCAAATCTACACATTTCCACAGACTGGGATGCAATTGCATCCATTCCTCCAAGAAGTCACTCATTCTCAGAGATGATGGTTCATTCCCAAGCCCAGACTTAGAGTACAGCTTATTGATCATGGGAAATTTTGGATGCTAAATCAAATTCTACTTCTTTTTCATCTTTGGAAAAAACTATATCTTCTTCTACTAATTTCGATGCCTCGTAACGTACCAGATCAAATGCTTCCACATCTCTGACAGCGATGACAAGTCGAGACGCAGGTGTGACTGCCGACTTGGTATAAAGAATACAAAAAAAAATATTCTTGAAGTCTCAGTTCTCACAACGAAAAACGCACTAGACTGTAGGACTCCCGCTGTTTGTCGGACACCTCTACATATTTCCTTTCATCGAGGCTTACAATGTCAATAGTTGCCTTTTGCTTTCTCGGAGCATGTCAGTTCAAGTGTCTGAGTAAAATCTTCGCGGGCTCAGGCTCCCGAGATGTTCTCATAGCCTCGCGGAAGAATATGACTTCTGTATGCGAACATATCAAAATTAGCCTGGAATTCTATTCAAGCAGCTCGACAAACGCCGAGTCTTCTTCGCCAAGTCTTCCCTATCAACTGACCCATGTGTTCTCTCATGTTTTTACGGTGACCGTTCACCGCACTCACGTCTTCCGAGGTCTTCCTGCACGTCACATTTCAAGTTTGCCCATTTCAAGTTTACCGGGACCCAGGAAGGTTTTGACTATAAAAGTCTGCGTTCTCTCTGAGAAAGAAAAGTATCGGGTCTTACCTGTTAACATCCCTCATCATCATGAAGTTTTTTGCAACGCTTGCCGCCCTTTCTGCTGTTGCATTTGCCTCTCCCTCTTCTCTCAGCTGGGACACCGTCTACGATGACGTTAATGCCAGCCTGGCTATCGTTGCTTGTTCGGATGGCTCAAATGGCCTCCTTACTCGCGGCTTCACCACCTTCGGCAGTCTAAAAAACTTCCCTAATATCGGCGGTGTCCCAGCCATCACAGGCTTTAATTCTGCCGAGTGTGGTACATGTTGGAAAGTGACCTACACCAACGGCCAGGGAACCCAGAAGAGCATCAACATACTTGGTATTGATACCGGAGGGAAGGGTTTCAACGTCGCCAAAGCTGCGATGAACGCTCTCACCAACAACCAAGCCGATCAGCTTGGGAGGGTTGATGTTGATGCAGAGCAAATTGCCGCTTCTAACTGTGGATTGTGAGTACCGTAATCTTGAGCAGCGATCAAATTGTTCAACATTCTCCTTCCACAGGTAAGACTACATCGTGAAATCATTTTTTTTTCCAAGGTTGATTACCAAGTGTTGTCGATGGACTAACGGACATAGTATATTTCGTTACCTTGTACTGATTCTGGTCAAATTGAAAGGATAGTCGTCTATCTTGTCTACGTCGATTTGATAGTTTCTATAATCTTCGATTCTCCATGCCTTAGACCCAACCAGAATCCACTTCGATACTCTTTTTCTGATTCACCAGATAAAGTACCACGGATTTGGGCCATCCCAATTGCCTCGCTGATGTACTGTTCTGTAAAACCGAGCTTGGATGCTCCGTAGATCGCAAAAACTTTGGCTGTCTGAAATCCATCGTCGAAACCTCTTCTTCGAGCAGGATCGTAATTGGAAGATTTGATACCATCACGTTTCCCAGGGCTCGAGTTCTCAACGGCAGGATTGGTAGTGTTCCAAGCTGGGGGTTGACCTGTGCCACTACTTTTTCTTTGATAGATTGCCTCGAAGCGATGTTGACTATTGCTTCGAGAGGCATCGACAGCATCTTGTGTTTGGTGACCATCACCCGAAGCCCGGCTCAAGACCGATACAACCTCAGCGTCATTAGGGTAGTCCATCCTACGGGCCTTGGCGGAAAGATCTTGACCCTGGGTAGAACTCACGATATCTCCGTATGAGTAAAAGGAAGCAGGCAATACAGTACCAACAGCACGCTGGAAGCACCACCCTGGATCAAATTCGCATTGTTCATTCTTTAGAGCTATGATGACGTAAGTTATTGAACCGAGGAACAGAAAAGTAGACAAACACCAAAACATCCAACCAGCGGTAACATTTGTGTAAACTTGCATCTGAGCGGTGCAGAACTCCTTGCGGGCCTGTAGCTTATCTTTTTGATCCTTGAGACTTTCCTCAGTTAAAGCACACGACCATTCTCCGATTACGAGGTTCCGCCGTTCTCCGTTGGCCACACTCGAGAATGCATCCGCAATCCCACCTTTGATATCTTGGGTGTGTTGGACTGAAGGTTTTCTAGAATCGTTGTCAGTGAACACGAAGTACGAATGGTGATCCTGAACGACGAAGTCGCGGCGATTGTTGATGTACGGTTGGAAGCGATTAAGGTCAAATCCATCATGAATGTAGACCGGGAGACGCTGACCATACCATGACAACTGGCGAATGGCATCTGTAGCCTGGTTATCTACTCCAAGATTAACGATGGAAAAGTACCAATCAAATTTAACATACTCACAGAAATTCTCCAATGATGGATGTCCAGTTGGCTCGTTTAACAACTGCACACCAATCACATTGGTGATGGACCCCAGCTGTTGCACAAGAAATTTAATTGCTTCAATCGTCTTCCATTGAAAGTCATAGGAGGTGAAAAAATTCGTCTGGCCATCTGAGATTCCTGAATGTTGTTGACCGTTTTGACTCCCAGGAGCCCCGTGCATATCAACCAGAACGCCGATACCAACATCAGCTGCTTGACCGATGGCTCGCAGAAGTCGTGGCCACGCATTCTTGTACACCTCAATGTAGGGTTCGAAAGGGGTACCAGCTATAAACTGAGGACCGAGAGTGAACCATGCGATGGGAATCCGTACAGTGTTAATTCCGATACTTGCAAGATAGTTGAAATCTTCCGCCGTGATGAATGTATCCCAGTGCTTTTCGAGCACAGCTCTAGCGTTGGTAACGCTCCCCCAACCTGCCGCGATGTCGATCTCTGAAACCTTAGGAGCTTTGGCGCATTCAAACAAAGACGGGGTCATCCATTGCTCGTGCACAAACCTGATTACTATGCTTAGTGGACAAAAAAACTCAGCCTACAGGGACTTACCAGGAGCCCAAATTCACCCCTTGCTGCTGACGGTAACGAAAGACGTTCGCTTCGGTCTGGTCAAACGGTGGAAATGCTGGTACTTGAACGGGAACATCATAGGGGTCGACTGCGCAGTTTTCTACGTGTCCTTTCGATGCACCCTTTACAGATGAATGCTCCAAGAACCGAAAGTCAGATTTTATCTCGTTTGTTGCACCAGGTGAGGGGTTGACAAGACTCTGGGATAGTCGAAGCGCAGCTAGAACGGCCGTTAGATTGTACATTTTGTAACCAGTAGGCAATGTCCAATGGAGGTTGAATTAACGACAGAATACAGCGATAGCCAGCTATCGGAATCAAGCAAGGTAAAGAAGCCAAGGTGCCAAGGTGCCCACATACTACAATATGTTTAACAGACTAGTGACAATAACAGTCTGATATCAAATATTTGATTCAGACTGGACTCCACATCATCAACACCAATAACTCCTGCCAGAGAGGTCTTCAAATATGTGTATTCGTACAATGCGATATGATTAAGAAAATACGTTGTGAGAATGTATACGCAATTATCATGGGAAGATCGATACACGGTAATGGCAATTGAACCGACGAGCCAAAACGCGACGTGCACTACAATCACGCAATGACTAGAATGCGTCGACACATTTTGTCACCTCTATCCATAACCTCAAGACCTTATGATATCCAAAGATGACTGAGACTCAGCAGGAAAAGGACAAACCAGCCATATTGAGGAAGGAGTCAAGCGAGGGGCGGGGCCAAGAACAACAAATCAACCCCCGAGTCCGACTACGGTTTACGGAACTCGCACAGCACAGTATAGATTGTATTGAATGCTGTGTAAATTTCCTCTCGGACCTGACGGACATAGTGTTAGCAGGTGATGATAAACAAGGGTACATGATGTTAGAGTACAAGGCCATGAAATAAATTGTCTCACCTTGGCACCAGTCAAGACAATCTTTCCGGAAACAAAGATGAGCAACACAACTTTGGGTTTAATCATCCGGTAGATCAAGCCAGGAAAGAGCTGAAAGGTGAACTCAGGAAAGTTGAATGCGAGAAGCAATGAAAACGAACCTCAGGTTCATAACTACTAAACTGACCATGACTGTATGCAAGCCCCTCAAGACGGATAGGGAACTTGACATCGCAGGAACCCACGATATTCTGTATCTTGAACTCAGAGAACTTGGCATCAAAGCCTAATTTTTGCACAATACGCGCATATTTACGCGACGCCAGACGTGAATCGTCCTCCGACTTCGCACCCGTAACGACCATCTTGCCAGACGCGAAGATGAGGGCGGTGGTCTTCGGATCACGAATACGCATGATGACGGCCGCGAAACGCTATATCATGCAAAAATCGAGCAGTTCGATATTGCCATAGATAGATGAAAGAACATCATATACCAACCTTAGGATTATATTCGGCATTCCTGGCGTGCAAGGCAATAGTTTTAAGATCAAGGCGACAGTCCAAGTTGACGGTAGCCACTATGTTTTGAAGAGTGGGAACGATACCCTCAACGGCAGTGATATGTTGTTGCTCGAGCGTCAATGGAACTGGAGTTGAGGGCACTGGGGTAGGTACCGATGAAGTTGAAGGCCCAGTGGTGGTGGCGCCAGAGACCGTTTGGGCAGAGGGTTTGGTAACAGCAGCCTGAACTTGTGACTGTTGCGGTGGGACATAGGAGTTGGACAAGGGAGACGGTCCTGGTAAGGCGATACCAGAGCTCGACTGCTGAGGCGCGTTGTATGGATTGCCGGATGGAAGTGCAATACCATGGGGAGCAGGCTGGTACTGAGATTGCTGGGGAGGTTGATATGGTTGTTGTTGTGCAGCATTAGAACGAGAAAAGGTAACCTGGCGAGCGGGCAGCGCAAAAGACATTTGTAAATTTTTTCAAGCGTGGGAAAGTTAAGGTCTGGGAGGAGTGATTTTGAACCACGGAAACAGCGTTCTTATATACCCAAATTTTTCAAACTCCGACAATTGACTCAGAACTTTATTACGTAATATGGCTTTGCTTCATCCCACTCAATCTCACATCAGGCATTTCGTACTCATACACAGCATCCCGCACATCACAATACTACAGATGAATAGATAATAATACAACCTACTCATCACCTTCCCTCTCATCCATCCACATCAAACCCACTTGAAATCAAGGTGTCCAAGTTCGCTTTACACTTCGGCTCGGATCAAATCGGGTTACGTTGCCTTGCGCGTTGTCATGTGGATTACGTCACGTGTCAATTTTTCCACGACCGTCGCTCTCGTCGGTGACAAGAATTTTCTTGTCAAAGTGGGCAGTTAAATCACTTCACTCAATTACCATCGGACTGATACCGTTCATTGATCGTCCCAGAGGGCGTCTTGGAATAGATCCCAGAAATCACTGAATCAGTGATTAAGGAACCCTCCACAGCTTCCAAGTGATCATTAGGCATGAATAGTTGTCCATACTTGGAGAAAATGCACACTTTACTAGCAAAATGGAGAAAAGTAATTCTAATCCAAAGAAAAACACGTATGACTATGCAGCAAGTGGGTATTAATTAAAAGGTACTAGACAGTCTATGTATAGAAGAGAACATCGGCTGACCATGATTCAGAGATTGCCCAATAAACCACGAATGACGACCTGGCCACTATAAACCCGTCTGATCATGTTCAAACACCAGCCACAATCCTATGTGCGGTGAATTATATATATATCAGTAAACAAGGCCTAAATGAAAGATAGGGACATACTCTTCGGCCTTATTGAGAGCCTGTACCATACTAATGACCTCCTTCCTACGGCTGACGACATACTCGCTCTCCTTCAATAGTTCATCAAGGACATCAGGTTTGTACAACTCTTGCAGAAGTTCACGCTGCAGATTATCTTTTGAATGATTGACGAGGTTGAGTGAAATTGCCTTTGGGACCATATCAATCATTTCACGCTTCACAATGTTGAAATACGAATGTATCAACAGCTCTGCAAGCATAAGTAATCAGAGAAATGAATGCAAGGGCGAGTTATAAGTCAATAACAACTCACTGATGACTTCAGTCTCCATGACTTCTCGCTCGGTCAACGCCGTTTGTGGTCTGATGATGGGTGGAGGAGCTTCCATCGTCCCCTTCTTCGCCTGTTTCTCAGGTTTCTTGGCTCCAGCTGAAAAGAATGAGGCAAAGAAACTTTGTTCCTCTTTTTTAGGATCAACATCAAGGTCTTTGTTATTGTTGACTGCAAGCCGTTGGTTCTTAGGATCATTGGATTGAGACTGTGGTTTGTTGGCATTGAGGCGTTCCGTGACAATTGCAGTTGCCTACGTTAAGGTCGGTGAGGGCATCACTTGACACTTTAAAAATGAGTTAACCTTGTGACCGGAAATGAAATCTGGATGAGTGGTATTGATGTAGCATGCCTGCATACTAGGCCTGTGAGTTACCAATAAGGACCAAGAGACAAAGCTTACGCGACAAGGTCTGAAACCAGTTTGGTAGTCGGCGTCATCGATTTTTTGAAGAAGTTTACCACGACACCATTAAATCGCTCCCGCAAAGCTGGGTAGCGCCGGAATGCTTGCTATCAAATTATTCCAGTTCTAAGCAGTCCCAAGTAAGAAACATTACTCACAACTTTTGCCAGTAATTGTCCCAACATACGAATGAGCTCATCATATATGAGCTGACAGCACTTAAGAGCCGGCTCCTCCAACCGCTTGATCTGTTGCTTCACGATCACCTCAAAGGCCATCGTGCCCACAAACAACGCTGGTGTGGAGCCCTGGCGACAGGTCAGAGCAGTTAGACAACAGGAGCCACCACACTCGCCGAGGAATTGTAAAGCATGGTCCGAATATCGCCATCCTTAACCTGGTCAAAAGGATCGATACTCTTGACACCATTGTTGAAAAGTTCATGGAAGACAAAACTGATACGAGCACCACCAGACAGTTCGTTCAATGAAAGGTCATTCGTGTTGCCATCAATTGTCGTTCGAAACTCAGAAGTAAACTCTGTGATGACGGAGAGAACGACGTTGCTTGAAGAGTCCCCCTGGGGACCACCAAGGCTTTGTAGCTCCGCATTGAACTTTGCCAACTGTTGCGATATACGAGCTTTGATGTCAGGAATTGTGGCTCGAATGTGGTGCATGAGGATCTGTCAGCGAATCAGATGAATGTTACACCAGCCCAGCTTTTTTCAACTAGCCATGTTCAGTTTACGCGCTAGGAATGGCGTCCCACAAAACTGGGCCTTGCTCTTGTATGACGGATGATTCTCAAAAAAGTCGCGCTCGAACTCCAAAGCTTGAACAATGGGTTTGTTGGTTTCAATGTCACGCTGGCCACGATTGACAACGGGCACATATCCAAGTCGAAGGGGAATAATTCGTCCCGCAAGAATATCAACAACATCCGTTCCTTTGTCCCTGCATGTTCATGAGACCCTATCATACTGAGATACAGATCGTTCAGCTCACATCAAATCGACCTTGGTCAAAACACCAATGGTCCTGGTTCCTTCAGGATCCACCTCACGCGCCAGCTTCAAACCATCGGAATTGGCTAGATCGGTATTGGCGGCAGTAACAGCAAGGATGATACACGCTGGCTTAGAAATATATTTGAGCAACATGTCACGAATCTGCTTCTCAATATCTCGAGGCTGATCTCCAACGGGAACTTTTGTCAGACCCGGAAGATCAACAAGAGTGAGAGTCAAGACGTTGGGTGAAAAGATGCGCAGATTGATGGGCTGAGGGGAAATGCCTGCATTTTTTCCAGTCTTGGCTTCTGTATCTCGCACGATTTCTTCTCGAATCTTATTGAAGTCGAAGAATTTCTCTCCTGGTATATGAAGAAATTCACCCCATTCATTGGGATTGGCATGTTTGTCATTAGCCTTGTCGGTTCCATTGATCTGGGCTGAAAAGGATGTTTGAAAAGGAAAACGGGGATAGAGGAAGACTACTCACGACCACCAGGGGTATCAGGAGAGCGATGTATGAGTTGCAAAACCTGTAAGGAAATTAGCATGGCTTATTAGCCATCCATAGTGAGAGTCACATACTAATGGCCGCCGCGTAACGATGCCAGTGCCACGAGGAAGAAAATCACGACCGACGATGTTCTACGAAAGAGAAGTTCATTGACGTTACAACTTCCGGATGGTTGTGACTCACCTCGAGCACACTGCTCTTTCCACTACTCTGACTACCAAGTACGCAGATTTGTGGCAAGTCTACCGATGAGCCTGATTGACCAACAGTTGCAAAGACATCCTGGAGTTTGTTGACGACAGAAACAATTTCTGTTCCAAGACCCGAACCCGTCGCCATTTCTTTATTAGAAAGAAGAAGAATGAGGCGATGGAAGGATTAAAACAAATAATTACATAATACATTTTCAAGATAGACTTATCAAATGTTAGCAGAACCCTTTAAGCACCACTTTAAGTTACCAATACTTGTGCTCATCCATGAATCACCACCATTACTCCTAGAGGCCAGTATGACACAGTGCAATGCCACATTTTTTATCCAAGACACCCTTCTCTATTTATCTGAGACATTGTCATTCTAGGTATATGAGTAGGGTAGAGCCTTGCAAGCTTATCTGGGTGATGCCTGAGGTAGCATTTATGATCACTACTAGAGGCTCATCACCTTATATTATTTCAGTCATCTATGTTGAAGTGGTCTAGTAACACCTTGTTTGTGTGGAGCATCATCTATGTTATTGACCAATTGGGATGGTACTCAAATGTGATGCCTATGGTACTCACTGATATGGTACACATTTCACTTTCTATTTAACAACTATTATACTTTTCTCCTCCCTCAGTTGTCTACTCTATCTGGTGACGCCTGAGGTGAGATGTTTCCTATATTTGCCTGTATTGATAGTTTACTGATGTATTTAGCCTATCTATCTGACAGGTAAATACATGACTAGTCATCTACTCTATCCGGT
>Ga0153986_1000356_pt1 | contig 14460 bp, 20 predicted proteins | sample TSGA070MetaG_FD_104724 | JGI IMG/M metagenome (GOLD analysis project Ga0153986, IMG submission 104724) | Attine ant fungus gardens microbial communities from Georgia, USA - TSGA070 MetaG | ecosystem: Host-associated > Fungi > Mycelium > Unclassified | place: USA: Georgia, Alexander Wildlife... | reverse complement strand
CCTTAGCTACCATATTGGTTCTAAAATGACCAAGCTCAAAGTATATTACGAATCTCGAGCATCATTCATTTCGTTCACGTTGTGCCTTTACACAGGGATTAAGCTGCCCCTATGTATCTTCCGTGAAAATCTCTACCCACGCCGAAAAATCAATACATGTTAATATCTGTGTGCCAATATGCTGTCACTCAACTCTTGACGTACACAGACTGTTGCTTTCATAGTAGAACGCGCACATGCTATGTATGTGAGCGGTCTTTCATTGTTCTACTTGTTTCATAAGATTCTAAATTGTCAAATCAATCAGTCACTAGTTCTCCTTGTTGCGGTACATTTTCCTTCACGTCTGCGACATTCATTTTACTAGGCAAACTAAACTAGGGATAATTAGCTCATATACCGTCATCGGGTCCACTCCTCTCCCCCTCTTCTCCCCCGCGTACAAATGCTCTATCTCTCTCGTAACTCAGACCAAGGCAAACTCTTCTCTCGAGATGGATACTAGTATACACTACTTCCTTCGGATATTAGACGATGGTATTCATCCTCAGGCGGCGGCTGAAAAAATGTCATGGGTTTAGGGGGAAGTGGTGGGCCCACCCACCATGTCATTCGTATTGACATGGCGCGCCGATCGGCGTTCAAAACCGCCACAAGCCGCACGATGCTTTGAGCCATGTATGAGTGATTTTTTGATTTTTTTTGCTTCTTTCCCGATCCTGTCCAAAGGGTGACGATTCCAAGGCTCGATGTTCGACGCCCGAGCATGAGCATGTTGCTCCCCCTAACCTGTACCCGTTGGCAGGTCAAATACTAGACTATTCGCTTGCTTGCTTTTCCTGGTCTTCTTACAAGTCACTCGAGACCGACGTTCTTCTTTACTATAATTCATCACGTCACTGATTACGCGAATGGAGATTCGATTCATAGCTATACCTTCCCCTGTCCACTAAGGTGAAAAAATTGACAGTACACATCATCATCTCTTGTGGACTTGACTTTGATACTTGATACTCATGATACAAGCCCATAGTGATCACGGTCATCAACTATTTATTACAAGCACACAGAATACAAAGTGAGTTCTAGGGGGTCATATAAGCTAAGACTCGGGTCCAATTATGAATAACAAACGAGGGAGGGTCGATTTCTATTTCTAATTTTTTGTTCCTCGTCCCTCCTTATAATACAGCCTTCAAGGTTTGCATCTCTTCCAAAAGGGATTCAGCTTTACGGCGTTCAATTTTAGGATCGTTTGGAGTCCAAGTCCAATTCTCGTTAATCCCAACACCGGTCTTGTACACGAGATCCCAAGGTACTTGGTCTCCTTCCTTGTAATCATCGAATTCCTTGCCGGCAAAGTAGTAGAGGTGGCCTTGTTCTATGGATGCTTTCAACATTCCTGTTCCTCGAGGGACACGGATGTTATTGTACACGTCCACAATGTTTCGAATGTCTTTCTCAGAGGGAGAAGCATGGATAGATGAATTCGTTAAAAGGGCTGCAAGGATGTATGAATCCTGCCAAAGAAATGAGGTCTCTCTCCAAGGCAAGGGAAGCAGAATGCACTTACATCGATACCCGTGCCAGCGCCTGCCCCTAGATGAGGAACCATTGCATGGGCCTTGCATCACCAATTTAGGAATAGCCTTACACGAACTGGACCCAAATTAGGACGTACAGCATCTCCAATTAAAAATACACGATTCTTTGCAAAGATATCGAGACACTCCAAATTATGTAACGCCCATTTCATCGGCTTTTTAGTACACTAAAATCGGGCCTTTGAGTGACACTCATCAGAACATTGAACTGTAGTATACCTTTATGAGTGCCTGAAACTCTTCTTCCCATCCCGAGAATGCTTCTGCGAACTCTTCCTCAGTTGCCTGAACTTGCCATGGACCTTCTAAAACCGTATTCTCCTTTGATTTATCAAAGGTTGTAGCAACCACATTCACGCCTCTACCCCCAGACACTGGATAAACGACAGAATACTGATCGAGATTAGACAGTTGCAGAATAGCTCAAATAGACGCACTTTGTTCTTGCTAATATACTAAGCGTGGATGGGCGGCACGATAAAATGAGATGAGTATCCACCGGCCTAATCGGAAATTGGTGGAGAAGACATACAAGGGAGGAGGTAAGATCGAGCAATCTGTGACCTGGGTATACTCTGGCAAGATCCTCCATGGAGACGAGTCCACGATAAGCATAAGTTCCAGACCACAAGGGCTCCATACAACGCTCGTACTTGCCAGGATTAGGAAGGCGTGAAAGGAACAGTTTACGAATGGTAGACTTGATACCATCTGCGGCAATGAGAATGTCACAAGATTTAACAACTCCATTGGCGAAATGAAGCGTAACAGGCCCTGATTCAGAGTCCTGTTTATAGTCAAGAAGACGCCACGAGAGATGGAGAGTGCATGGAGTGGGAGAGTCGGGATGGGGCAGATGCGTCATAAGGGTGCGCTGTAGGTCTGCTCGATGGAGAGGAAGTGAACCGCCTGCATGCCCCAAATGAGAACATTTAACATCATGCCAGACATTTTTTACCGTTATATTTAATGTCGATTATTTTCTTCCCATGAGGTTTATGATCCGCTTTTCGGGCCTCGAAAACGATGCCTTGAAGAGGTAGGTGAGTCAGGGTTGTCAGCAACAATCGGCAGAACGCACGAGGGACATTATCAGGAGGATGGTCGAAGCACGGAATAAGGGTTTCTGAAACCCCGATTTCTTCCATGACGTAGAGTGTCTTGGGGTACATCATGATGCCAGCACCGATTTCGGAGAGTTCTGGGGCGCTTTCATAGATGTCTAGGATGTACCTGCGCTCCTTGTCGAACTCGTTTAGTGCGATAGCCAGTGTGAGACCAGCTATGCCAGCACCGCTGAGAAGAAGTCAGCGAGGACGCGGGCGAGAAGCGCGACTTGAGCCTACACGATGGCAATGCGGGTCCGCTGTTGTGTAGACATTGTGGGTGGGATGTTTTGAAGGGGAGCAGTCGACCATCGGACAATGGCCCTCCTTTTATTGGCACGGAGTGGTGGGTTGCGTCCAAAAAGGGGAGCACATTTCTGTTTTTAGAACGACCCACAGAGTTCGATACCGGCTGTCAGAGTTACGAGCGAGATAAGCTCAGGGTCTTGGCAGGTGGCAGTCAGATTCACAAATCAGACCTGAGTTCTCATGGCAGTGGGCTGATCAGGGCGAGCAGGGATATCCATCGCCGCTCAGCTATTGACCATGTTGTCTCGCACTCGGTGCCAGGGACGTGTCGAGTGGCACGCAAACATGGCTTTCGTTGACTACAGCATCGAATATCTCAGTCCTCGGAATTGTCTCAGGGTCATGTCATAATAGAATCCATTGTTGTGTGCTCAGGATGAGGGATATTCCCCGATGTCGGAAAGATATTCGGTCGTGCTGATCCAATCTAGGATGTCGTACTGCTAGATTGCTGGTCGCAGCGTATAAAGCTTTGTCCCACGCGCCCATCCCTGCGCTGACGTCCTACTTCAGCCATGTCCTATGATAAAACCCGCTCGGCTGGAAAAAACCCTGAGGAAGATTACAAACACACCCTTCTGCGCATTCAGAAGATCCAGTCGCACCTGGATACTGCACCGCGAAGCTCAAAACTGAAGGACAAGGTCTGTGTTATTACTGGTGTGGGATCGCTCAAGGGGATTGGGTGAGACCTCCTCCCTTTCTCAAGGACCTGCTATTGAGTCTACAAAGTCGAGCGACAGCCATCCTCTTTGCCCATGAAGGCAAGAGAGCAGACTATCAGGCTCACGCATGAACTGACCCCTCACAGGCGCAAAGCACCTATATCTCATGGACTTGGACGGCACCAACCTACCTGACCTGAAGAAGACAATTGAAAACAGGTACCCTGATGTTCAGGTATCTTGCAGAGTTGTTGCCTCTTTGCTTGAGTCAACTACTTTCAGGCTACTGTACAACAAGCCGACGCTGCCGATGAGGATGCTATCAAGAGTGTCTGCGAACAGGCCCTCAATGAACAAGGACGTCTTGACGTTTTCTTTGCCAATGTAGCTTTGACCTTTTTATCTCTCTTCCACATCGAGCTGATCTGCTGTGTAGGCTGGGTTTGCCTCCAAGGAACGTCTTCACAATACTTCGAAAGAGTTATTTATGGAATCTATGAGAATCAATACTCTTTCGTAAGGGGTGTACTTCTCTGTCGTGGGATACCCGGCTCAATTCACAAAACTTAGATGCTTCCTTGCGGTCAAGCATGCTTCACTCGCGATGCTGAAAGTCAATCCCTCAGTAGGAAAAGAGCTGACTGGTGGGAGCATCATCTTAACCGCTTCTGGTAGGTTTTCATAGCCGTAATCTTGAAAGTCTCCCAACTCTCTTAGTCGCTGGTATCCGCTCCGGTGCTGGGACAATTGATTGTAGGTTCCGTCCATCATTTGTGAAATCCAATTGCTGATTGGACAACATAGATAGCGCCAGTAAAGCTGCGTATGTTTAAATCAGGGTCTCTATCGCTCAGCTTCAGAGATGCTTAGCCAATGATAGCGTCAACTCTATAGCCAAGACCTCCGCTTATCAGCTACAGAAGAGCGATATTCGTGTCAATTCTATCTGTCCAGGTCTCATAGAGACGGGCATGACAACATTTGTCTTTGGCTATGCTCGCCAGCGTGGCACAGCTGACAAGCTCGGTCAGCTGAATGCACAGGCTCGTTTCGGTGTATCAGAAGGTAAGACTTTTGGGTCATTATATCTTCATCTCGAACCCAGCATCCTTCCTAGAAATTGCGAAAGCTGCTCTTTTCCTTGCTTCTGGTAAGTGTTCTTGTTGGCCCAAGTAGATCCCTGTATGATAATGTGGTTGATAGATGATTCGAGCTATGTTAACGGCCAGAATATTGCCGTGGATGGCGGCCTTTCTGCCTCGCATCCAGTAATTCCGGGTCGCTGGGCCTGATTATCTGACTTGGATTTTGAGTTTCCCATGTTTGGAGTCAAAATGATAATGAAGATGGAGTCCTCTACCATCTCTTCCTGACACTTCGTAGGCAATAGTTATTCTGAATACAATATTCCCTGATATACGAATAAACTATCACCTTTGGACAGACATGTGATCATTTCTGAATTGATGTGATACTTGATGTGATACTTCTAGACAAGTCTGGCCGCTGTGCGATGGAGACCAACAACATTTATCTCCACAAACTGGATTCCTCCTCCTCAGCCATAGACCTCACAAAAACAGGTCTCTCAGCACCTCCTTCTCCCGCTCTCAAGGCCTCAGACAGTCGAGCATTGCTTTCGCGCCGGCGCAGCTGGTCGCACAGGCAAGTGGCGCCTGGACAGGATCCCCTACAAGATGCTCTGGCATCAGACACGATGGCAGAAGCTTATATTCCTCCTGTGAACTACCTTCATGAAGACGCATTCGTTGAATCGCCGACAGAGGACCGCGCACTCAAAGGATTTTCATTTACTGCAGATACGTCAGAGGTGGATTACAGTAAGCGGCCGTTCGAGTCCTCGCAGGTCGCGTCTTCGACAACATCGTTGATGATGGCAGGTGAATCTCAAGATGAGCACAGGGAGGACGATGAAGCACATTTGACGAAGAACATGTCATTGAACGGGACAGAAAGTGTATGGGCTGATGCTGACCCAGAACGGTTAGCAGGAAGTTCAAGGAGACGGACGGTTACGTACAGCACGTTGCCATCATCTCTGAAGAAAACAAACTCAGTATTCCGGGATGCGACGAGAAACATCAGGAGAGTGTCGTTGAGGGTTGTCAACATGGCCGGGAATCGGTTGGAGAACCAGGTTAGGCTTGTAGATGACAACGGTACTCCAACGAAAAGCGAGAACGAGGACGAGCAATTTCCTGACTTTTCCAAGGTCAATTCGATACGCGGACGGACGTTGGGCTTTTTGGGTCCGGATAGCAAGCTCAGGTTGAGCTTTTATCGGATGCTCATATATCCGTGCGTGTTGGTCCTCGGCCTTCAACGCTGTCCTGATGACATTTTAGATGGACTGAACCATTAATACTGGTCCTTATTATTCTAAATGCTGTTCTACTGACTCTCCAAGCCTTCCCCTCGATTACTCTTCCTTCATCTGATTCACTTCCTCCCCATGATCACGGTTACTTTCACACTTGGGAAGACTGGGCGTTGTTTGTTCTTTTTTGTATATTCACGTACGGTTTCCCACTCATATCCTGGCTCTGCTCTGATACACACCATCAGTTTCGAGGCATTTGCACGTATATGTGTTACTGGATTTCTTTTCGACCCCGAGATCAAGATGTCTTCACTGTTTTCGTCGCCATCTAAGTTTGCACCTCGACCATCTTCGCGTCAGACCTCCTCTTCAAGAAGACATAGTATTGGACTGCGCGTTCGAGAGATTTTTGTTAGGCCATTTGTATTGCATTCGCGGACATCGTTGGCTCTAGACGACTCCATACCAGCACCCCATCCACAATCACAAACACACGTTAATGCAGACGGTACCATAACAGAGAAAATTCTCAATGTCGTTCAAAATCCGCACGAGTCGATCCGTAACGCTCCCCCTGAAAACACCTTTCTTTCCCGTGCATCGCGGTCGGACCATGATGATCCTATTTCACTTCCTTTCCGTCTGAGCATACAACATGTCCATGAGAAGACGAGACGCGGGCTGCCATTTCTGCGGCAGAGCTGGACTAGGATCGATTTTATTGCCATTGTGAGTTTCTGGATCATGTTCATGTTGGCCGTAATAGGCGCGGAGAGGGGGGAATATCATATCGGGTTGTTCAGAGCGATGAGTGTGCTTCGAACAACCAGGTTGCTGGCTGTTACGTCCGGTACTACTGTGAGTGATCGATCTTTCGCAATCGAGTGCAAGGCTTATCGGTGGTTTTGGCTAGACGATAATGCATTCGCTTAAAACGGCCAGACCACTTCTAACCAGTGTGGCTTATTTCGTACTTTTTGCCATGGTTTTATTTTCGTAAGTTGCTGTTGCATGCCAGGACTTGAACTAATATCGCTCAGGATTATAGGAGTCCAGACATTCAAAGGCTCCTTACGACGTTCCTGTGTTCTCTCGGCCACCAATGGCGAGCCAGATATTCAGTTACAAGGTTCATTCTGCGGAGGATACATAGATCCAATGACACTTCAACAAGTAGGATACCTGGACTTGAATGGCAATCATCAAAATGCGACAAAGGGATATATATGTCCTCTTGGTCAAATATGCACGGTACGCTATGTTCTCTGATCTCTGCATGGGACCGGACAGATTGTGTGTTCAGGAAGGGGAGAATCCTAATGATAATATTGAGAGTTTTGATGCGATTTGGTATTCTGCATTGCAGGTTGTGATTACAGCAACGGCCAATGGCGTGAGTTTTTGAACATGAATCATATGGTGGTATGGTGACGTGTAATTTACAGTGGGCGCCGATGATGTACGCCATGATGAATTCTGAGTTCTTCGTTTCATGTTTCTTTTTCATCCTCTGCATCGTCGTTCTCAACTTTTGGTTGATGAACTTGTTTGTTGCCGTGATCACGAATACGTTTTCTGCTATTCGCTCGGAGACAAAGAAGAGTGCGTTTGGTGCTGCTCCGTACGTGAAATGTTATCTTCATACCTGACTGTGTGCTTTATGCGATCTGTTAGGTTGATGCCCAGTCACGACGACCAGGACGAGGCATGGGACACACACGAGCTTGTTCATCTGCCTAACAACCAAAATACTCATCCCGACAACTTGGCAAAAATCATCTACTCTCATACACAATGGTGTTGGGTCCTTCTTGCGCTCGCCTCGCTCGCCCTTCAAGCCTCTCGCCAAGTAGACACCACTCCGATACATGAAGTTATCATGTATTTCGGTGAACTTGGTATCACGTTTGCTTTTGATGTCGAAATCATCATTAGAATGTTAGCCGAGCTACCTAATTGGCGGGTGTTCTTGATGCAAGGAAGGAATGTATTGGATTTGGGGCTGGCTATCGGATGTAGTGTGATACAGATACCAATTGTGAGGAAAAGCAGTGTGTATGAGTGGTTTACGATCCTGCAGTTGGCGAGGTTTTATAGGGTTATATTGGAAGTTCCGAGAATGAAACCGTTATTGGTGCGTTCCGATAACCTCTTTTCTCCAAATCTGATCAACTGATTGATGTCGTTCATATAGCTTGCGGTGTTTGGTAACCTTTATGGTCTCGCCAACATGTCACTCTTTCTTATTCTTATTAATTATATATCTGCACTCGTTGCAGTGCAGATGTTAAGAGGGGATTATCCTTCCGACGAGACGACGAATTTTGGACAGCTTTGGAATTCATTTTTGGCGATTTGGCAGGTATTTACATCAGAGAATTGGACAGATGTTTTGTATGGGGCTTCGAGTGCAGAGATTCAGTTGGGGCAGACGTTGATTGTGATTGTGTTTTTCGTGTTTTGGGAGTTGATCGCGAATTGTGAGTTGTGGCTTCCTTTTTTTTTTTTTGAGATTTCACCTTTGAATCTCACGAACAATTTTTTTTTTGAAATATAGTCATTGTGTTGCAGATGTTCATTGCCGTGATCAATGAAAACTTTGACGTGGCTGAAGAAGCCAAAAAGTCCAAGCAAGCGAGCACGTTTTGGGAGCAAAAAGCGAGAGAAGGGAAACCGAGTTGGTTTAGAGTGTTGAACCCGTATAGGTGGTTTAAGGCGAGTCCGATTACAGTAAGAGTAGACGAGTTGCCGAGTGGGTTGGTGTTGCCGATGCAGAAAAAGTTGGTCAATGGATATGACGGGAATTTCGTTGGTACAAGCGGAAGCGGAAATGTGCATTGGACTGAAGATGGAAGTAGCGAAAGACCAAGGAAGGAAGCGTTGGGTCGAAGTGGAAGACCAGGAGTTTCTCGGTTTGTGCGTCATTATGTGATAATTTTTGGTCAGTTGAGGTTGATAATAGTCCCAGATAAAGCTAGGTTCTGAGAAATTCAAGCCTGGGCATTATTCGTCGAGGTCGCTGAATGCACTGGAAAAACTGTTCACTGGAAAATCGAGGTCTGATGATATTCCGTTGACGTCGTTCAGGCACACAAGGTTTCCACAGTCCTCGGAAGTTGGAGCGCATGTACAAGGGGAAGTCGAACGCCATCTGTACGCATATTTTGTTCGTAAAGTTCTAGTGCTGATTGCCAATTACCAGGGAACTTTTGGCGCTCATTCATCCCGAGCAGAGTTTCCCTGACGTTTTGGAAGATGAGATCAATGAACAAAGAGCACAAAAAGCTGATTTCATCCGTGACCATCCCTCTTATGATAAAGTTTTCTGGGTCATCTCGCAAAAAAACTGGATCCGCAAATTGTGTCAGAAAATTGTCGTACCACCTCGGGGAGATCGTATCTACGGGGAACCTTATTCGCCCGTCGTACATCCAATTTTTCAACTTGTGATCCTCCTCACTGTTATTGGTGGGATTATAGTCGAAGGCATCGCAACGCCCATCTACCGACGGAATTTCTATCAAGAGAACGGCTACATTGGTGTCTCATGGTTCCATTTTGCTGAATCGATTTTTGGTTTCATGCTTTTTGTCGAGTTTATGATCAAGGTTATTGCCGATGGCTTCGTTTGGACGCCAAACGCATACTTGCGCAGTATTTGGAATATTCTCGATTTTGCGATTATGACTGGGATCATAGTGAATGTGACGACAGAGTTGATATTTATTGGTGGGCTAAGCAAGTTGACAAAGTCACTCAAGGCTCTCCGGGCGCTGAAACTGATCACACTGATCGATCGGATGCGGGACACGTTCAAATCACTTATGATCTCAGGAGCTCTTCGAATATTGGATGCCGCTGTGTTAGCAATATTGTACATGATCCCTTATGCCGTATGGGGACTCAATATTTTTGCGGGGAAGTTTCGTCAATGTAATGATGGGAACGTGAACGATTTATCGGAGTGTATAGGCGTGTATGAGAGTGCGGTAGTTGGGGACTCGTTTGGGTACTTGGTGCCGAGGGTTTGGGACCAACCTTCGCCCTCGACCACGTTTTCGTTTGATTCGTTCAAAGCGAGTTTGTTGATTCTGTTTGAGATTGTCTCGTTGGAAGGGTGGACAGATGTGATGTATGCTGCGACGGCAATTACGGGGAAGGATTCTCAGCCGCAGACAAACGCTTCTCAGGCGAATGCGATATTCTTTCTAATTTATAATCTGCTAGGTGGGGTGGTTATTTTGACGGTTTTCGTCAGGTACGAATATCATGATCATTCTCGACTCGATTGCCTTGATATGAATTCATGTTGCACAGTATCATCATTGGCAACTTCAGTGCAAAGACTGGAATGGCTTTTTTGACTCAGCCTCAACGTGAATGGATTGACCTTCGCAAACTTTTTAGCAGACAGAAGCCGTCGAAGCGGCCGTTGGAGAGACCTTCTGGAAAAATAAGGAGCTGGTGCTATGATAGGGCTGTATACAAACATGGGTGGTGGTCTAGGTCGATGACAGGATTGTTTGTTCTGCATATCTTCGCGCTCATGTAAGTGTGCTTGGTACAGTGGTTTGTTGTATGATTTGACAGTATAACAAGGACCCAAACATTCTCCAATGAAAGCGTTGCAGAGCAGATACGCAGTGGGTGTACTGTATCCTCGTGCTTTGAACCTATGCTTATTTGGACGCGATTAGATGATTTTTTCCTGGTCATGACATTTATCTACATCATTGATGTGATGGTCAGGTGGTATGGGCTCGGTTGGAACAGCTTCCGTGCCAATGGATGGAACATATTTGATATTGTGGTCGCCTTTGGCACCTTCTTAACTACTTTTATCGTGCGTTTCGGAGCGACGAGTTTCGTCGTTCAGCAGTTACAGAAGTTGTTCCTTGTCAGTATCGCCTTCAAGCTCGTTCAAAGAACGAATAGCTTGAATATGTTGTTCAAGACTGCTGTGTATGTATCAAGGGCTCCTCTTCTGCACTTTTGTGGATGCTGATCATGTAATTGACAGGTCGAGTTTACCAGTCATCTTGAGCTTGCTTGGGTTATGGTTGATTTTGTTCGTCTTCTTTGGTATCCTGTTTGTGGAGGTGTTTGGTTTGACAAAGTGGGGAGACAACGAGGACCGAAATCAGAATTATGCTTCATTAGGTTCTGCTCTTGTCATGCTTGCATTTATGAGTGCTGGGTGTGTGCTCAAATTTTGATCGCTCAGCTTCCTTGACTGATGTTCGGGAACAGGGAGGGTTGGAATGCGTATATGCATGATTTGTGAGAGCTTTTGCCGAATGGCACATGGCCCGGCCACTGATGACTGCTCAGTGACTTGACCTATCCCCGTTGTACAAATGGCTCGGGGTCCCCACCAGAGTCAGACTGTGGAAGTACCACTTGGGCATTCGTGCTGTTCATTGCCTGGAATGTGCTGAGCATGGTATGGTTTTCAACAGCTATTTCTGATCGGTAGAACTAAGCGTTCCTAGTACATCTTCGTGAATATGTTTACTGGTGAGCATTCTGAGATTTTGTCAAGGCCGAGACTCACTATCCTAGGTGTGGTGGTCGAGAATTTCTCCTATGTATTTCAGGCTTCTGGCCGTGGTGCTAAATCCATATCTCGCGAACAAATGCGCGCTTTCAAGAAGCTTTGGGCCGAATATGCCAATTCCAGAGGCTATCTTGAACGTCATCAGTTTGCTTCTTTCTTTTCTGTGAGTGTATTATTCTCCTGCGTGCTGTCTCGTCTCAATTGATCTACAGCGACTCAGCGGTGTTTTCGAAGTCAAAATTTATCCTTCCGAGTTCAGTGTGAGCAGTATCAAAGCTGCATGTTTGCGCAGCCAGGAGTCCGAAGTCTGGCCACCTACCGACCCTTATGACCTTCGAAATTTTGATCTCAGGGCACTTTCACGGTCATTGGACTGTATGGATCGAACGAATATTAGGAAACGCAAAGCTATCTACAGTAGGCTTTATCAGGAGGCCCTCATCTCTCACCAACCTGGTGTGGGAATCTCTTTCACGGATATGCTTGAACTTCTCGCACATCACAAACTCATCGTTGACGCCGAAGCCCTGGTGTAAGCCTCCACTAGCTCCTATAAGCAACCGACCTACCTTCTCTCTCTCTCTCCAGGTTAACAGACTTGGTTGTACGGACTGAAATCAACAAGCTTGTCACGGATCTTGTTAACTTGGATCGAGTTCGTTCATTATTCGCGGCGATCACTCGCCGACGATCTTTCCTCGCAGGAGTGGAAGCAAAGCGGAAGGCAGTTCGAACTGACCACGGTATGTTTTATCTTCAGCTCGACTGCTGAATTAATTCCCACGATTTCGATAGCGATACCCTCGATCGTTGTTGACGTTCTTCCGGAGTCACCGATATCGTCTACGAGGGATATCGTGAGTGCAGCTTGGGGGTCTCCACCTCCGGTGACTCCGAAATTAGGAGAGATTTGCTTCAGCAACCCAGACGTTTCCTTCGCTCTCGATCGTCCGAGGCTCCAACGAAGTAGTTGGAGGAATAGCGATGCAACAATACACACCGCGTTCCGACCTCCGTAAGTCGTGCTTGGGTACTTTTTCTGTTCAGTCCGTTAAGCAACACTATAGTCGAAGGTCTCTTATCGAGGAAGATCCTCAAGACATATTGACATCGATGCAGAATTCTACATGGAGAGGTAGGTTCTCAGCAAAGACGTTTTTACGCCATGTTGCTTACGATTGGTGATCCAACCTAGACCTTATGCGAGATGTGGAAGAACAAGATCACAGATGATGGGTCTTGATCGGACTTGAAGCATCCTCATTGTAGTTTATAGTCAATCCTTTGCACTTTTTGTAGTTTCGTTCGTTGAATTTTATTTGATTGCATAGTCAAAGACAGTCATAACATAATCATATTTTCCTTACTGTATCTTGTGCATTTCAGATATTAATAGGCAGAGGATAAGTGACCTAATCATAGAAAACTAATGCCCTCAGCTCTATCGACTCGCGAAGCGGGGCATCTGCAGGAGTCGTTGGATCCTCGAACCCAGTATGTGGTGTGAACAGGGCAACGCTTCCATCCTGTAGCGAGTCAAAGCTAGAGGCACCGAATCACTGATTGTCTTTTCCATAGAAACGATGCTACAAACCATTTGATCAGGACGACTTCGTCTGGTGTCATGCCACGCAGGTACTTCCACTTGTGATTTGGATTATGCTTGACGCCCATCGTCTCACCCTCATGATCTGGGTATATCAAAGCCGAGGGGAATGTGTCTTGCTTTGTGTCGACGCTCCTGTAGTCACAGAGTGCTAGGGGCCAGTCAAGAGCTGGGTTACCAATGGATCGCCACAAGTTGATGATCTGGAACCTGTGGCTGAGGAGCGCAGGAACATCTGCAGGAGGAAGATGTCGGTGTACTCGAGCAATGGACGATGCTGTTGTCTGATCAACATGAGCCAGCGACACAGGCTGACGACGATCTGGAGAATCATCGACTTGTCCTGGTTTACGAAGGCGTCGAGCTAATTGAAGGCAGTCTTGAGACAAGTGATGAACCGGAGGAATCAGAATAACACACTGCTGTCGAAGAAGACGACGCGAGATGCCCCGGTCAGTTCTTTGATGATGGCCTCACTCTCAGGATAATATTCCTCCAATATCTTCTTGTCGTCTTCGAAATCCTTGAAGTTGGTGGGCCGACGAGCATATTGGAAACCTGCATTGTCGAGGGTGTATGTGTGTTCTTTTCCACGGATATTCTCCACTGGTGCGTCAAAGCTAACTTTGACAGTATTTCTGTGGCGCTCTCCCGTGATCGGGTCGGCGTTTATCGTTTGGAAAGCACGCTCTCCGTTGGGGGGAGGGAGTTGATAGGTGAAGGAAGCAGTTACGACGTCAGGAGCAGACATGGGGCTGTTGACTACTGCTACGATTCCATTGGCACCTTTTTATGCTGTGTTTGTGGTTAGTCATCTGCAGTTCTCTGCTGATGAAGCCAGATATGGCGTGAGAGTTGACAATGCACTTGACTCATTACCTGATCAAATTTTGATCAGTATTTATTTAATCATAGTCCTTAAATTCTGTCCTGTAACAACTGATTGTCTTTTTCTAGAGATGATTACTGTCATGACCTGACAGCCTGGGAGATTAGAAGACATGCCCTAGGAGGCATGAAGGTATTTAGGGATGACATGGGAGTGTTCTTGTGATGGACACATATGGACACACAACAGTAGACATGACAGTAGATAGACATGGGAAACACTGATAATATTAGAGTACCTAGTCACATGTATATTCTAGTATAAATAGTCAAGCAATACTAGAAGAACTCTGTCAAGTTCTTGTTGACCTTCCCTGGTCAATGGGTGGTGCTCCCTATTCCTATATTCTGTACTAAGTCCCTTCTGAGGAGCCTGAGGCTGCT
>Ga0153986_1000355_pt1 | contig 14472 bp, 13 predicted proteins | sample TSGA070MetaG_FD_104724 | JGI IMG/M metagenome (GOLD analysis project Ga0153986, IMG submission 104724) | Attine ant fungus gardens microbial communities from Georgia, USA - TSGA070 MetaG | ecosystem: Host-associated > Fungi > Mycelium > Unclassified | place: USA: Georgia, Alexander Wildlife... | reverse complement strand
TTGATGAGAGATTTATGATGCAATCAAAAGCAAACACCCACAATCACCGGTTCCTGAGATATAAGCAATTTAGTGTTTGGTGACTACTAATTGGTTGATCTCTTGGTGGATTCTTAAGGTGTCGAGGGCTCCCTAGCATCATTGGAAAGGTCTTTTTGAGGGCTTAGTACATGTTACACTCTATCTCATTGTTATGGCCTAATAACTCAGGTTGCAACCTTAGCCTTAAGGCTTGAGGATGGATTGAGAGTAAGAGAGAAGGGAATGCACAATAGATTAAGCATAAGGAGATACAGTATATCTACTGGAGCTTATATACTAACTGTGGTATAGGAATTGGGATTGCAACAAGTAAGAAAGGGGATGGTCCCCCCATGAGACATACAATCAGGTGTTACCTTGTTGCAAGGCACAATAGTCAGCGTACTATTGAAGGAAGATAAAAGAAGAAAGGTACTAGGAACAGGTACCAGGAACAGAAGCATAACATGAGGACAACATGTGTGTCCCCTACAAGCATGAAGAAAAAACAGAAATAGAACTAGGGGCATAATACTCATGTATTATCAACCCCCCGCTGTTGTGGCTCTTGTTCACATTTGTTACTCTGCTAGGCCTCTCCAATTTCTCCAGCTTGAATCCATATTTCTTGGCAAACTTCTTGTCCACAAACATCCTTGTGGCTCCACTATCTAGGAGCACCTTTACCATGATCCTTTTGTGGGTGTCAACCTTCTCTATACCAATCATCATCCATACTTCTCTTAGAGGTTGCATGGTGCACCTCAACACTTTTTCTTCTTCTGACAGTTTCTCTTTCAACTCTCTCAGCTTCCTTTTAAATTCTTGCTCTCTCCATCTCCAGTAGTTGTCACAATTTCTTGTAACATGGTTTTCCTTGTTACACTCCCTGTACACCAACTTCCTTATGATCCTTTGCTGTGCTTCTCCCTGTACTAGACATGCTGCTTTCTTGGGACATGTCCAAAAACAATGTCCTACTTCTCCACTGTTACGCCGGAATTGAAAATTCCTTCAAAAAGGCAGTACAAGAGGATATATAGCGCTATACTCACTTGGTGGAGAGTGCTCTAGAGCTCACCATTGAGCCCCAAATGCGATCTAGAAACTAGAACGGAGGGTCATACACAGCAGTTGTGGGCTTGTTACTTGCCAACAGAAGATAGAAGGGTCTTGCTGACTGCCTAGGCCTCAAGAATATGGATAAGTTCCCAAAGGGCTAGCTAACTTAATTCTAGAACAAATTTAGTTAAGCCTGTGAGCAGTGCGGTGGCCCAAAAATGCCCAGATCCCACCAGCCTGTGCAGTAACAGGCTCACCCAGAACACAAATGCGGCCTACAACTATGATGTGGTATAGGCTTGCACTCAGCCCAAACAACATCTAGGACAGGATTGGGGGAGAAGTGTATTGGTTCCAAAAAGTAAAGGTGACAAGCAGGTGAGACAATGAAGTAAAACAGGACCGCATAGGCACAATTGGTATTAGTGGAGCTGTCAGAGGAGAGAGCGCTGATGGGCTAGTTGGGCCCAAGATATGGGAACATATGAGAAGCTGAGGGAGGGAGGGCATTATTTCTATTTTTATATTTTGATTGAGTCTTGAGCACTTGTACCAATATACCTCCCAGGGTGGAGGGGACAGGAGTAGCCTACTTTTGGCACCTGCCTTCATCTCTAAAGCTCTTGGGATTGTGAAAAGCAATTCTAGAGACAAGTAAGAGTGTGATCTCAGTGGGATGTCTAAGCTGGGCCTCACTTTGTACTATACCTACTTGGTCTAGAGACAGAACCTTGGCGGTCACTTGAACAACCTTTGGCAAGGTAGCAGGCTAGGAAAGCCTGGCTAGCCATTGGCTCAGACTCCATCACACCTGTAAGGTTCAGGTTGGGGGTGCAGATGAGGACTTGGTTGAGAGTGGTAAGCCTATGAGTTGGTTTACTAACTACTCTTACTAGTGAGCTTGTTATGGTGTGTAAAGGTGGATATCTTAGGGGCACCACAGGAGAACAATCTAGATCAATCTTACAATCCTTCTAGTTATTTTTACATTACAAGCTAAGCTGTGCTTCAATCTTTAAACTTTTCTGTCACCCCCTTTCTGAGCAGTTGGCTTGATACCGGCTTGGGAGTTACTGTCAGTTGCTGATGGGACTGCTACTGCTCATTTTCCTTCTTGCTCATTGCAGTTAACTTCCCCCTTTTGCCCCTTTCACCACATCCCCAACATTTCATTTGTTGCTGTGCTTCTCTCCTCATAGAGTGTACTGCCATCCTCTCCTTCTTACATGCTATCACCTTATATCTCAATGGTTCCTATCTGTTTTCCAACCACCCCTCTCTCTGCTCCCTTTCTGCTTCTATCTCCTATCTTCTGCAGTAGTGGGCAATGTGCCCAAACCACCCACACTTCCTATACCTTGTGTCTCCCCTATAGCTCCTAAACCTCTCTACGTATTCCTGCCTTTCCTTCTTGTTCCATCCTCTCATCATCCTAATTTCCTCTTTTCTCAATTGCTTCTGATTCTCCTCCTCTTTTTTTGCTTCTCTTCTCTTCTGCCACTTGCTCACTTCCTTGCTCATCTCTTCTTTGATCTTCTGTTTAAGTGCAACTATTAGCTACAACTGCTGGATCATCAGGCTCTTCTGCATGACAATGGCCATTAGAGCTTTCATTTCCTCCTCAGTAGGTTCTGGGAGGTTGGTTGTGGTGAATGGAAAAAACATTGTGTATTGTCCATCCCAGGGTCAGAATAAGGGTGTGGTGTGCTTGAGTTTCTACAGCTATTGGGGTGCACAATCTTAACCCAACTAGCTATCCTACTTACTACTCCTACTACTTTGTAACTACTAAGGGTTAAACAAATACTATCCCTAAGAAGAGAATCCCTAGTTTCTAATTAGTGTCTTAAGGGCAACTGTTATTCTTCTGCATGTACTACTCTACAATGAAAGTACAGTGCAAGGTTACTAACAAATGGTTCTATCTAACTCCCTAGGTTATCAGGTCTGGACTTGGTATGACTGCTCTGAGCTAGCTAAAGTATCTCCTCCTCTAGTCTCTCTACTGACTGGTAAGTCCTCTTAAAGCTGGGGCCTGCTTATGTATAGAGTATACATAGGTTGTGATGACCTTTTACATAGTTGTTAAGTTTGATGGACAAGCAAGGATTGAGACAACTGCTGACTTAGATAAAAGGTTAGCAAGGTTACTAGATAGGGAATTGAGTTCTAGTGTCAGCAAGCTAAGTCCTGAACTAGAATTAAGCCTACTGCTTATTTGTCAGCATTGACAAAGAGAACTCAATAAGAGTTCTCACTAGATTCATCTTTACTTATACACAAACTAATTTCTTTGCTGATGTTTGTACATATGTGTACTTATTGCATCAGTATTGAGTTATCTTGTTGTTAGGTTGTTATTATAAAACAGCCAACATAGCTAAGTTATTTTAGTTTTATTTTATTTTATTTTTCTCTAAGTTCACAAAAGTATAGGAAAGGATGTCACACAAGTGTGATGTCACAGGTTAAATAAGAAGTCACGGTCACGTCACATGTGATGTCACACATGATGTCACAAGTCACAGGGTCATATGGTAGTGTGGGAAACTAGTGCACAGACCAGGTAGAATCTGTATAAGTAGACAGATCAATGCAATGGGGGCTCTTAACAAGTTCTCTTTGTCTAACACTGATAAAGAGTAGTTGGCTTAATTCTGACTTGGAGTTGGCTTTCTGACAGTCATGGCTCTTTTATAAAATAGATGAAAAGAAAATGTAAAAGAAAAATAAATAATGACTTAGCTGTGGTAGCTAGTCAAATACCAGTGGAGGCAGTTCATGACAGATGGTTTTATGTTGAAGGAAGGAAAAGTATATGTGCCAAAAGATGAGGCACTAAGGGTTAAAATCATTAGGCTGCATCATAACATGCCTATAGGAGGACATAGGGGGCAGTGGAAGACAGCAGAGATGGTAACAAGGAACTTCTGGTGGCCAAGAGTTACAAGGGAAGTGAAGCAGTATGTGGAAGGGTGTGATGCTTGCCAGTGAAATAAGAATTGCACAGAACAACCAGCAGGAAAGTTAATGCCAACTTCAATACCTGACAAAGCCTGGACATACATATCAGCAGATTTCATCACAAAATTGCCATTGGCTCAGGGATACAATAGTGCCCTGGTAGTAGATTGCTTTACAAAAATTGCACACTTTGTGCCCACAACAGAGAAAACTACAGCTGAGGGACTGGCCAGGTTGTTTAGAGACAATGTGTGGAGATTACATGGACTACCTGAGAGTATAATATCAGACAGAGGTCTACAATTTGTGGCAGGGTTAATGAGATTGAATGAGTTGTTGGGGATCAAAACAAAGTTGTTGACTGCATTCTATCCACAGACAGATGGACAAACAGAAAGGATAAACCAGGAGTTGGAGCAATATCTCTGCATGTTCATAGACCATTATCAAGAACAGTGGCTAGAATGGCTAGGGACGGCAGAGTTTGCCTACAACAATGAGGTGCATACAGGAACAAAAGTATCACCCTTTCAAGCAAATAGTGGGCAGGATCCAAGAATGAGGTTCAAGCTGAGAAAGAAGGGGAGGTATAAGGGAGCAGAAAAGTTTGCAAAGAAAATGGAGGAGGTCCAAAGAAAAGCCAAAGCAGCACTAGTTAAAGCACAGGAGGACATAAGGAGGTATGCAGATAGGCATAGAGTGGAGGTAGTTGGATATAAGGTTGGGGACTTAGTGCTACTCAGCACAAAAGACCTTAAGTAATAAATGGTTGGACAATGCTCTGAGAAATTAACCAAGTGTCCTTACACAATAAAGGCTATTATCTCTAGTAATGTAGTAGAGTTGGAATTGCCAGCTACTGTTAAAATACATCCAGTAGTTAATATTAGTAGGATCAGACAATACATAGATCAAGTAAACAGCCAGAGGAAAAAGGTGCCACAGCCTGTGATTGCAGAAGGAGAATAAGAGTGGGAGGTTGAGAAAATCTTAAACAAAAGGAGAGTACAAGGGAAAGATAAGTACTTAGTATGGTAGAAGGAATTCACAGCAGAAGGAGATACATGGGAGAATAAGGAGAATTTAGAAAATGCAGGGAACTTATTACAAGAATTTCAGGAGGAATATGGAAAAGATAACAGAGAGGTTAGAAGACAAGAGAAAAAGAACAAAGAGAGGGATTATTAGAGGGGAGGACTCCTTGGTTGATACACTGCAAGAAAATTGTTTGGTTGGTCAGATGGGGAATATGATGGACAGTATTGACAGAGATTGGAAAGAAATTGGAAGCAATGGAAAAAGGTAGAACTAGTAGAAAGGATAAAGGGGAGACTGACTGCAGTCCATAAAGTTGTTGAAGAAAAGGGAGGAAAAATTGAAGAGTAGGATAGAAAAGATGAGATGGAGCAAATGGGAGACCTCTAGATGAACTTTCAAATCATTGGGACAACAAACCTTAAGAGAGGGGTAGTATCATAAACCACTCTTTTCTACTAAGTCATTTTATTATTCTTTTTCTTTTAATTTATTTTTCTATTTATAGCATAGGAAAGTATATGTCACACCATGTGACAGAAGGAGTGATGGCATCACATCAAAGGTCACATCACATGTCACATCACACATGATTTGGTTGGGAGTGTGGGATAGTGGGTGCACAGGCCATTAGAAATGTGTATAAGTAGACAAACCAATAAAATAGGAACTCTAACAAGTTCTTTTTGTCCACTCCAGTAAAAAGTAGTGCTTAGACCTAGCTCAGAGTTTAAGTTCTTACATTGGACAGGCCTCTGGACATAAACAGTTAGTGGTTGTCATAACTGACATGCCATGGGAGTTAGGAGTGACACCTCTGGAAAAGTGTAAACATTAATAGATGACATGGGAAATACTGATAATAATAGAGTACCTAGTCATATGTATATCCTAGTATAAGTAGACAAACAATACTAGGAGAACTCTGTTAAGTTCTTGTCTGCAAGTGGCTCTCTCCCTAATTCTATAATCTATCATAAGTCCCTTCTGGGATGGCACTGCTGCTACTCATGGCTAGTTTCCTAACAGAAAGGCATTGGGGAAAACCCAGGAGAAGAAGGAACAGAGGATAAAATCATAGTCCTAGAATCCCTTCTTCTAGACTCTCCAGAACCCCTACTAACCAACCAGAACAAGATCTCCAACCTTGAATTTCATACCATTTTACTGGCCCTAGCAAGAAATAACAAACCTCAACCTAAGAAGAAACACCATGCTATCAGAGAACTGGACCCATTTAGTGGCAGCAGGTGTTATGGAAACTCTGGATTCTGCAGAGTTATTCATAGAAGACCAGGCATGGCTTGACTATCTCTGGGACTTTGAAACAAGAGGGATCAATCATGATTTCTCTTCTATGCTATCATCTCCTGGTCCAGACACTGATTGAATCTTTTACCTACCCTTTTGAGAAGCAACTCCTCACAGTCACTTTCCTTGTTATTGACAGTAACAGACTATTGACTCAGTCTTTCTTCTTCTTCATTTATTAAACTTCCTTGTAACACACAGTAACACTATCTTGTAACACTGTGACTCTTCCTTGTAATGCTTAGTTACTCTTCCTTATAACACTCCTGACTCGTACTCATTACAAGTAGTTACAAGTTTATGTAACACTAAGACTATAAATACAAGTGAAGTGAAGTGAAGACAGCAGTTCTCTTCTTTCTCTTGGTTTTCTCTTAAACTATAGGATATTCTATCCTCAGGACTTAAACCAGCAGACTAGCCAAGCTTTAGAGCTGAACTGCTAGACCTGAACAACGTCTTGTTGTGCTCCTTTGCATATAACTCTTCTGAAATCCTTAACTGGAGCCTCCAGCAGGAGGTGAGGAGAGAATACAAGGTTGCCTCGGGTTCCTATCACAGTTAGATCTGGTTAGGGGCTCTGAGTTGTAACATCTTGTATGTCTCCTCTTCTAGAACCTAGACTGGGCTGGTATAGAGGTTGTATCACAAATGGCTACTCACTTAATTTGTGATTGAAGAACTTGAGTGTTTCAACAAAGTAAGCTTATAGAGCAAGAGTAAGACAAGTAACAAAAGATGTTGTTAAGTCTGAGGTCTAATCCTCAGACTGGGGAGCCTTATATACAGGAATGTGATGGTCTGTACACCTAGACAGATCATCACCTGATTACTGCCTATTGTTCTACATATGGCAGTCCTTTTGTGATTGAAATAGCAATAGCCTAACCTGATTAGGGCTGTCCTTTGTTCTAGAAAAGGACAGAAGTTCATCTGTGGGTAATCAGTGATGCCTCATATTACAACATTGAGGACTATCTATCTCTGTGGGATCCTATTGCCTTGTGTTTTATTTATAACCGATGGAAGCATATTGATGAGAGCTTTCTGATGCAATCAAAAGCAAATGTCCATGATCATTGGTTCCTGAGATATAAGTGTTTTAGTGTTTGGTGACTACTGATTAGCTGATCTCTCAGTGAATACTTGTGATGTCGAGGTGTCCCTAGCATCATTAGAAAGGTCTTCTTAAGGGCTTTCCAATGCAACTAAGATCATTGGAAAAGACCCATTATTCATGGAGATACATCTGAATGAAGTTTGTAACACTAAGGCTCCATTGTGAGTTATATATGCAAGGGAATCCACTCGCTCCTTAAAAGAAGTGGTAGAGTAGGGGTTGCTTTCTTAGGCACAATTGTCATAAACCACCACTTCAGACCATTGACTTAGCTATGGTAGCTAGTCCATGGTTCAAAGTGGTGAATAGTAACAATGGATAACTGATAGATAGGTGATGACAGTAGTAAGATGTGTGGACTGTGGAGCAGAATGTCAGCAACTGGCCATGAGTAGTAGCAGTGCCAGGCAAGAAGGAACTTTAGTGGATACTAGAGAAAGGGGTTACTACTTGTAGACCAGGAGGTTCTAACAAGAACTCAATATTTTCTTCTGGTATTAACTCTAGTTATTTATACAGAGTATTCTACCAGGTGTCCACATGTATCTAAGGAACTATGTATGTACTTAAATCCTATGGCTTGTCATACATATGTTAACTGTTGTAGGTCCATGTGTTTCCATCCCATAGATATTCTTATGTCAGTGTCCATCTTTATACCTTCCCAGAGGTGTTACTACTAACTCCCACAGCTGTCAGTTGATGACAGCCACTGACTCCTGATGTACAAAGGCCTGTCCAAGGTGGTTCATGATATAACTTAGCAATAAACTAGTAGTAGTCCCTTATCACCAGCACCATGGTCCAATATACCTACACCTACTACCTCTACCATGCAAGCAAAAATGCCTTCAAAAATACAAATGCCTACTCTCTTTAGCCCAAGTGCACCTAAATGGGATAGACAGACCAAGATGCTCAGAAACTTCCTACAGATTGTAGAACAGCTTTTCAAACTATTAGAGATTACAGACAGTAGACAAAAACTTGACTGGCTCTTGAGCTATATTGAGGCAGACACAACCAACCAGTAGACCAGTCTCCTAGAATACAGAGCTGGTTCCTGGACCTGGTTTCTAGAAAAACTAAGGACAGAGTACCCAGAGCTTATGAGAAAAGAACAAAGAACCATGGGGCAGTTGCATAAGCTCTGCCAAGAAAACACAGAGATCTTGATGTTGGAAGAGGATAGACTTATGGAATTCAAGAGACGGTTTATATATATTGCCCAGAAATGTTTGAAACCACCCGTGATCATAGGAAACAGAGAACTAGTGGAACTGTTCTTCAGATCATTAGACACCACCTTTCAAAATGCTTTGGATGCCAGACTAAGTATTTGAGGTACTCTGAAGGTAGACACCAAGGGAAACAGTCAGCTAGAGGACCTCTACAATCTAGAACAGGTTGTTCAGAGGGCTGTTGACTTGGTTAGTGGAAAGACAATTACCAGAGCACTCAAGCACACCCCAGTGGTCATGTCTAGAAATAATAAGATCAGCACAGACTCTAGAGGACAGGTCTTGTTCCCAAAGGGAGAGACCATTAGAAAGGTTGAGTTTGGCCCAGACATAGAAAGTTTACAACAAGAAATCAATACATTGAAGACTATGTACGAGGTACAGGAAAAGACTAGAGAAAGACACAAGAAGAATGTGAAATGAGCTCTGGATAGCATTTGGATGCTAATCCAGATACAAGGACAGAGCCAAAAGGAGGCAAGAAGCCTGCCAATGAGATTTGGGCAAGGACTGTCACAGATAGGGCCTCCAAGGCCCCCTAGAAAGTGTTTCTACTGTTCCAAACTAGACCATTTCTTCCTGTTCTGCCCATCCAAGACAGAGGATGAAAAGAAGGGTCTAATTTTGGTAGATAAGTTTACAGTAAGATTTGTGAATGGAGAACCCATTCCAATGGAACATAATATGTCCATTAAGGACTGTGTTAGAAAGTACCTCCCATCATCAATTGTAGGGATGATGTGGGGCAACCCAGAGTTAGAAATCTGCAGTGTATGGGACCAGAAACCAGATACTGGAGGGATGATTGTCTTATCCCAACCAATAAGGAGACACCCAGATATACAATCTAGATTCAGTGGGCAGTCAGACAAACTGTCCCAACTTAAGAAAAAGATCAGCAGCCTCAAAGTCATGATGCAACAGATGTATCTAGAACAAGAACTGATCCCAGAACCAAAAGAAGAGAACCTAGAGGTGTTTTTGAAGAAGATGGCTGCAAAGTTCATCCAGACAAGAAAAAAATCTATACCTAGAAAGCAATAGGGTGTTTAGAGATACTAATGAAGAAACCGCTCTTTGAGAAGCAGGTCTGCTTTTGAGGAAGTAGGGTTTTGGAGATGGATAGGGAGAATCAAGAAGAGACAATGATCTTATCCATAGATCTGGAACCTGGGAACCATGGTGGAGCAAGGACATCAACTATGAGTCAAAAGCACAATCTCCCTTTTTGTAAGGTACTCACCCAGGTGCTGGTCATTGATGATCTGCCCTTCCCAACCAAATACTTTAGACAGTTTCCTAGAAAAGATGTACCTGCCAAAAATAAAGCTTCAATCAAGGAAGGAGTGAAGGCAGAGGATATTTTAGAAAGAATACTAGAAGAAGAGATGAAAGTCACTCCCAAAGAATTGTGGGCTGTAGTGCCAAAGTTATATATGGCTCTCAAAGAAATTTTGATGAGCAAGCATTCGGCAAAGGAGAATCCCAACATGGTTCTAGAAACAGAAGAGAGTTGACCCCAGCAAAATCTGGTGCCAGTTAACAGTCTAGAAAGACCTCAGATTAGCCAGGAGAGCCTCAAGATCAAAGATGAAGAGGTTGTAGAAGTCTGGACTATCATCAACCCAGTGCTATAGTTCCTAGAAAAGCTGGACCTACTAGAATGGGAGTACCAAGTCTTCTCTATAGAGAAGAAAGAAAGATTAGAAAAGATGGCCCTGGACATGGCTCATCTTAGGGTGGTGCTTGTTGTGTCAGCTAATTCCAGTGGCCGGAATAAAGCCAACTGCCCCCTTTATCAGCAATTGACAAAGAGAACTCAATAAGAGTTCTTGCTGGATTCCTTTCTACTTATATACAAACTGTTCTATTTACTGATGTTTGTACATACGTGTGACCATTGCATCACTATTAAGTTATCTTTCATTTGGATGCGGCGCTTTTTATAAAATAAATGAAAGGAAAATATAAAAGAAAATAAATAATGACTTAGCCATTATGGCTAGTCAAATACCTGAAGGGGCAATTCATGACAGTGCTGGCCATCATAAATAGGATTGGAGAGGAGGAAGTGCTATTGAATAGCAGGTTGCAGATTGTCTCAATGACCAGGAAGGTTACCGTAGTAAATAAGATGACCTAGGACCCCAACCTCAGTATCCAGATGCAAAGTGCCAATGGATTGCTATCTAGAATATGCAGACTGTCAAGGAACATACCATTTACTCTAGAAGGAGTGATGGTATTGTTGCAAGTTTATATCATAAAAGAGGCTTCCTATACAGTGCTGTTGGGATGGCCTTTTGACTTGATCACAGAAAGCCAGATCATAAATGATTGAGAAGGAAATCAGATGGTCTGTATTACTTTCCCAAATACTGGGGTAGTGGTCACAGTACCAACTTATAAGAGAGGAGCACTACCCAGAAAGACAGTAGCCCTTATGAACTTTTGCTAAACCTCAAGGAGCTGGAAACATTCTATACAAGAGCGCCCAGAGGATAAGGCAAGAGAACATGGTACTTCTAGAGTGACTACCATAAGAGATAAAACAATGGCCAGACTTGAAACAACAGGTATTAACCACAGAAGAGAACTTAAACAGGGCTGCTTGAAGAGCCTGTAGAGACTCATATCAAAGAGATCAATGCAGTGATGGGGTTGTGGGAAGGTGAACAAGTTCAAGAGGGGAAAGTGTCTAGGTGTAAGGCAATGGTTGTGAAGACTAAGTGCTAACCCTAGGTGAGGGGTCAGGAAGAACTCAATAGAGTTCCCTAGTATATTAGATCTAGTTTATATACATGTGGGACTTGGTCTGTGCGCCAAGTTCCCATGGGTCACATGTCTATCTAGAATGTTCTACACTGATTACATAGGATGGTCACCTGACCTGTGCTATTAATAGATTTTGGGGCGTTGTAGTCCCTTAGGTTATTGAGGAGTCCAATAAAGGCAGGAGAAAGTTGGGGGTTCAGTTTTGAGTCATGACACTAGGGATAGTGAGGGTGAAAAATTCCCTTTTCAATACATGACATGTCACAATTTTGTCTACTTAATTACCTAAGTAATTAATTGTTAATAGAAGAAATAACAAATAATAAAAATAAGAAAACAAATAAAGAAAAAGAAATAGAAAGGAAATGGCAAGGTATACATTACATGAGCATTCTGCAGGTAGCCCAAAGGCTACCCCCACAGGGTGATAAAAGTAAATAAGAAACTTGGGTGTGTCCTTTTATCAGAAACAAGGATGACAGGCATAAATCAGAGTACTGTAGTCTCTGAGATGGGTTACAGTTGTGTGCAAACAAGTAGGCACTGTGGAGGTAATTAGAATTTTAGGGAGTGTACTGATGATTTTGATGTATAAAACAGGCTAATAATAATAATAAATCTCACTTACAAGCACTCTTGCTAGTCGGATCTCAAATGTACGTGTTTGTCTTGTGCCATAACACTGCTGTCCTTACTATCATGAACCACCCCTTCAGGTATTTGACTTGCCACAATGGCTAAGTCATTATTTATTTTCTTTTATATTTTATTTTCATTTATTTTTACAAAAGAGTCGCAGCCTAATGACAAGATGACTCAATACTGATGCAACAGTCACGTGCATGGACAAACATCAGTAAATAGATAATTTTGTATATAAGTAAGGCACAATACAGTGAGAACTCTTATCAAGTTCTCTTTGTCAATTGCTAATAAAGGGGACAGTTGGCTTAATTCTGGTCACTGGAATTAGCTGATATAACACTTACCTAGTCTAGTAGCCTGGCTTGCCATCAATACAGCAGTTACTACCTAGAGCTCCCAGAGCCTCATGCAAGCTCTACTTCAGCTGACCATACAACTAGAAGCTTGCTACAAAGAACCATAGTGAGGGGTTAATCTCCTAGCATAAGCAAATGTCCAAGTCCTCTCAAGGTTAAGTAACTCTTAGAGAAATGAAGTAGAAAGTAGAAAATTAAACTTAAGTTTGCTCAAGTTTGCTTTTCAGCTCTAGAGTGGAGGAAAATGTAGGGGTAAGGTTGCTTGTCCCTTTTCCTCATACTCTAGAGGTTTTTATTAGAATCCAACTGTCTGAATCACATACAAAAAAAACAGAAAGAAAGTCAACAGAGTTTCCTAAGACAGCCAGCTAGAATGCTGATCATGTCCCTCTGTCCGGTCCCTCACTCCTCATTTGTTCTCCTTATCTGGGCCCTTCCTTGAGACTTCCTTTTATTGATGTGGCTGTGCAGGGACCTGTTATAGAGAGATTATGTTCAAAATGAACCGCCAATCTCTCTGATTGGATCATTCACAAGCACATCATATTCTTCTTTCTCCTCACAGCTAACTTCCTCTCCTTTCTATACTTTTCTATAGTCTCCTACCTCTTCAGGTATCTCTCCTTGAGCATCCTGACTTCTCTGTTATACTTCGTAAGCCCTCTCAAACCCACTCCTATGTCTCTCATTCTAAATATAGCTCCTTTGTTACATCCGTGATCTGCTGTCTATCTTTACCTTTATGACGTCAGACTGCTGACTCTTCATCCAGAGTTGGTCTCTTGAGGCCATTTCCTTCCTTGAGAGTACGTACAGAGGGAGGAACTTTTATTGATAACCATATAAGATGATCTGAGCAAGGATTATTATAAAGGATAGATAGTGGTAATCATAGCCACTATTCCACTTCTCAAGCACAATGCTCAAGAACACAACTAGATAGCAGTCTCTCTCTGGTTCTTGGGGCACTCATCTTTGTATAGAATAAGCATTATAGGAGTGTTATATCATCATTATCACTTATTTAGCCAGACTTTTACTGGCCAGCATGATAGCAGTAACAAAGTCATATCATTCAAGGAACTAGTAGCCAGAAATATAAAATAAGAAACTAGAGCCACCTGCCTGTGGGCAAGGCCAGCTACCAACTAGAAGCAGTCTTGGTCTTGTAGATGGCAGTAAGACAGTCATGCTCCTTAGTAGCATCTCTATAATTGTGATGATGGGGATAAAAGTTTATATTGGATGTGTCCTTTATCAGAAACAAGAGTGATAGGCACAAGTCAGAGAACTGTAGTCTCCAAAATGGATCACAGTTGTGTGCAAACAAGTAGGCATAGGGGAAATAGTTAGAAATTAGGGAGCATACTAGTAGGCTCAATATAAAATGGGCTAAGAATAGAAATAAGTTTTGCTCATGAGCACTCTTGCTAGTTGGATCTCAAAGGCATATGTTTGTCTCATACTGTAACACTTCTGTCCTTACCTAGTCTAGTAGCCTGGCTTGCCATTAGTACAGCAGTACTACCTAGAACTCCCAGAGCCTTGTGCAAGCTCTACTCCAGCTGACTGTACAACTAGAAGCTTACTATGAAGAACTGTAGTGAGGGATTAATCTCCTAGCATAAGCAAATGTCCAAGTCCTCTTGAGGTTAAGTAACTCATAGGAAAATGAAGTAGAAATGGAAAATAAAACTTAAAGTCACTCTGTTACAAACTTCATTTGGACCTATCTCCACAAATACTGGGTCTTTTTTGATGATCTAAGTTGCATTGGAAAGCCCTCAGGAAGACCTTTCCAATAATTTAGGGAAACCTTGACACCTTAAGAATCCACCAAGAGATCAACCAATTAGTAGTCACCAAACACTAAATTGCTTATATCTCAGGAACCGGTGATTGTGGGTGTTTGCTTTTGATTGCATCATAAATCTCTCATCAA
>Ga0153986_1000354_pt1 | contig 14483 bp, 18 predicted proteins | sample TSGA070MetaG_FD_104724 | JGI IMG/M metagenome (GOLD analysis project Ga0153986, IMG submission 104724) | Attine ant fungus gardens microbial communities from Georgia, USA - TSGA070 MetaG | ecosystem: Host-associated > Fungi > Mycelium > Unclassified | place: USA: Georgia, Alexander Wildlife... | reverse complement strand
ATCATTAATACACAGCATATGGATTGACGATCTATTATGGTCGGTTACAGACAGGTAACATTTAGAAGCAAACCAATAACGGATTCGAGCAAGAATCCTTAGATTATTGGGAAGTAGTGACAGGTACTTCAGGCGTAGCCTCTGCACCAGAGAAAAAGGCACGAGCACTATCATTGGTGGACTCGGGAGGAGGCTGGATGAACCAATGACGATTAGATGGACTTGCAACTCGGATACGCTGCTTACCAAGGACACAAGATGGTTGTGGTTATTGAAATCGAGGAGGCGTACACGAAGAGGCGGCACTGCATCTCTGTCAAAAGTTTCTTCGTGCTCGCCCTAGAAAGGCAATTCAGGATAGAAGAAATTAGTAGGACGCTCCCGTACCCTCAAAGAAATTTCAAGTCTACTCCAAGCGGTGTTCCAGTGTCCCCTGTATGATCGAGTAGAGTCTGTTTCAGGATCCAATTTCAACAAAGCGAAGATAAGCTCAGCGAGACATATCCCATGACTCGCGATCGCGATATGAGCACCATCTTGGCTCTTATCAAAGAGGTGAGGAAGAATGCAATCCTGAATGACTATCTCCGTCCTGTGTGCAACGTCATTTAGACTCTCTCCTTGAGAGAATCGTGCATTCCGATCCTCTAACTCGGGGAAGATACCCTCTTCGTATAATTCTTCTAATGTTTTATTACTTGTCATAGATCGTGGCGTCCATGAACGCCCTTCAGCGATACCAAAGTACTGCTCTCGGAGATTTTTTGTCAGTATCAGCGGCGGTTTTGGTTCAACATGAGGCTGAATAATAGCAAGAGCTGTGCAGTGTGCACGTTGGAGATCTGATGCATAAAAACTCGTGAATTGAGTGGCAGATGCATTGAAGGCAGAGCCGAGAGCTTCTGCTTGCTGGATAGTTGGTGAGTTTCATGGGGGGGAGGGAGTTTCCACGTTGTTCTAGACTTACGCGTTCACCAAGCCCAGAGAGTGGTGCGTCTTTCCATCCGGCCCATATGCTCTTCTGGCCGTGATTCAGTCATGGCAATGATCCCAACTACGAAATACTCACTGTGTTATCAAGACTTTCTCCGTGACGAATCTGGTTCGGAAAAAATGAGCAGTGCACTTGGACTGCTAGTCTGTATGACCTACAAGGGTAACAGTTATCATGTCGCTGGTTCAAAGTTTCTGGAAGGTAGTGATCCGGCATCACGGAACAGGGCGGCACGTGCATCAAGATAGATCAGATTTCAGGGCTTGTGCCACAATTTGAGGGTTTGTGTATTTCGACCTGCGGAGAAACGATTACCAGACACGACAAATTCCCATAATATGTTGCTGAATGACAACCGGTTTGCACGCGACCGGCTGCACCACAACCATTTGGTATACCAGAAGATCACGTGTATCTGACCCTGAATGATTCTGCACACTTCCATGCCTCCTTGCCACAGCAAACTGAGTGGAGTCAATCAAATGCATTGTGTCTATAACATTGCATCGTGTCCCAGCAATAGTTTGCCTACTGCGATATTCTCCCTCTATAAGGTCACGTGGAGACCCATACACTCTAGCACATTCTCGTACTGCAGCTTCACAGTACTTTGCTTCTTGATAACAAACCACCACTATCGCCAATCAAAGGCTGGCCTTAGTGAGCTTTTCAGAGCACAATGGCCTCTATACCAGGCATTCCTCTACTGAGCGGCCCCCCATCCACTATTGATTCATCCGACGCATGCAGGAAATGCAACAAAGAATTCAACATTCTTTTCGCTAGGTCCAGAAAATGTAATCACTGTGGTATGTCGTCATGAATTGCATTTATATGATATCTCTGATGTTGTCTTACTTAGGATACCTCTACTGTCATGCCTGCTCAGACTTTCAGGCTCTCATGCCACGCGCTGGATCCGAAAGCGGTTATGATCCCGTCCACGTCTGTGGGTATTGTATTGAATTGCTCAAGAGTATGGCTATATTAAATCCTTCCTTGTCATGATTACTTACCACAAGTGATCAAGTTACCGCAGCAGCTGTAAACCAACTCAAGGCATCACCACTCAGCAAACTTATATCATATGCCGATTCTTATGACATCAATATAAGTCGAGCAGTGGAGAAGGATGACATTATAGAGACCATCATCCGAGTGAGAGTGCGTACATGAGCCTCGCATGCCATTTGTCAGTAATTGACTTTTACTTAGCGACCTGATGGCTGTTTGCCAACAGCCAAAGAAGTAAGTTTAAGTGAATGACAGCATCATTCAATTCTGATGATGTACCTCAGAATTTTTATCGCAGCTACAAGGTTCCTAATCCATTTGCGGGAGTTCGACCTCGTAGTTTCTTTTCCAGGGGTGTGGATGGACCACCTCCCGTAGCTCCTCGTCCTCAGGCATCAGACCCTTATCGGTACAGTGCTGCGACGGACAACGCTCCGCCGCGCTTTACAGCGACATCTCGCAGCTATCATCAGGCTTATCATAGCAATTCTGGGGCTTCCCCGTACTATGACTATTATCCGTATGGAGCTTATCGCTCTAATCGTCCACCGCAACCACAACCTTCATCAACTTACCGTCCATCTCCGTCTGCTTCATCTGCTCAACAACCTCGACTATATCGTCCGCAGGAGTTATGGTCTTCCCCTCGATCTAACACCTCATCTGAACATCGACCACTGCCGAGAACCCAGCCAAATCCCACTCCATCAACTCCTCACCAAAGACAGCGTACGACATCGACTTTTACTCAACCCCAAATGTCTCCATCTCCGCCAATGCCGACTCTCGATCAATTGCTTATCATGACACAAAGCTCCATCAACGCCCTATCCGTTGGTGTCTTGAAAAGTATTCTTTTCACTAATCATGTCAATGCAACCATGATCCTTGAGAAGAGTGAGCTGGTGAGTAAGGTTATGGCCCTCGTAGATGATGAAAAAAGAGAACGGGAGCGGCAGAGATTAGTGGAGAGGCTGGAGGAGGATAGAAGACGGACGGAGAGAGAAGAATCAACAAGTAGAGAACAAGAACATCGAAGGAGGAGAGAAGAAGAAGAGTGGTCGAGAACAGAAAGGCGAGAAAGTCATAGAACTAGACTAGATGAAGTTGAGGATGGTACAGACAATATGGATATCGATATCGAAGTGGTGGATGAAGACGAGGATCAGGCTACTCCTCATAGGTCTGGTAGACACGCTGATTATGGAGAGCAGACTGAGGTCACAATCTCTGCTACTCCATCGGAGACTTCGGCAATCCCTGAGAAGCCGGCATCATTCCTGGAGCGCTCAGGGTTGTGTGTGATCTGTCAGGACGAGGAAGCAAACATTGCGATTGTGGATTGCGGGTACGTTCACCTTCTACTGCTTTCTCAGTCCATGTTATAAAATTATATCATTCAGGCATCTAGCAATGTGTCGTGGATGTTCAGAGTTGGTCATGGCGAGTTCCAAGGAGTGTCCATTGTGCCGAACTAGGATCGTCACAGAAGCGAGATTACTGCGGATATTCAAGTCTTAGAATTGCATTTCACGTATCCATAATGCTTGATGAAACACTCTACGCTCCAGCTGCAGCTCGTGAAAATTAACACACCTCTGACGCGCACAGCTACCAACTGAACGACTTGTTTACAGCATTATCACCCAAGTAGCTGATCCATCCTATCATTGCCCTATCATGATTTTGCCACATGATTGTCATTGTAAAGCGGATCATGCTGATTGCCGAGTGTGACTGACTGAGGAGGGGTACAAGGAATAATAAATAGAATCATCAACAAAGGTTGCCTTTTAGGCGTCCTTTCGCTGGTCATATGTCCAGGGTGATGAGTGAGGCTGTTGAGTGGCGTTAAATGGGAAGAAACGGACATTAGTATTCAAATATGATAGCACCTATCATCACTCTTCAAGAACCGAAGTAGCGGTCAATTTGGAACAAATCAACTTCATATCTAAAGCATAGGGCAGCGACAAGATGATGAACCAGCTTGGCTGGACTATTGGGTTTAGAACACTGAGAACCAAAAGGGAATTGATCTCAGGCTATTCCGAATTAGGAAACGAGAATGATGTCAAGTTGTCCTTAAAACATACGCCCCTCTAACTCGCTTCCCCCATGTCGCCTTCTGCCCCATCCGCCTCGTCAGTTAAACGCTCTTTTTTATGTTTTCTTCTTATCAATGTTATTATGCAGGTCCGACCAGGATTTACGAAACCAGGCTACTTCGGCTTCGGCCGCGACGTTTGTCACAGCGCTCGTTTTCAATGCTATCATTTTCGGCGCCGAACTTGGCGCTTTTACAATCCTTTATCCTTACTTTAAAGCAGTATACGAGCCAAGGACATATGCTGTTCCTTCCAAGTGGGTTTCTTTCACTTTTGTTCAAAGGATCGGTTTTAAACTGATCCTTTTCTATAGAAAGCGTTCCAAGCCGTTTTCTCCCAATCGTTACCTGTGGCCACTGGCTGTTTGGCGTGCTGACCACCAGAACATCAAAAATGTCAGCAGCTTGGATGCCTACTGTTTCGTGCGCTTCCTCAGGATGATGGCCAAGATATTCTTGCCCATTTGGCTTGTCTCCTGGATTGTTTTATTTCCTGCCACCACTGTCAACATTGTCCCTGATCCATCGTATGACAATCTGAACAAGCTTTCTTTCAGTGATGTCCCACCCGATCTTTGGTCGAGGTATGCGGCGCACGTTGTTCTGGTTTATGTCTTCACCTGTAGGTTTGCATATATTCGTCCGCAGCTTGAGCTGACTTTGTATTAGTCTGGATCTTTTACAATATCAGCAATGAGATGCATCACTACGTGAAGGCGCGTCAAGAGCATCTTATTGAGCATGACCATGCCAAATCGCTTCAAGCCAATACAATTCTCGTTATGGGTATTCCTGAACGCTATCTGAGCAAGAGCTCTCTCCTCAAGGTGTTTGAGGAACTCCCGGGGGGTGTGCACAAGATCTGGATCAATCGCAACCTCAAGGAACTGCCGGACATCTATGACCGACGTCTTGCTGCATGTAACAAACTTGAATCTGCAGAAACTTCTCTCCTTCGTACTGCAGCTAGATTACGTCTGGAGGCCCAGAAGCAGCAGCAGAAGAACGTAACTGAATTAAACAGTGCGGACCCAAAGAAGGCTGCGGATCCTGAAGCAGTCCCTCTCGATCTAGTTGCTGATGTTCCGCGTGACCAACGCCCTTCACATCGACTTGGTTTGATGCCGTTTACTGGCCAGAGGGTCGATACTATCGAGTGGGCAAGGGAAGAAATTAAAGAATGTAATAGGCTTCTAGATCAGGCAATTTCGTCCATTGAGGAAGAAGACATCGCCAGTGCGGCTGAGACAGTTCTCAGGAAGAAATCAAAGCGGCAAAATAGTATTCTAACATTTTGCTTTTGAAGTGTATCGTTGCTTATATCTCATGTTAGGCCGCAAACCCTCCGATATGATGAAAGATGCTGCTGGTGTATTAAAGAATACCGCGGAAGCCGTTGAAGGCCGCATTGTTGGCTATGGTGGTTCCAAATACCCGCCTTTGACCAGCGCCTTTATCACCTTCAATAAGCAAATTGGTGCTCACATGGCTATACAGGCTTTGGCCCACCATGATCCCTACAGAATGGGTACGCGACATGTTCTCTTTTCTGTCTTGATACCTCTCATGGTCCAACACAGCAAGGAAATATAATGAAATCAGTCCTCAGGATGTCATTTGGGCCAATCTGAATTTGAATACATATGAGCAGAAGGTAAACTTCCAAAACATCGATTTAATTTGATTAACCCCTCGTTATAGATACGAATAGCTATTAGTTATTCCGCAACTGCTGCACTAATTATCTTCTGGTCATTTCCTGGTAATCATTATCAAATTCCTTAAACCTTTGGATTTTTCTGATTCCATTCCTTCAGTTGCATTCGTCGGTGCCATTTCAAATATCCATTCGATCTGCTCTCAAGCCAAGTGGCTCAACTGGATATGTGAACTCCCCTCTACTGTCGTTGGAATCATCTCGGTGAGTACTCAAATTAGAGTTAACAATCGATCATGCTGATAGAAAATTTCAGGGTATTCTACCCCCAGTTATGCTCGCTGTCCTTATGGCTCTTCTTCCTATCATCCTGAGGCTGCTGGCAAGATTTGAGGGAGTCCCCAAATACACTGGCTTGGAACTTTCTCTAATGACCAGATATTTTTCCTTCTTGGTCGTGGTACGTTGCCTAGTCTGCTCTTATATCATCTCTGACACTCTGATTTTCAGCATTCATTTCTCATCGTCACTATTAGTTCTGGAATCATCCCTGCTCTCCAACAGATCCTGAACGACCCAACATCAATAGCCGGTACCCTCGCCACCCAACTTCCTCAGGCTTCTACTTTTTTCCTGACCTATATCATCCTACAAGGCCTTTCTGGTACTGCAAGCGGATTTTTGCAAATATCTCCATTGATAGTATATTACGTCAAGCTCTTCCTTCTTGGCAGCACTCCGAGATCAGTTTATTCGATTAAGTACGTCCTCGAAGATTGTGCCTGGGGTACACTTTTCCCTTCTGTTACTCTTTTGGCTGTAATCTGTGAGTTTGCGGGCTTTCATCCAATTCGTTGGTAATATTTAAATTGGTCAAGCTATAACCTACTCGGTTATATCTCCCCTCATCAATGGTCTCGCATTCGGGACGTTCTTTGCATTTTACCAGCTTTACAAATACCTCTTCTTATGGGTATTTGAACAAAAACCATCCTCTGACACTGGAGGACTATTCTTCCCGAAGGCCATCCAACAAGTATTTGTAGGTCTCTACATTGAAGAGGTGAGCTTTGGATGTGGCTGAGAATTTTCAAGTTGTTGAATGGACCGTTACAGGTTTGTTTGTGTGGCCTGTTCTTCTTGGCTCACGCTTTTCCCCATGCTATCCTTTTGATCATCCTGATCATCTTCACTGTGGGGTTCCACATGATTATCAATCACTCATATGGTCCACTGTTGTATGCTCTCCCTCTGAGCTTGAAGGATAAGACTTATTCCCTGGTTGGGGGTGTCACTGACAATACCGAATGCGAGGCTGGAAGTAGCAGTGAAAATTTGGAACAAGGACAGAATGCAGATATCAAAGCCGATGACGCCCAATGCACGTCTTCTAGCAAGGATAAAAGTAAGGCTGATGAGAATAAAGCTGCTGCAGGAGAGAGAAATGAGGAAGCAGACATCGGTTATGCACATCCGGCCATCTCGGTACCACAAAGGACCATCTGGATCCCGAGAGATGCACTCGGCATGAGTGAAGAAGAGGTGAGAGGTTGCAAAGAGATGGGCCTCAGTGTAACTGTCGAGGGTGCGGCGATGAATGAGATGGGCAAAGTGGATGTCCCTCATGCGGATGACGTCCCGGAGGACGTCGCCAGAAGCTTCGACAGATGATATCATGAGTATTTAAGTCTATGTCTGAAGATTATTTCTGTATATTTTAATTCTGATATATGCCCGTTCTTATTGTAACGACCTAATTATGAAGGTTTGTCATTCAGATCGGTTTATACGAGATGTATATGTTGCTTGTACTTGGCCAATGCTAATAACTCGAGCTTGTGCGATGCGGTGGCAGGTGTATATTTCTAGTTTGTCTGAGGCCAGGTCTTATTTATCAACCTCGGTGCCAGTACTGATAAACGTCTTCATGAAGGTAAGGGTTAACGATTTCTCATGGTCTTTCACCCCTATTCCATCCCTTGAAATTGGCCGTTCCCGAAAGAAGCAGTTTCCAAAATGGTACTCGTGTTGTCTAGCATGTCTGAAAAAAAAGTTGGCTAGCTACGTTTAGAAATTCACATGAATGTACAGTATGATAGTCCCAAACTTGGATCTGTATGAATCATCTCCTCTTTTGGAACCGGGCCCTTGGTAGCTTTTTTTTTTTGCTAAAATCCCTATTGACAGCACTGATGCTGTCTCAACCTCTTCAAAAAGTGGGTTATACCGGCTATATGTCGTAAGTGATTCAAGTCGATCGTTATGATCCAAACACGCACACACACGTCCGTGATGTAGTCCTAGTATCATAAAGTAAGTGGCCATGTTTTTACGGATTTCGCAAAATAGCCTTCGCTGCCTAGATGTTTTGAATTGGTTGGGTACCTTGAGACTGTGATCATCTCAACGGATATTCTTCTCGAAATGTCTTATCGTGAAGCTCCAAACTATTTTATCATCATCTCTCTCTCGCGCGCGCAGCTGTCTCTTTTCAGGTGGTTCCCATTGATTTGTGTGTCGGGCTCTCTTGGTCTGTGATGACGTAGTCGATGAAGAGATGGACAGTGTTCTGATCGAAAAATATCCCCTCTGATTGACTCTGATCACCCTCATGGCTCCAAGTATGACGGATCTCCATTTCAGATACAAGTATATACTCTGAGCAAAAGTCATCACCACCATCAACACAAGTCTATTAACAGCCATGGCCACATTTATGAACAATCCCCAAAGTCGTGCCAGTGTGAGTTTCTGTCTATCGTGGAGAATGAATTTTTTTTTTAAAAAAAAGTCGGTTCTTGCTTTTTTTTTTTATAGGTTGGCATAGCAGCTGCGGCTACGCTTCTGGTTTGGGCGAGTTTTGGTGCAGCGGATAGAGGAACCAAGAATTCAGAAGGCTGTATGTCACTTTGAATATCTGAGTTTCTTCGTGTTGACCCGAAAAAAGCACCTTCATCTGATCAAGGGGGTCCTCACAAGGCCGATGCTCTTCCAACTAATATTCGCCCGGCTGCTGCCCCTCGAATCCCGGGTTCCCAGCCGACTGCTTCCAAGTGGGTCTAGAATCACTCCTTTCGACGCTTGAAAATTTCAGTATATCGTCGCTTGTTTTGTCAATGCTGAGTGTCGAAGTGTATATAGTTGTGTATAGTGAAACATGAGATTATACAAAGTCGGGCACTACGTCATTCCTGTGGAGAATCCCACGAGAAATCCTCTCTTCCTCTTTCAATCCATCCACTGAAATGTCCAACCCCATTCGTAATTTTGGATCACGAGGCACGACCATGGTCAGCCATCTACACTCAGCGAAAACAAAAACCATGAAGTTGTCTGACTCAAATAGGCGATTGGTTGCGTTGCCGCGGTTGGTGGTGCTCTTGCAGTCATGTATGGCGCGAACAGAGATGTCAAGAGCAAAGAGGGAAATGCATCACTTTATCGTACGTTGGAGAAAACAACAGTGTTGATATGCTTCTAAGGGAACAGAAGAGCACGGACAAGGATTATCAGGCTCTAATCAGAAAATGACGTCGGCCGACGTCGCTGCAGTGGTTTCCATACCGAAACCAGGACAAGAACGACTTCAAGCGTCACGCAAAGACGTCTAAACGAGGGTTGTTATTAGGAAATAAATTAAGCTGTTGCAGCTTGTAGATAAATCACAGCAGAATGACGGCCAGCAAGAGGGCCAGCAACACGACGATGAGAAAAACGATGCAGTAACCACTCCCCTTTTCTTCAGAATCCCGGAGGAACGTGCGCATGCGTTGCATTGCACCTTGCAGCTTGTGATCCACATGGTCCACGTTCCGATCCAAGTCATCCAAGAGCCTGAGGGTTTTATCAGATTTCTTCCAACAGGGATTTGAGAGAATAATGTACTCGTTGTGTTCCTCGATCTCCTGACCCATCAGACTCGCTTGGTGTGCCAGGATATTCAGGGTGCCCGAAATGGAGTCCATAGTCTCGTCTTGTTGGCGCATCATCATTTGTTGCTCCTCCCTTGCCCACGCAGCCATGTCATCTTCGCCGTAGGGTGACGCTGAATAGGCAAGAGTGGAGGAGCCTGAAGCAGAGGGAGGTCGGTGAATTGACGAGGAAAGGTCAGTTCGCATGTCCTGGACTTGCAATTGCGCCTCGTCAGTACGTGGAGTGGAAAAGGTATGTAATTCGCACCTCAATGGTCTTCCAGACATACACGACATATTTCCGTCGCTTTGCGACTTCTGCGTCGTCGAGCCCGAACATGCGAGCGTCCCTCGACTCGACCATTCTATATTGACCAGAAAATGAATGAGTGAGTCAGAGGGAGGGGACATTGAGTGCACTTTACGCTCTCCTCTAAATCCACCAGGACAGGTTGTAGATGAGCAAGGATGGCTTGAAGCTGCAAGAAAAACAGTCTAGGAATGCTTTGGAGACATGTGTGGTATATACTTCGTTTCGGGCATGGGCCAGCTCTTCGCTGTCGCTGCCTGCTATGTTTCGTATCCGACGATAGGAAGCCAAGAGCTGGTCTGCGTTCTGCAGCAGAGTCTCGATTTCTTGCTGGACTGCATGGTATGGGTCAATGGACATCAAGTACGGACGAGGGAATTTGTGTGTATTTATCGTGTATTTATGTGTTCGTTAGCCGCCACACCTGCTCTCTGTCTCTCCCATTCAGTTCTACCCCAGCTAATTTCGTATTCACGCCGTCAAGGCATCACGATCCTTTATTATCTATGCGTCAGGAATTTGTTATTCTACTTTCTGTCGCCGGCCCTGTTTGGGCTTCACCGACATTGTCCTGGGATTCCAAGCGCACGCCCAGGGTGCTCGCGAGGCGACTCGGTCGACGAGATGGTCTGCCACCGATATCTCAAGTTGTGATGGCTCTGCGCATGCAGACGGTTGTCTCGGACTCGCCCTCGACTCGGACGGTGCTTTCTTCAGTGGTGTCCTCGTCAACGGGCGCTTCATCTCCGAAAATGACGCCTCCTTATACTGGACCTGGGATAGTGGTCTTGCCAGAATCTTCGTTTGATGTCCAGTCGACGACGACGACGACGTCGTCCCTTCCTTCAACAACCGCGACGCGAGCCATTCCATCTCAAACTCATATGTCGCCTACTATGCGTCATCTCGCTGTTGTCGGCAGTGCGTTTGGCATCATCCTCTTTCTTGTTCTCTGTTGCTTCTTCGTGATGGATCCACGTGTATGGAAAGTTTGTTCGATGACACGCAAAGCTCGGCGTTTACGCTCAAAGCGACCTCTACCGCAATGGATGCGAATAACGCCTGGTTCTGGTATGAAGGAGAAGACGAAGGAAAAGACGGGATTACCCGTGCTTTCACCTTATCCATACTGTTGCTCTGATGGTCCCAAGAGTAAATTCTCAATGACGACGGCATCTGATTACAGTTATTGTGACGATTCACTTGATGATACGACGACGGTGACAGCATCTCCTAAAATGGCGACGAAGACGACGACGACTGCTGCTGCTTTTCGATATGATGGACTTGCTGTTGTGACGCCGCCTTTGCCGATTTATGTTGCTACCATGGACCGTGTTGGAAGGCCGATCATCCCACCTGTTCGTCCGCCTCGACCACCTACGGCAGATAGTCCGGCGATGATAGAATCGATGTATTATGCAGATGTGGATGACCCTGGGTTTTATCGACATCCTCATCCGATTGTTTTGGAGTCTGATCTTGCGCCTGCGTCTGATACTACCACCACCAACAACACTTTGAAACGCAATTCAAGTCACTCCTCTGTCGTGTTTGGACTGGACGCTTTACAACGCCACAACCGCAGCAAAAGTGCGCCAACGCTGGATACGCTTTCGACCAAGTCAAGTCGACATTTATCATTGGGAGGTTCTACGGAGAGTCATGGGTCGACCGAGAAGGGGGATACGAGTACATCGTGGATACGCTACTCCGAATTTCAGAAACAGCACCATCTTCAGATGATTAGCGATAGCGAACGGCCCGTGTTATGTCCTACAGAAGGCTGATACATACAAAGTTTGTTTTTTTACATAGGGCGTTCAAATCCAGTCTGGCAAATACATGTTATGATTAATCAAGCACCCACTCTTTCCAAGCCAGCCCGACTCTCGACATCGGTCGTTATAACAGCACTCGGGTTTCTCAGCGAGGAAGTCAACCCACGCAAAAAACCGGGTCTGATCGCGAATCCACCGAGTAACCCGCCGCCCAACCTCTCGTTGGATTCAGCGTTTTGCTCAGTGATCGGATGTGTGCTGGAGCCTGCGTGGGGTGTCTCGTTGACCGGGTTGGCTTCCTGTTCTTTTTCAATCGCGACTTCGCCTTCTTGTGGTGGGGGAAGGGGTGGGGGTGGCGCAGTAGTGATACGCAACAACGATGTGTAGGCTATTATATAGCGATGAGTCAGGAATGCAATATTGGAAGAGTGAACACGTACGCTGGCGGCAGACGGGACAGAACCATCCCTTTGCTTTGCGTTTTCGTCTGACGTTGATGGTAGCCGGGGTAGTAGGGGTTTGAGGAGATGGGTCCGGCGCATCTGGATTGCTCGGGGGATTATTATCGACGACAACAGCAGGAGGTGGAAGGGCAGGTTGTTGAGGATGCGTGATCTGACCACCAGCACCGAATTCGACCATGTTGAGAGCGCATTCTTTGCATGCGACGAGATGTCGGCAGGGAATAAGCACGACCTGGCGTGGGGCAGAAAGGCAGAGGAGACATTCTGAGGATGGATCGTCTTGTTCTGGAGCGGGCGCTTGAGGTGGATAAGTATGGTAGGATGGCTGGGGTTGAGTGGAAGAAGCGAGGCCGAAGATCTCGTGGAGCTGAAAGGTGTGTGGACCGATCTGCAAAAGAAGTAAGTGATTGTGGGATGTAAAAGAGAGGGGGCGTACGGTGGCCTCGCGCTTGACGACCTTGACGACCCAAGGTCTGTTGTCGGGAGGCCCTGCGGGGGTGGGGCCGAGACGAAGGACACGGAGAAAGGTCGTCTGCTGGTTGGGAGAGGCGAGCTCTGTGGCTTGGTCATCCAAGGCGGCCAAGGTGATCATGAGACGGACGCCGTCGTCGTTGTCCTTGGAGAGCTTTGAGTCGTCGTCGAGGACGGGGAGAGCAGGGCCTGTGAGACTGCGATGGAAACGACGGGGGCGGGGAGAGACAGGAGATTGCTGGGTGGGAGTGGGAGCGGGGGTGGTGGCAGGATGGTAGCGATCGAGTTCGAGGATGGGACCGTCGTCGAGAGAGAGGCGCTTGTTGAAGCCACCTGGGAGGACGGAGTGGAAGAGGAGATCTGGGTGGGCGCTGGGAGGGACGACATGGACGTTGATGGCACACTTTGGGGCATCGCAGTCGTATTCAAACTCGAGTGCATGGTCGCTGGCGGTGGCGAGGGGGGAGAGACGCAGAGAAGGGCGTTTGAGGTTGACGAGGGCGTGGAGAGCTGTGGTTGTGGTGGACGAGGGAGACGACGAGCCGTGCTGGATCCAGGCGGAGAGGACGTCGCGGGTGAGCTCGTCGGTGACGAGGGGCTTGCGGGTCGCCGTCGCGGTCCACGGCGGGCCTGGGGGGCACGGGCCAATGCTGGGGCCAAAGAGAGGGTCGGACTTGGTGGTGCTCATCACAAAACAGATGTATTAGCTAAGCATCTACGCAACCAATACAACTACGCCTCCCGCCGCCCTGATTTTCTGTCTGCACGCCAGTCAGCACAGCCCGTCTGCACGGAGAAACACCTACTCGGCCTTGGCGGACACAAACCGAGCCTTGACAATGCACGCCACAGGGGGCAGTCTGCGCCAGTCTCAGCACCGCTCTCCGCGACAGCCGACAGCACTTACCTGCCGTTGCCCAGCACCTTGCCGTAGCCGTGGCGCAGCGTGTCAATCACTGGGGCCAGCTCGGCGTCTCCCCCGCTCCTCTGGTCCTCCGGCACCAGACTCCACAGCTTGTCAACGTTGATCGTCGGCCGCCAGTACTGGTTCCGCGTCAGGTGGAAATGCCGCATCCCGACCTTGCCAAAGTAGCCGGGGTGGTACTTGTCAAAGTTGGTCCTGGCTCTCCCGTCAACGGCGATAGCATCCAAAACGCGCAGACGCACCGGTGGTGTTGGGCTCCACCCGCAAGACCACGTCCTCCAGGGTGCTTGCGGTGCTTCCCCACGCGTCCGTGCCCAGCAGACACATGTCCGCGATGTTTCCGAGTATTTGAAAAGCGAGTCGGCATTTGGTTCTGTGACCCAGCATCAGCATCCAGTCGGCGAGCCATCCATCCGTCCCCCGCAGCCGTCCCATCCGCTGCCAGCCCACCGCATCCCTCTCTCCACAGGACAGCCGCAGAACACACAGACACACTCACCTGTAACAGCACACACTGGTCCTTGCCTGAGACTGTTGTGCGTTTCTGCTCAATCTGCTGATGCACAAATACCCCAAAATATAACGTGTCCAAATAAACCACTTTGAAAGAATCTAACCCCTTCTCCAGCCATCATCATGAATGCCATGAATGCCCTCAACCGATACGACCTCTACGTCCTCGAGGAGGGCGAAAAGCCGTGCGTGCTCAGAACTTGGCGTCAAAATCACCGTTCAATGCTATTCCAGTGTACAAGTCATCGAAGACACCAAAATTCCAAATGCTGCTACTATCAAAGTGCTCAAGCAAGACCATACACTCGGCAACATGCTGCGGGCGTACGTCGAATT
>Ga0153986_1000353_pt1 | contig 14501 bp, 20 predicted proteins | sample TSGA070MetaG_FD_104724 | JGI IMG/M metagenome (GOLD analysis project Ga0153986, IMG submission 104724) | Attine ant fungus gardens microbial communities from Georgia, USA - TSGA070 MetaG | ecosystem: Host-associated > Fungi > Mycelium > Unclassified | place: USA: Georgia, Alexander Wildlife... | reverse complement strand
TTTTTATTTTTTTCATCGTTGCTGTGGAACATGACCCCAAGGCACGATCACAACGTTCCAAGGTCAGAGAACAAATCAAACACTCTGGTAGAAAAAAAAAGAAAGATCAATCAATCTTTACACGTGATGAACTGGTCCGTGCGCGGTTATGAGGTATATAAGCAAGCGCCTCGGCATATGAACACTTCATACTTACCTTGATGGCACAAGCCCCTTCAGGTACATGGGTTTGTGGGCCGTGGAAGCTCTCCATAGCACGGCGACCCTTGTCCTCAGAGGGAGTCTACGGTTTGTATGGGCTTCGGCTCATGCACTGTCTCAATATTTTCCTGTCCTGCTTCGGCCACTCTGGCTGGGCAGGCCTTTTTTTATGTCAGTTAATTGTTCTAACCCTAACCCTATGTGATTGTATCTGATTGGATTCTGGTATATAAATGATTGCTTACGAAATCAAATTTCTCTTTCAATAATAAATTTTATCATTCCTATCCGTGAAATTGTGACTTCCCATGGGGAAACGCCCTGGATCTCTGTGGGATTTTATTTTAGACAACACTATGGCGTGCGCAATCAAGCGATCCCATATGCATGTTCTTTTCTCTCTCTGTCGGAGTAGGAACTCCCCTAAATGTAAGCGAGTCACGAACGTAGAGAAAACAGCTTTGATCATTCCAAAGTGTCATTGTTTATATATACTTCCAAGCTACCATATCATCATCATTGCCCTTCTTCTCCTTCTTCTTCACATCTCAGGAAATGGCCACATCAACAACACGATCATAGTTAGGGGTTGCAATGTCACATTGAGAAAGAATCACAGACGGTGTAGATCGGAAACAAGATCATCACCGCATTGGTGAGAAAAAAACATTGTTATAAATAGATAAAAATGCGTCCATGAGAAAAAGGGTCCAGCATGAGCTGCTGTTGATTACTGCCCAGGAAGATTCAGCATGAACTGATGAGACCATGATTTTTATTTGACACACGACTAGACTAGGATGATTTGGGGATAGATAGCCCTTGTCAAGATCGTCCAGATCGATGGAGAGAGAAGAAACTTGATGTTCATCAAATCTATGTCCATGATTTCATTTTTGTGTTTTTTTTTAGGTTTGATTTTTCCTTCTTCTCTACACGGAAAAAAAGAAGATCTCAAAGTGCACGATGGGACAATGCGGCGCGGCAGAAGGTCATGATAACCATCCATCAATCGGGTGTGTGTGTTCCTTTCCAAAAAAAGGGTGTCACAAGACTTGTGCACCGGCGGATAGAGGACCCATTATGCCCATTATGAGATGGCCAATGCAACACACATGCAAACGAGCGAGTCCTATTGAAATAGCTTAGGTGCAAATGTGACTGTTATTGGTCGTGTGAACTCACATTGAAAAAGATCTCTTTAGCGACGACGTCATTCTCATCCCAATGAGAGACCATATCTATTCTAGATGAGTCCTCTTCCCATCAGCCATGTGAATTGTTTGTTTGTGAGTAGTTAGAGCGATGCACCTTCCTCCCTGACCCAAGTTCCTTGTCGTTTGTGTCATCACAACATACTTGCTAACAAGTAGAAAACCGTCAACCAAAGGAGAGAAGTAACAGTGAACACGACGTACTACCCATGAGGCTGAATCTCCAACATACGCTCTTTGACCCGCTCTCCAATCTCCTTGTTCCATCCTTTTATACGGTCGTTTTGGTCTTTGATGTCAGGCCATATGTTATCTTGAAATGTGGCCAAAAGAAGTTTTTTGATATAAACTCTTAGTGATTCCGAGTCGAATTTGCATGTTGGCTTCGGGGAGGCGGCAGTGGAACGAAGAGGAAGGGGAGAACGAAGACCGGTTGGAGAACGGGTGTAAGAGGATGACATGGAATTGATGGTCGGAAAGCAGGAGTGGCAGAGGTGTTGTTGGTTGTTTGGCTATACTCTTTAGGCGCCTAATCTTGTTCTTGCTCGTACGTGATGACTTCCATCGGCTTTCCGTCTGCAGAAAATCATTTTCAACAGAGCGATGAAGACTCGCAGTACTACTCGGCAGCGTTTGATACCAGCGCATCGTTTACCATGAATCCCCTTTCCTCTCACCCTCCACGGACACCAAGAACAAGCCAAAAGGGTGGGCAAGAAAGTAGGAAAACTAAGCAAAGAACGGAAATGGTCGAGGGGAAAAGACGTGTTCGGAAGGAGGATGTGTGGAGGGAAGTATTTCTGACGAGTTATGGTCGTGACAAGGCATTTGTAGGTGAATCGTTTTGGTTCAAATTGATGCTGAGGAGGTGGATGGTAGAAAGTGATTCAGTATTCTATTCGTGTGTGTCTACTGTTCCATGGACGTGTTGGTACTTTTCGGAGGATATCTGCAGGGTTGGTAAAAGGGTTGAGGTCGACGGCGTCTGGACTGTCGATGACGAGGTTGGTGGTTGCTGCTGTCAATGGAACGGGTGCTGATGGACTGCAGGAAAACGTTACTGTTGTTTAATTGGCTGGAACCTCTGACAGAGATAATGAAGCAAGAGGGACTACCGTACACTACTGAAGGGAACAAGGATGCGTTGCTGCAGAGGGTGTTGTACGCGCCACCGCCTGTGCTGGTCGAGTTTGTGAATGCGATTGCGGATGACGTGGGGACGTGGTCGAAGCTGGGGATGCTGGGAAAGAAGACGGGGGAGCGTGCGGGACGGGTAGCGGACTGGTGTTGGTTTGTGTCTACGTGGGTGGGGTTGGCAAAGAATGGACTGGAGAGCCAGGTTGTTCAGAGGCAAAAAGCACAAGGTAAGAGGGGACAGGGACTGAGAGAGCGCGGGTCTGAATTGTGTGGACAGTGGAGGCACGGCTGTACCGGGAAAGCATAGGTGGGGCAGGGACGAAGGAGGACGAACAGGAGCTGGAGCAGCTGGAAGAAGACGGCCACTGGCTGGCGATGGCTCGGGCGAAGCTGGTGATGGATCTGATATTTGTGTGTGAGTGAGAACTCGGACAGCGAGCATGGCTGACTGCGCCGTGCAGCGTACGATGTGTTCAGGATCCAGCGGGGCCAGGAGCTGGTGCAGGCAGTGGCAGGGCTGGCGTCGGGCGTTCTGAGGTGAGCCGGGTGTGGGCAGCGACAACAAATGGGCTGACGGCGACGGCAGCTGTGCGAAAGCGTACCGTCGACACTGCAGATTGCTTACAAAGTAGCTAATGAACTAGAATTATTTTTTGGACTTGCGGAGGGCGGCGAGCTGAGCCTCGAGGGCTGCGACGCGGTGAGCGGCATGGTCCATGTATCTCTCATGGGCAAGGGTGAGCTGGGTGAGCTGGAGGCCCTGTAGGAGGTGAGCAAGGCCGCCCGAGGACGAGCAAGGGAGTCAGACGCACGAGATGGACGGCAGAGGCGACGAGGAGGACGGGGACGGTGGCGGGGAGGACGGCGGAGTACCACAGCACATGGCGATTCATGAGGAGGCGTGGGAAAGCATGGCCTGTCTTCCGCTGGTTGTCTATGGCGTCTTCACCGTCGCCTTTCTCCTCCTCGCCGTCCTCTGCAGGCCCCAGCTCTTCCGTCGTCAGTCCCGCCGTTCTCCACGCTCCCCGATACTCACTCCCACACAGTCCTCGACAGCCTCGCCGCCGCACTCGCCGCCCACCCTCACGGCCAGCCCGTCCTCTTCCTCCTCATCCTCCTCACCACCATCCGTGAGTCTGTTTGTCTTCTTCGTTCCTCCTCTCATCGCTCTCCAGCTCCCCTCCCTCTCTACTCCACCCTCATCCTCCTGTCGGGCTACACCTACGGCCCCTGGGTCGGCGCCCTCATCTCCTACTTCGCCGCCCTCTCTGGCGCCATCCTCGTCTTCACCCTCTCTCGCTCTTTCTTCCGTGCCTCCATCACGTCTTGGCTCAATGCCTACCCGCCTATCAAGCGTGTCGTCCGTGCTATTGAGTGCCGCCCAAAACTTCTCTTTCTCATCCGCCTCGCTCCGTACCCGTACAATGTCATGAACTGTCTCCTCGCCGCTGCGCCCTCTCTTTCCCTCCACACCTACACTGTCTGCACTGCCCTCTCCCTCTTCAAGGTCATCATTCACACCACCATCGGCGCTTCCATCCGCTCCTTCAGTGACTATCACCAAGATCACACCCTTCCCAGAGTATGGACAGCTGCTGGCATCCTTCTCTCCATCGTCATCTTCATATACCTCTCTGTCGTCGCTCGCAGAGCAGTCGACGACCAATTACACGCTGACAACGACGACCTCGAGCACGCTCCTCCAATGACAGAATCCCCCTTTCGTTCTCATCCCCCCGCATTGATTCCACTTGAGCCAGAAGCTCAGCCATAGACTTAGATATCTAGGATTACTATTTAAGCCTGTACTATACTTACATTCAACATATCACCATGCACGTGCGTGTGTCATATCCCCTCTTTCAAACCAGGGTGCTCTCGGCTGCTCCTAAAAGCTGGCTGATCGTGGTCATTTCCGACCACGCTTCTTCCCTTTTGCAAACTCAGGGTTTCCATCACAAAATCCTAAATATCTTGCTTTCCATCTAGCCTTTACCATTTTCGTTTCTGTTTTTATTTCCTCCGGGGGAGTGGAGTTTAGTAGGGGGAGAGAAAAGAGAGAGAGAGGTAAAGGAGAGGGTTAACTATTAATGAAGGTGATATAAGGTTGTCTTTGTGTGTGTCTGTGTGAATCACCGCCGTCGCATCGTGTGACGATCTCTACTTTACACACGCCAAACGTTTTCGCACGGATCCCAAGCTTTCGAGTTATGCCCAGTTGGGCATAGTGTGCCATTGAAGAGAGGCGGATTGGATGCCCTTGAGGGTCTTTATATATATCAAAGGTTGCACATGGAACATGTCAATGGAACTATTCTTAATCATTCATGTCCCTATTACAAAGACGGTGACTGGAATTTGAAAACACACACCCAATCCCGATCTACTCACGGCCAGAAAAGAAAGACACGTATAGACCCGAGTGTCAAAAGAAAAACAAAACAAAGGCCGATAGCTTGAACGCCGTTGACTTGGGGTTATATGATTGATTGATTGATGCTGATTGAATTAGTATGACTTCGGAGATTCGGAGTTGGGAGTAGTACTCTTCTCTCTCTCTCTCTCTCTTGGTCTCAACCCCATGCCGCTCTGCCTCTTTGCCTCTCCACGGCATTCGAGAAAGAGTCTCACCAATGAAGTGTGATCAGGGAATTCACTGATGACACTGAAAAGGCAAGTCAACTCTTTTCTCCTCCTCTCTCTCTTCCATCTCGGCTCCATTGATTTCCGATCAGACCTTCTTTCCGGAAAACCATGACATGATTAAATCCAAGTCCAAACCACATCTCAGCAACTCAACAGCTAAGAACAAGGGGTGGGCAGAGAGGAGGAAGGAATTTCGTCACCATCATTTCAGATATGAGATCTCTATCAATAGAAAATGCTGGCCCTTCCCCTCCCCGCCCAAAAGAAACAGGTCCTGTGCCCGATCTAGAGTGGTTATAAATAGGACCTACATTTGTTCGGCTCATCAGACAAAAGACATGGCTGATCATCCTATCTTGCACGCACCAAAAAAAATACACCAGACAAGCATCACCCTCAAATGAAAATCGACCCAGGTCGATGGGAGAGAGATCAAGAGAGAGATCGAGAGGGAAGAGAGCGCATTTAGAGCGGAAAAACCAAGAAATTAGTCCATGGCATTCGAAATAGACGTGATGTCATCATTCTAAAAACCAAACACGTGGACGGACGATCCCGAACAGCTTCCAGTAAAAAAAAAGGAAATTCCACTCCGTTTTAGTATCCCAAATGAAAAAACCCATGTTGGATATAACATTGCCTATCTCAATTACATAAGCTTTTCCAAGAGACACACACATTGACCCTAGATCAAATGTCATCATCATTATCAACATGATCCACACACAAAAAGAAAAAACGGAGTTATCGCGGCAGAAAGGTCCTCCAAAAAGGACTTGGGAACACTCAGGTGCCTCCGGACGATCATCAATCTCCCCATCGATCTTTCCATTCCTCACAACCCATCGGGGATATATATTTGAATGATTACACCAAAAAGAAAGCATTTTTTTTTGTTTGAGAAAGCAAGTCTATCAAAAACAATCTCTTTACCCTGACACATTTGGTTGACAGCAATAGGCAAGCACACAAGAAAGAAAATATCTAAAACTAGTAAATCACAGCGCGGATTTTTCTCGCATGCCGCTCTCAGAAGGAAGGGGTGGGGAAGAAAAAACAAGTGGTATACAAGGTAAAAAGAAAAGGTAACGACATCCATCTAGAGACGAATGGTTCAAGATAATACACAAAAACACCAATTTTGTTGGGTTGAGGGAGGGTATATCCTTCAGCAAGAACATGGCAATCATGAGGGCAAAGCAAGGTCCGACAGCGAAAAGCAACTTTGTGAGAAAGCACAAAGAAAGATAGATAGCAAAAGATTCAGAAACGAGTTACAGCTTGCCTAGATCTCCCCAGCAGCCTTGTTGTAGTGTTGATTATGCTGAGGAAGATGCTCGCTCATTGGAACAAACCCGAAGTCGGGCGAGACTGATTCCAAACTAGTCAGTAAATTCAGTCAAACTTGCTCACGTCGAAGGAAGAGCAACAAGATACGGGTGGTAGAAAATACTCACACCGACTGATATCCGTTTCGCCGCCGTAGTTGTCAGAGACAGGAGGCGTGTTCGCCTGCGATGATGAGGTATGGGATGCGGCAGATATCGAGGAGGTAGAAGTGGATGGTCGCACGTTGCGATGAGTCCAACCATGAGAATCATGCATGGACTCGATATTGTTTCCATGATTGACAGCACCCGGTAAAGCAGAATAGGCAAATTCGGCCTGTGGTGGAGTAAAACCATATGGGTCAGGCGCTGAAGGGAATTGCATCATACTCCTCACTCTAGGGAGTCCCGATGACTGATGTTCATCAGTTGGCTGAGGAGAGGCTGAAGGACGCTGGTCAGAATGGTCGTAAGGGTTGGGATAGGGGCTCATTGCATGGCTATGTCGCCGATCTCGGCGCACACTCAGAGAACCTGTAGGAAAAGCCGACTTGGACGATTGGGGACGGACTGGGGAGCTGGGCCGGTGATGGCTAGAATTAGGTCGGGAGTAATCATGGAGATCTTCCGGGTATGGCATAGAAGACATAGACGAGATAGAGTACCCTGTCGCTGGGCGACTATCAGGTGAGACGGAGGAATTTTGGTCATGCATGGGCATGGATGAGAAGGGAGAACCATATGAAGTGTTGATCGTGGGTGTAGGCCGTGAGTAACCACTGCCACTGGGATTAAGAAGGGAAGACAAACTCCCACCATGACTAGACGAGTTGCCACTATTGGCTGAATATGAGCCCCAGTTATTTTGTTCAGGATAGGAATAGTGAGGGGAAGAGACCATGATTTCGCGATTGGCACCAGAATAAGGGATGGTGAAGGGGCCGGAGGTGGGTGACTCATCTATTGGGGTGTTGAGATGGGAGGAGTGATAGGAAGTAGGATGTGATATGTGGGGAGGATCCGAGGGAACGGTCAATGGAGGAAGGGCAGAACGGGGGTAGCCAGTATTCCCCCAACCATTCGCACCGGGGTGATTGAGAGGGGTGAAGGGGCCTGGGGCGGATAAACCTCTAGTCCGGCCAGGGACTGATGGAGAGGCCAATTTAACATGGGAAGTGCCAGAAGGACTGGTAAGAGAGATAGAGCCCATGGGGATAGCGGAGCGTGGAGAAGGGATGGGTTGTTGGTCATGTATATCACGTTTGCGAGGCTTGGGAAGACGGGGAGGAACGCGACGCTTAAAGTTGGCGACGACATCTGGAGGAGAATGACGGTTGAGGGTAGGATGAGCTGGAGGGAGAAGATGAACTTGTGGAGATGAGAGGAAAAAAGAGGAGTAATTACACCAGGTGCTTGCGTCGGGGTCGTCGATAGCGGGATCGACATTGCGCAAGTTAACCTTGCGCATGAAGCCATAGATCTAGAAAGAAAAGAAGAACATGGGATTGGGGAGAGAATTAAGGAAGTGAATGAAAGAAGACGAACATTTAGTTGCCGGGAGAAGCTCGCGAATCTCGATTGACGATAAATGCTTGGAAGGACATGGAGAGCGAGCTGCTCTGGGCGCTCGACGATGATGTGTTCGCCAGCAGGGTCCCAGCGAATCATGTGGTGGTTCTCTGGGCGCTCGAGGAGGCTGGGAGGGCAAAGGGCGGTTGAGAGAGAGAGAAAGAGAGAAAGAGAGGAGGACGTACGCGTAGAGCTTTGTGAGAAATGTAGCCTGGGGCTTTGAGTCTGGCTTTGGAGGCTGATGGTCGGGAGGAGACTTGGGGGGGCTGTTGGGCTCGTTGTGGGAGTCGTCCGAGCCGGAGTTGCTGGAGGCGGAGTGGGGCATGAGGTGGCTGTAGAGGATGTGGTTGTAGGACGGGTCGTCGTGGCGGGTGCGGGACAAGGAAGGGGGGTAAAGATCAGCCATTGGGAGGCGGGGGAGGGACGAGCAGGCTAAGTAGGAAAGCGACGGTGGAGAAAGGGAGAGTTCCGGCGTACGTAACCCAGACACAAAGAGAGAATGCGCGTCGACGCTGCCAAATTCACATCCACGGCCCGCAAACACAATGCGCCAGATACCGCTTCACTGCCAATTATAGCCTCGCCAGCCTCCTGGGTCCATCTCAGATCCCTTGGAGATTCCCGAGGCGCCGAGGCCTGTCACCGTCACACGGCTCGCTCCGGCCCACTCCTCTCTTTGCCAGTTTCCGCCCGAGCTTCTTTCCTTATCAGGCGCCTGCCACCCCGACTTTGCTCTGGGATCCGCACGCGGCAAAGTTGCTTGCAAAGCTGCTGTCCAGCTGTTCAATAATGTACATGCAGAAACACTCATCAGTCTAGTCAATAAAATATTTCCACTCATTTCCTATCTCATTCAGAGCCTGTACCAGAGCTTCCCCATCAGATATCTCCGTCGTAATGCAGCGTCACACTCGAGAATGCACCAAACAGATCGTCCGTCCCCAGTCCCCCCCCTTTTCTACTGCTCCCCGATCCGCTCTGCTCTTCGAGGTGAAGAGAGTTCGACTCCTTGATGTGTCGTAAGTTGCCGCTCTCCCCTCCACTCGATCGCGTCGCGGGTGTGATCTGCCAGATCCTCTTGTTCAGCACATGAAAAAAAACAAAGAACAAGAAACAAAGAAAAACTCACCGGCGGTCGACTGTTTCGAAGTAGGCCCCAGTTCACCTTTAAGAACCACTTGTGTTGCTTCACTTCACTTGCCCCACTCCGGCTTCCCAGCCGTGTTCGCTCATCCTTGTCCAGCAAGCGCGTGATGCACTCCTTAGCCGCCCTGCAACACCAAAAGCCAATCTCAGCCAATCACTTTTCTTCAGTCCGCATCATCATCGTCCAACTCACTGTGAAACTTTCGGCGTGTCACGGAATTGTACAGCCGCCTTGCGGATGTTGTTGAAAGTATCATTACGTTCTTGTCCTTTGAAAGGGGTCGTTGCGTACTTTACACAAACAAAGGTAGAAAATACGTCAGAAACACGCAGTATATCTGAAAGCCATGGTTAATACGTACAATCATCTCATAAATGAGGATACCCAACGTCCACCAGTCTACCGCGGCCGTATGGCCCTGAGCTGCGATAACCTCAGGCGCAATGTACTCTGCGTTTGGTCAAAATATGAGCTTGCACCCAATCAGCCCAAGCACCGCGGCACATACCCTCCGTCCCCACAAATGAATTCGTCCGGAAATTAGCCGTGCAGCTCATCGTATCAACCAGCGGTAACTATCAATCAGTGAGTCTCTGTTCCACTGAGCATAATCGTCGCCACTTGCTCCATTCTGCTCAGAGTGCACCAGTCCAGGTAGTCCTGCCGGTTCCTTTGACTGCTTCGCAAGATCAAAGTCCGATAGCATTATGTGTCCCGACTGGTGAAGTAAAATATCTGTCCAAATAGATTGTCAACTGAGGGGATCCTTCCGCGATTCAAACATCCTCCACGCACTTTCAGGCTTGAGATCACGATAAATAAATCCCATGAGGTGCAAGTATTCCAAAGCTGCAACCACCTCCGCGGCGTAAAACCGAGCTCCATCCTCAGGCAAGCACTTGCCTTGCCTAGCTTGAAGCGCACGAAAGAACTCCCCTCCCGAGCAATACTCCATGCAAAAGTATAGATATCCTTCTGACTGGAAAGAATGATAAAGTGTGACAATAAAGGGATGATTTGCTGTTGCCAATATCTCTTGTTCTGTTAGTGCTCGCTTGATCTTTTTCCGTTCGATCATCTCTCTTTTAGATAGCACTGCGGATCAAAGCCAGTTCAGTTAGTGCTGTCACCCCAGGAGATAATGAAAGCTAAGTAGCTTTTACCTTTCATCGCAAAAAGCTTGTGGGTCTTCTTTTCCCGTACAAGGTACACCCTACCAACGTCCCCCTTCCCAAGCATTCTGATCTTGACGAAATCCGAAGGACCAACTTCGACCTAGCGGGTATCACTTGAGAAGCTGATGCATTAAATTGACGGACGATGGTCTTTACCTCCCGGACTTTAATCGAATTGCTCGAGTAAGTTCTTTTGAACGCAACTTTGCCTGGACTCTCCTTCGCCCCGTTGAATTGATCCTTCATAGATAGTACGGATGCTGTCGCGGGAGGTGACAGCAGTCCATTAACACCTCTAGACGACGACGAAGACAAGGTTTCAAGAGAGTCTGTTCCTTTCTCATAACTCGGTGATAGAGGAGGCACAGGAGGTATCGTGTCACCCGGAGCTAGAAAGCCATTCTTTGTTGCGGCTGAGGAACGCAGGCCAGCGAAGAACAAGCCCTTGGCGTTCGGAGCAGATGCAACGCGACGGATGAATCTCGAAGCCATTGCTTTGGGGTTCAAAGGTATTCCTGTACGTGAGCGTAACGGAGTTGGAGAGGGAATATATGATGCTGAAGTCTGCAAGGGATGTACCGGTGTCCCCTTACCACGAGGGGAACCAGTGCTCTTTGAGAGGGCAATTCTCTGTTTCTCGGATTTGATATGGGGTCGTGCATTAGCGGGAGCCCCTGTCGATGAGAGTGCCCCCACGGGTCGGTTTCTGTGGGCCATAGCTGGGGCAAAGACTCGATGGGGAGAGGACATAAAGCGACTGCGCGAGTCGGGTGGACTAGAATCTGTAGACTGGGTTGTGGAAGAGTTGTAGGAGGACCTTTGGTCGGATATAAAGGACGCAGGAGATAGTGTGGGTATCGCGGTTGCGGGAATACTCATGCCACGTCCCGAGACGGGTGAAGGCGGCGACAGGGTATCGAAAGTCAGTGTAGTGGCATTGGAGGGTATTCTCTTGTTAGAGGCACTTGGAAAGCGAAAGACAGACTTCCAGGAGGAGCTCTGGGACCTCTGAGGGGTGGTGGGACGAGGAAGAAAACCAAAGTCGGAAGGGGTATTGAGGGAGGGAGAAGCCATGGAAGGCAGCTCCAGCAAGGAGAAGCTGGCAAACTCAGGGATGAGCCATAATCAGTTACATAAGCCGTCCTCGTCAAATTCCATGGCAATGAGCTGCAATGTCCAGCCTACCGCTATGAAACAACGCTCTGTCGCTGTCTCTTGAGTCCTGGAATGTTACTTGGCATCTAACGCCAGGGACTCGTGGGTTCACAAGTGAGACGCTTGACCCAGGCAGAGTCTTTGTATGTCAGAGGCACCCGTCCCTATCGGTCTCAATCTCTTGATCAAACCTGACAACATTACCCCTGCCAATACAAGACGTTGTCATTATCGAAACATAATTGCTGTGTACCAGATTTGCCTGGTCCTCGAATTTGCTCAAGTAATTATTATTCATTTCGGAACAATTAGCTAGTCCTCAAGGTGTTAAGTGTAGCTCTGAGGAAATCAGAAATTCCGCTTCCAGTTGACATTTTATACGACGTTAACGCATCACAACTCCTACAATGGTGGACAAGCGATCTTTGGCCAACCGTAAATCTTGTTGTGATCCGTCATAGGTACACGTTGCAACTCGGATGGAACGTTGTTATCCCGTGACCTCCGGTCGATAGTCCATGTCAAGGTCCCAAAATGTGGCAGACCGTGCTAAGATTCTTTGAGGGCAAGTGCCGGCGTACATCTCAATACATCTCAATACATCACAAGGTGAATTTCGATCAATGATAAATTCTCATGGCGTCACGCCACACTTCGATGGACACCTGTTCGACAACCTTAAAATCCTGATCGTATTTGCAAACAAATGCGGCTAACGACGACCTCTCTTTCTTCTGCATGTTATCATCTTCAGGTCGACAGTGTCCCTTTTTTTTATTTGAAAAAACCTCCAAGTGCACAATATGACTCTCGCCGAGATTATCGGACCCGGCCGGCGTCATTCCGACCACCGATGAATACGGAAAATGACAACCACAAATCGACGATATCGAGCAAATCCGCAGACGACATGTGCGAGAGATTCGCAAATCTAGACCCTATAATTCTGTTCCTTTCGTGCATCATCTCATATAAGCGCTTTTGGATTTGAAGCTAGTCACTGTTTCCAGGGCCAGGTCGGAATTCTGGGTTAGCTCATTCTACGAGACCCATAAAAGTTACTTTGGCACCGAATATATCCCCCCCTCCCGTCCCCTCTTCATGTTCGTGTCCCGGAGGTCATCTATGTCGGAAACGACTTCCATTTTTGAAAACCCTCCCCCTTCCTACCATAGCATTAATGATGCCCCAGAATCAGAGGCATGTCCGGATCCTCCACTTCTTAACAAGTTTTCAAAATGGGACACCTGCTGGATCTTGGCAGGACTCTGGTCTGTGGTGCTCCTGGGCGCATTCGATGGTCAGTATGAAATCAACTTATTCTTATTCTAACAATTCAGAATCCTGCTAGGAACGGTCGTTGCAACGTTGCTTACGCCCATCGGAAGCGAGTTTAATGCTTCAAACCAATCATCGTATATTGGGACCTCATATTTGCTATCGGTGTGTTGTTTCACTCCCTTATATGGTAACTTTTCTGGCAAATGAGGGAAGAACCACACAAGCTTAGCATTATTCACAGGACGCCTCGCAGATATACTTGGTCGGAAGGGTGCCATGGTGTTGGCGTTAACGCTCTTCGGTGAGCATTTTTGCACAATGCAATCCATTCAAAGCGATCTCTCCCATAAACGATCGATTGAACTTTCTCAATTTTGACATTTCCGAGAATCTTGTTGACTTTTCCTTGGTTGCGTAGGCTCTGGCACCATCCTTTGTGGAATTGCCCCGTCCATGACATTTTTGATATCTGCACGGGCAGTAGCTGGAATGGGTGGCGGAGGGTAAATTATTACTTGATGATATTTCTCAGATGTTCATCTCAATCTCGGCTTTTCAGTGTTATGACAGGTATTTTACCCTAAAAAACCCAATGGTGAACATCAAATTGATCAGCTTGTGCTTCAGTCTCGAGCATAACCGTTTCAGACTTCATCCCACTGTTAGTAGTTCAAGGCTTCCCATGAATCTGCTATCTCTGACCATCTTTTTTCTCCTATAGGAAACAACGGGGACTGTATCAAGGGATGGCAAACATGTAACCTGATTTTTTTGCTTCCTTATACATTGGCGACTCATACAATACAGATTGTTCGGACTCGGCGCAGGCTTAGGAGGCCCTCTGGGAGGCTGGGTACATGATACATTTGGCTGGTAAGTGCGTAAATGCTCCAACAAACTTTCGGCTCACTCCGTCGCAGGAGGACTGCCTTTTTTATGCAGGTGAAAACAATTCCATCATATCGTATCTTGGGATCAAGTTGACGCCAGACCACAGACGCCAGTTTTTGTTTTTAGTTTTATCCTTGTCATAACCAAGGTCAACATTCGGCTGCCTTCCGGAATTCGAGACCAGTCGTTGTCGGAAAAGTTGCAACGGATCGACGTGCTTGGTTCAGTCACTCTTGTCGGAGCTGTTGGGCTTCTTTTACTTGGATTCAGTCTCAAAACAACCGAGGAGCTTGCTTGGTTTCACCCTCTCATCATTTCGCTCTTCGGCTGTAGTATCATCTCCGGATTAGGATTCATTTATGTTGAGAAATACTGGGCACCTTATCCAGTAATGCCACTTCGTTTAATGACTCAGCGGACTCCACTCGCAGTCTCTGTGTCGAATTTCCTTACTAGCATGACAGCCTTTTCCATGGTAAGTACCAACAATATTCTTTATTCAAACACTTGATCTGTCAGTCCTTTTCAGCTCTACAATGTGCCATTAGTAAGTCGATATCTGTTCTGGGTCGGTTGAAGATCATCTCATTGTGGCTACCAAGTATTTCTCCGCGGTTAGACTCGAACCAGCCGCGAAAGCTGGTGAGAGTAGTGCTAGATCATTTTCAAAGTGCCATTAATAATTTTACAGGTCTCCATCTTCTACCCCACTCGGTAAGTCCTATTTTAGTTGATATTCTATTTTTGTAATGATCAA
>Ga0153986_1000352_pt1 | contig 14536 bp, 16 predicted proteins | sample TSGA070MetaG_FD_104724 | JGI IMG/M metagenome (GOLD analysis project Ga0153986, IMG submission 104724) | Attine ant fungus gardens microbial communities from Georgia, USA - TSGA070 MetaG | ecosystem: Host-associated > Fungi > Mycelium > Unclassified | place: USA: Georgia, Alexander Wildlife... | reverse complement strand
TAAGGAACGACATGAAAGACAGATAGGGAAATTGAAGAGAGGAGGGCGAAAACTCGTTGCAAACGCGCAACGAAAGTCTCGTCTCGGCTTTCTCTATCTATTTCTATCTAAGGACAAGAAAGAAACACTTATGATCATCAGGAGATGAAACCTAACCTGGTGTGGCCAATATTCCAACACGTTGGAGGTTAAATGTTGGCTCGTGACTGACATGACAATTTTTTTCCAGCTGGTACAGCACGCTGGTGGAGGGCCGGCCCCTTATCCTTTTATTTCGTCTAAGCAACAGATATGTCCTTCGGTTTCACAGAAACCATCGAGGCGGCCTTGTTGTTTGGCATTCAAAAACATTTTCAAGTTTTTCGGCGCCTTTGCGAACATGTTCCTCACTCAAGAAGATATCAGCCAGGGATATTCATATGATATGTGGGTTACCTCACTTAAATCCCTTCTCCATTCTGAAGGGACTATTGATGATTGTATCAAGGTTTCTCAATCGAGGATCAAATTCCGAGTTCTTAATTATTCTGGTAGGCTATATTGACCAGCATTTACAGAGCTGAATGCGAATGCCAAGTCCAACCGTAAGTCTGCCACCAAATAAGCTGAGTTGATTGCTGGGGAGAAGAAATTGAAAGATGACTGAGCTGCTAGAGCATGAGACTTGAATGCAATCAGGTTGGACGTTCGAATCTCACTAAATAATGCCTTGTCAAAGGGCACTCGCTAAAGCACAAAATGTGCGAAAAAATTATAAAAGAATTAAAAAAAAATACAGAAGACTCTAAAAATGATTCAGTAGCTGGGAAAAAAGATCCCACAGCTGAATTGTTTTTAATGATTTTTTTTAACTCATCAATTTATTACGAACACAGTCCGCTTTGTCCTTAACAATGCTAAAAATCTCACATAGATTTTGCACTGCTTGCCAAGGGCAAGTTGAAACTAAGATGGCCATCATTGACCTATTACAAGACTGATCCAAAATCTAATTCAGAACAAAGACAGCGACAACTGTCAGGCCATCCAAATCATATTAAGAGAGCAGAGTACAGGAGGTTGATCAATCGCGCCCTATTGTATCCAGCCATTGACAATTCCCTGGTAAGCCGGTTTCTTGGTGAGGTTCTGCTGAAATATCCAGTTTATATCCTCTGATATGAGCAAAAGAACGCACTTGATCCCAGGGGCATGCAGCACCTTGACCTGCGAAAGTACCAGGAACCCAGGAATACTGTGGACAGTGTAAAAAAAAAAAAAAGTCCTATTGCAGTTCACAACGCCCACATACCTTATCGGTCCAGTCCCAGACGGTGACACCGATGCATGCCGAGACTGCTTTGCATGCTTCAATTACACTCTGATAGTCCCGCTGTTGTTGCGCTAACAGTGCGCTGGTGGCGGGGAGGTTCATTCGGATATCGAGTTCAGTGATGGCAACTTCTACCCCGAGATTGGCAAAGTTTTGGAGGTTCTGTTGAAGAGTTGAAGGGACCTCGCCAACGATCAAGTGAGCCTGTACACCAATGCCATCGATGGGGACGTTCTGGTTCTTGAGGTCCCGAACGAGATTAGCCATAGCGGTGGATTTTGCTCCGGTCCCCTCGATGTTGAAGTCGTTGATCTGTGTGAAAAAGTCACTGCAATCCAGAGAAAACGTTGCCCCAGAAAAGACACACGTAAAGTTTAGTGTTCGGGTCGGCGTTCCGAGCGGCTCTCAGGGCAGTAGAGATGTAAGCGGTCCCTGTAGTCTGGAAGAACACTGAATCTCTGAATGTGCCATCGTCATTGAATGGCTCTAGGAGGGTTTAAGTTCTGTTTGATGGAAACCTATTATGATACCAACCGTTGATGACATCCCAGCTGTCTGTTATTGTAGGCGTTGCGTGCATTATCAGTGATCATCATTCCAATAGAGAGAAAGGACACCAACACCTGCAGTCAAGTTAGAGAGCCATCTCATGATGTAGCAAGTGTGAACAGTTACATTTGGCCTTGGTAGTGGGACACTAAAGTCTGACAATGGTTTTGCACGATGCTGAATCAAGGTGACCTTTCGCGTTTGGAAGCGATGAAATGGGAACAGTACCTAAGGAGGGTTGAACTATCAAAGTTACCAGCGGTGACCCAGCCTGGAAGCTGATTGTGCCACACGCAGTTGTGGCCTGGAGACGCTGTGAGTCGTGTGAGGGAAGTCCGTGCACTGTCCGAGTACCTCTGAGCAGCTGGCCGTTACGGTGCGCTAGATTGGCAATTGTGTCGCCATTGGTGAAAGTGAAAACACCTCGAGAAGGTTCTGTTGCGTCCTGAAAGAACCGATCATTTCTTTCACCAGATCGAAATCAGGGAAGAGCTACCCATTTCATGCTGTTTCCCTGAGTGAAGGAAATTAGACCACTATCAAGCAACACAGTTGATACATCTTACAGCTGTTATTTGGTTGAAGTCAGCAGTGTTCCCGAGCTGAGCCACGTATGGAGCATCCGTCAGCTCAGGATTGTCGGTCGCTGTGCCAAAGTATTTCTTTCCAGCGGCAGTAGCAAGCGTATTGAGCTGACAAAAGACACAAGGGAGAATCGCAAGCAGCACAAGACAATGTTTCATGATGATACTCTGTTCCAGTACAAAAATGTTGAGTGTCTGAACGTCAATTCAACTCCCCTTTATATACAAATCTCACTCAGAAGACAATCCAGAAATTCCATGAGAGCTACAAGTCATCTGGCACGACGAATGGGAGTCATCGTCCTCAATCGAATAAATTGGCCCCCGGGAATTTCTCACAGAAAGAAACTCGGATAAATCTAATAGCAAGCTCAAGGAGGATTCTCGGGAGAATCCGTCCGCAAATGAATGGAACATAACACAAGTGTCATTAGGGACAGATAAAGATGTCAATCTCCACCAGAGCCTGAGAATACTCATGCACATCCGTCCTGAGGCGATGCCTCCGAGGATGGATGCAGTACTTGGAAGACATGTCGTGCTGAAGCAAGCACTCTGAATCAATCTAGAGGACGGGAACGTAGACGAAGGGACGAGAAAGCTCTGCCAGGCCCGAACTTTTGTGTCCGCAGATTGTTCGAGGAAAAGCGGATACAATGTTCCCACGTTGTAAAGCACGGATACTGGAATTTTTTGATTGACAGTCAGGTCAAATGTCGACCTCCAGACAATCAACATCTGGTTGAATGATGAGATTCTGGGATGTTTTGGACATTTCCAGCCCTCAGAAACACTGGATCTTCTTGTCTGACTCCCTAGAACATGGAGTGGGTGAGCCTGTAAAATTGAGTACAATATTTATGATCAGACTATGTCTGAACATGGATTTTTTTGAATCAACAATTGATTACGTGGTGTATGTATACGGTCTGTGGTAGCCTACTGCTTGCAGGGGCCTAGCCCTCTAATAAATATTACGTAGGTGAGGTCCTGTGTGTTCATGGTGGCTCTCGCACATGGGGTGATGGAATGACCAAAGTGAGATAGTCAGGTCCCTCCTTTCGCATATCTTGGGCAGGCTTCGTTTCGCTTGTCTTCTTTGTGACAAAAAAATCTCGGCCCCTGGTGGCGGATGCAGAAACGGCTGAAGCCCAGGTTCCTCGGGATGCAGTAAGGAGATAGGGATTCGGGTTTTCCGAGGGTGGCTGTTCCCGGTACTGGTAAGCTTCCTTCCTCGCATATTAAAAGGGGAACAGCGGAAAACTGAAGTCAGTTCCTTGTAGACTAGTTTCACGAGTGCTGCTTCGATGGTTTGTCTATAATTACCAACTTATTCAAAGGGAGCGTTCAAATACAGAGGGGCGTACATGGTCCTCGGTCTACGTCAAGTACCGATTTCCTGCCAAACCACAGAGGGAGTCTTGTGTCTGGACCAACACAGAAGCGCCCGTCCTCTAATGGAATCACCAGCCTCCAAGAAACACTTTGAAGGACTGCGGTCAACGGATTTCGCTGCAAGATGACACAGTCCATCTACATTGAAGACACGTCTGCGCTCTGTGTGGTAAAGAGATTGTCATTAAAACTAGGCATGTCAGGATAAAGATGTGACTTACACCCTGATGTGCAGCTGAAAAAAGTTGGAAGGGGGATGCGCTATAGAATGCACGCCTCGACGTCCAAAAAAAGCAAAGACCCAACACGTGCCATATCTGTTGCACAGCCTTTGTGATCCGGATCGATCGTAATGATGACAAATCACGTAACTACTGTGGATACCAATTAAGGGACAACATTGTCTGAATGTAGTAGTGGGTAGATGAATGTAATGAATGTAGATCGACAATCTGGTATTGTTAAATCAGCGCCAGAGAAAAGTCTATGATTCTATAGAGGGCGAAACCAAGATGCAAATACACAAAAATTGTGCAAAACTACCACCAAAGTTACAATCCTAGCCCAAATGCTTAGATAGCGACGTACAGTAGACTCGAGGCGAGCTCCACAGTGCACACTACGCATGTACACAGAAAAACAGCTTCAACACACCATCATCGATGGAATAAAAAGATGGAAAAAGGCGACAGGAAGCAGACAGCAACATATGGATAGGAGGAAAAATAGATAACATGAATCGAAAACCAAGAGAAAGGTAGCCCACATGCGCCACTCATAGTCTCGGCAGCAATCAGTATCACTACAATAACGCTCAACGACCGCCGCCCCTCTTGCTTTTCCAAACACCGGATCCAGTTCCAGTTTTTGTAACAGTAGTAAACCCATCTTCATCCTTTCGCAATTCTTTATCCCTGTCTTTATCCCTTAACGACTGAGCTGGCGTCGAAGTCTTATCAAGAAGACCATTGCCCGGTCCTCTAGGGGCGCCATTGGCTGCCGCCTCAACTTTTGCACGTTCGCGTTCTCTCCATCCACCACTTCCACCTCCGCCCGAGGCACCAGGTCTATACTTGGCAGGTCCAGGGCTCCCCGGTCTTGGTAAAGGTTCAGCAGCGGACGCAGCTAAAGACCGGGGTCCACCAGCCCCAGAAGGACTTCGTCTCCACTCCATTTCTGTAGCGCTCGTCCCGCGATTAGCAGGCATCCCGCGACCGGAACTAGATTGAGATGCTTTCGCGGCAGCAGCATCATCTAAACGCCGCTGCTGGCGACGTTCTTCTGCTTCTTGTTCCCTTTGACGTTGGAAATTGGCCTGTTCCATGGCTTCTTGGCGCTCCTTGTCGCGCTGTGCACGTTGAGCAGCGGCTTCTTCTTCGCGCTTTTTGCGAGCTGCTTCTTCGACTGCGAGACGTGCTTCCTCTTCGAGACGGAGACGCTCTTCCTCAGCACGACGAGCTATGAAGCAAGATGAGATGACACAGAGCAGAGATGAAATGAGAAGGTCACACCTTCCTCTCGTTCACGTTCCTCTTCCTCCTTAATCCTCTTCTCCTCCTCCTCCTCCTCTCTACGTGCCTTCTCCTCCTCCCAAGCCTTCAACACCTGTTCCCTCCTCTTCTCCTTCTCAACGTCAATTTTCTTCCTTGCAGCCTCCTGCTTCTTCTTGTATGCTTCTTTCTTCTTTTCCTCAACGACACCCTTCCAAATCTTATGATCCTCAACCATCCTCTGCAACCTTGTCTTAGTCTCAAGATCTTGTGTGTGTGCAAGTTTCGACGTTTCAAAACGTTCCCGCTTAATCAATTTGAACGTCTCTTTATCCTGTGCTTGTTGGTTGAAGTAATCTTGTCCGAGGAGAGATTGTTCCTCTTTGCGGTAAGCACGTTCCAGATGGTCCATGTGTTTTGCGGTGACTCGAAGTCGTTCGTTCGTTTGGAATTTTTCTTTCTCTAGTTGAGCAACTTGCATTCCAATTAAATTCTCAGTATCATAGTCGTCAAGTTTCTAGTAACACAGTCATGATTGTGAGTAAATGTAAGAAGAAACCGATATTGGCATTGATACTTACTTGGATATCATTCGCCTTCAAGATACCTTTGACAACCAAAGTCTGCGCAAACTTTTTAGCCTCGTCCTTCCTCACGGCCGCGATTTGCTTCTGGGCCAGCTCAATCTCCCTCTTTCTCGCTTCCTCCCTTTGTCTCTTATTCTGCTCCTCCTTCTCTCTTGCCTTGATCTCTGCCCTCCTACTACTTTCCTCTTTCTCTTTCCTAACTGTCAGTTCTGAAAGAAGCTCGCGACGACGAGCCACAAGAGCACGTTTAGTTTGAAGCGCTTTCCTCTCGGCTTCAACTTGAACAAAAAGGGTTTTGAGCTTTTCCTCTTGAGAAGGTTTAGGGCCGTCAAGAAGGAGGACAACATCATGCAGTGAGCGAGCGATTCCGCTCAGGCGAGTATGCACATTCTCTGCCAACGAAGGCTGAATAGTAGTCTCGCGTGACTGACCCCCGGAGGAAGAAGCGATGGGGAATTGAGACTCGTCACCTGAAACAGCAAATGCATCATCGATGAAGGTTATACTGCCATCCTTATGATCGACCCTGATATTCAGCTCTCCACGTCGTGCACATCCCATGATGTACGCTTCAATCTCTTCTGCGTTAAACACTGATTTCTCTCCCTCTTCTGTTGCTTCAAATTTCAGAGGTTGAACGAGTTCCAAAAGAGTAGCAATTTTGACATTGGAGTAGACTTGAGAAAGTTGATTCAGGAGACGAGAGAGGAGGGCACGTTGTAGAAGAGGAAGATAAGGAGAATAAGCGGAATCCGTAGAGAGGGTTTGAAAAAGAGGTGCGATGGAAGAACACAGAGAGAGAGGGTCAAATGTAACTTCAAGAACTTGGTAGAGTGATTTGATGGACGAGGGGGAGAGTTTAAGAACGCCACGCGAGAGCTAGAGACAGGGTAATAATCGACGATCACAAGTACAAAAAATCACCTACCGCATCCTTCAATAAACCGGCGCGAGTAGGCACGCGGACGAGGCCGAGTAGAGCGCTCAAGCGCGCATTTCTGCCTTTGAGCTCCTCTACCTCCTCAACCTGCAAACCAACTGGGACTGCAAGAGCACTGACAAGGACTTTACCTGCAAGTCTGCTCATTTCTCCGTCCGACTTACCGCCAATAGAAGTCACAATAGCATGATATTTTCCCCATGCTGCAGCATGATAAAGGGCATTGCCAGACACAAGAAATATTTTAGTGAGTTTTTCGTAATAGTTTGCCATCATGGCAGGACGAGGTGCCTTTTTCGCCATTGTGAGGAGGTTATGAACATCTTCTACGGAACGAAAAGCTTCTTGCCAAAGTTCCAATTCAACAGATGCATTGAGCTGAGCGAAGCGTGTGTCAAGGTGATGTTGTAAAGTATCGGGATCCGAAAGATTGATAGAGTGCTGTTGGTAGGAATACTTGGCTGCGTTGGTTAGATGAGTACGGAGCGTCTCGCAGAGACGACGGAACTCGGCTTTCCGACTGTACTTTATACAGAACTTGAATGCCTGCTGGGCAATTTGCTACATATGAATCAGGACTATGGCTCCAAAGACCGATGCTAAGGAAAGTGTACCTGGTAAATTACCTCAAGCCGTACGTTGTTTTTGAGAGTCTCCAGGGACATGCGATAGCTCTCCCAAAGAAATCTGAGCCATGGGGTGACAACTGCTCTGTCAGTGCGGTCTTTGTTCTGGTCACCACTGACGGCTCCGAGGAGGATGCTCTCAGGAGTTTCACTGGCCTCGAGATCGTCGATTTCAACTGCCACAGCAGCCTGTTGCTGTGCTTCCTTCACTTTTTCATCCGCGAGACCAAGTAAGCGGATGATAACGATCTCAATGCTCTTTGCATTTACGTTCTGTGCGATGTTTTTGTACTGCATTAGCCCCTCTTTGACCGTGCGGCCCTTGCGCATTTCGACACAAAGCTCGATGAAACGAAACATTATCGGCTCGAGAGAGATAAGTGGTGTGGATCTGAAACGCTTCGAGGAAAAAGTTTCGGTGAGCAATTGTAAAGCTGCATGCGATTGCCCGACCGAGACGAGCCCCTCGGCCTGGCGTAACACCGTTTCAGGTTTGGAAAACGGTGCCATGATACCTGAGATATAAGAGATTTTCAGACAGTGTGGTCATTGCCATGGCTGGCAGCGCGCTTACTGACTTTGGACGGTGCGCAGGTCGTGCGGGACAATGATCTCACCCGCTGTATAGATCAAGAATTTAGTTTGATGATTCTTTAGGGCAGGCTTACATAATAAATCATTCATTTTGTTTGAAAAGGAAGTTTAATTATAAATCAACCGTGTGGCATTTAAAAAAAATTCACCGTGTGGCGAGGTCATAATTTGCCCGCGGACTGCCATCGCGCCCCACGTAATAGATTGATGACTTAAAAAAAAGACTATGTTGTCCCAAACAGATAGTTCTCAGACAGATAGCTGACGATTCTGATTATATCTACTCACTCCCATTTGACGGAAGGTATAGGTCAGGGTTAAAGTCCACGAAACCTTTTCTGACCTCTCGATTTTTCGAAACGGAGCTCAAAATCCACACTCATTGATATGATTTATCAAATAAATTGTTCCACCGGCTTCTTGAGAACCACAGTAGCGCTGTACTGTTTGATGATTTTGTGCGTCCTTAGACAACAGCATAAGCATACAACATCAAACTCCGCATCACAAAAGACACAACAGGCAAGGCATTGGATTCCCACGTTCGAAATGACTCATGGATGGACATTGCATCGCTTCTGGCAAGTACATACATAGGACACTGCGTACGTAGAGAGAGAGAGACTTAGGCACCGAAGCCGTACAAAGTGCGACCAGAGCGCTTGAGAGCGTAAACCACGTCAAGAGCAGTGACAGTTTTACTACAAAAGAATGAGTCGAAAGCAACAGGGGCAACATCTGACTCACCGTTTAGCATGTTCAGTGTAAGTAACAGAATCACGAATGACGTTCTCGAGGAAGATCTTAAGGACACCACGGGTCTCTTCATATATGAGACCAGAGATTCGCTTGACACCACCACGGCGAGCAAGACGACGGATAGCAGGTTTTGTAATACCTGGAACACCATCATTGGGACATCCTTTGTATGTCAGACGAACAATCAGGCGAACCTTGAATGTTGTCACGAAGAATTTTGCGGTGGCGCTTAGCACCGCCCTTGCCGAGACCCTACAGCGTTCAACACAGCGAGTTCCACCAAAAGTACGACGGCAAAGTCAGCACATTATCATTGCTGTAGTAGACCTCGACTAACCTTACCACCTTTTCCACGTCCAGACATGACGAATGTGAGTTATCGAGGGTGTTGAGTATTCAAGTGTGGCACCGAAAGCGAGGTCGAGGAGATGGTTGCTGATAGAAGCTATGGCAATGTAGTCACGCGGTTTTAATTGCATGTTTGGTTCTATTGACGCGACTATCTATTCATGAAACAACAAACCAATTAAACCAATTTAAATCGAAATTCAAGCTTGACTTGGAGTCTGCTCCTTCACACGCCCAATCAAGACACTATTCCTCTTCGCGAAATCATCACAGTGATCTACCAAGTCTTTGGACTCCGTCCGACGCGCCGCGTCGTGGACTGCGATAGCGAAACAGAACAGTAAGTATTGATCTCAGGCAAAACGACGATCACATACTGATGTCGAGCTTAAATGGATCAACCATCTTGAGCTTGATAATCATGTCCTGCATAACACGTTGCGCATCCGACATCTCCCAATAATGTGCCAACAAGAGAAACTCGAGTGCTAATTGGACACGATTGTCACCTTCCCTGCTCAAATCAGGCTCTTCAGACGTGTAGGCATAATCTACAATCTGATTGATGGACGCTCGCGTATTAGACACATATCAGACTTACCAAGTAGTAATTCCACACAGCGCCTAGAATATGATTCATCCATGTGAATAACAGTCACTTGAGGATCAGAGAACAACTTCATGAAGAAGGAGCTATATGCAGCTAGATACGTGCGGTGTGCAACCAACGGTTGATCGTCGACTGAATTAAAGCTGAAATTGATGTCAATGCAAATCCCATTTCTCCGCATGCGATTTAGATTGCTATAGAGACCCATTTGACGATCTTCCTCGGTGGCGAGCACAACGGTTGACTCAATCTCCTTTCCATAATCGATTGTGACAGCACCTCCAGCAACAAGAAGACACTGGAAAGGTTTGATGAAAACCCTCGGATACTGGAGGTACCCTCGATCAATATCGCTATTGAGTAAAATATGTTCGGCCATTTTCCAGCTCCAATCTCCCATAGGCGTCATGTGTGGCACTTCAGTGTTTAGAAACAGTGCAACTTCGTCCACACTGCATTTCTGCAGGAAGGGTTTGGCTTCATCAGTGTGTTGATCCAGCCACGTATAGGTCTGCTCAAGTTGATCAAGAAAGATGCTGCGGCAACTCATGTCAAGCGCTCGAACCACTTGTGTCACCAATACAACAAGATGTTTTACCTGTAATTTTCGTTAGCATCACATATTTTCCGATAGGATCTACCTACAACTTCCTCAGCAGTCGGAACGCTCAAGCCCGGGTGGACCCTGATCAGATCTGGATGAGGTTGGAAACGAGGCTTATAAGACGCCCGCTGTGTCCATGCAATTGGAACGAACTCTGAACGAACTAGCTCGTTGGGTGACACTATTGCAGGCAACTGGTGGGTGATATATTTGTTGTAGTCAGTAGTGCCAAGTGGTCGAGGTACGAGATGTCGAGAGATAAAACGAAAATCGTCCAATGTGGAAACTTTATCTTGATCGAAAGCAGTGAGTCGTTCCGGCAATTCCTCTCCCCAGTACCAGAATAGAATATCCGCCCTTGCTATCCTCTCTCCATTGATATCACCTCCTGTGTTATGAAATACCTCAACACAGGTTCGAAACATTTTCAGATTAAGGTCGTATTGTCTCATCAACCCATGGCTTTCCAGCTGTTTCTGGAATTTGGCAAAGACTGGATGAATAAAATACTCCGAGCTGGGCCCAAATGCTGCTATGAACAGTTCATCACGAGAACAGTAGAGCGTATTAGAATCTCGCATCCTCCGCTGCGAGTTTGGAACCGGGATACCCTCCTTGTTTGGCGTGTAATCAAAAAGAACCTTTCGGAGAAGATCTCGATATGGCTCGTCGTGGTCTGGCTTGAGTTCAGGTGGGATGTCAAGAAGTGTCCGGATTGGAGGTGGCACCAAACCCATTTCGGTAAGCACAAAATCATATCCAACAAGATTTTTAGCAGCAAAGGGACCAATGGAATTGACGGTCACAGTTTTTGGAAGCATCAGAACTTCTCCAGCCGGCAAATAAGAACCATCAGCAACCCTCCAGATTGGTATCGATTTTCTGTATCCTGGATACCTTAAAAAATAGGGCCGCTTCCGCTTCCGCCAGTCTGATCGGATCCACGAAAAGATCGCCGGGCGTGTCTTCGAATCCAAGGCATTGAACATATTGGTAATCTCAGCCTTGTCTCTATGGAGTATAGTCGTCAAGACAGCACTGAGGACCAATGGCGAAGGAGGCAGAGCGTGTTGTAGATCGGGGGATAAATTTGCTACATTGACGACTATGAGCCCCATCCGTGCCAGAGCTCGACTAACGTCAGGTTGCTTCGAAAAGTTGGCGAGAATAGCAGATGTTTTACAAAAAGCAAGCGAGAGGAAGTGACCCGCTTTGAGGGTTGGTATAAGCGGATATTTCAGTAGAGCACTGGTTGATATTTGAAGCAGGGGGAAGATCTGCCAAAAGGAAGAGATCCATTGTTGCTTGTCGGCGTCGGCATTTTGTAATTCATCTGAAGGGCTTATACGATCATTCAGGAGATCCTTTATATTGCCTGCATTGATGGGCTTGACATTGAGACCAACAATTGTCAGAAGTTTCGTGTAATCGAGTGCACGGTGTACGAGACGATCTGGATTGAAAATTCTTACTTCAAGAATTTCGCGAGGGACAGCATAGAACGTCGTTGTTAATGTGGCGAAGCCAAATTTTGTGAAGGTCTCGTCATCAAGTGGGAGCAATGGTAGCCCAGACAAACAATCGAGCGGTTCATCATCAGCAGATAGGAAGTCTATCAGCTCTTGCAACTGCTGGCGATCAATACTAGAAACAGAGAAATGCTCCGGATGATCTGAAAGTTGTTTGTGTAGATACTTTGGTGTGACGAGCGAGAAATGACGACTATTTTGCTTTTTCAATCGTTTGATGACCATTGGAGAAAGCTGTACGATATCAACTGGTTTGAGACCTTCAAGGACGGCCACTACGACCCGAGGAATTCTGATGGCGAAGCGTGCGACACGAGGGGGGTGGACGACTGGGTGGAACTGACCTCGAAATACTGTGTAGGCTGAATCTTCACCCATTGCCATTTGGTAGACGGCATTCCCCACAAGAGTCGATATATCGGTCGACATGTCTTCCAGTGCAACTTCAGATTCTCCGGGCCAATAAGGACTGTTGTCTGCAACCGATGCACGATCTTCCAACATATGAAGATATAAGATGGGTAGAACAGCAGTCAAAAGCCAGCGATTATACAGATTCTCCGGATCCTGAGTCTCGTCGAGTCTGATTGACGCCATATCAGGTGTGAGGATGAATGGGCACGAAACATGGACAGGAAGGTCAACTGTGATCAAATATGGAATTGTTGAAAATAATGAATGAACCTGTCCAGGGCTTGAATCTAGTTGTACAGCAATATGGACGACAGCAGAGTCCAAGGGCATATAAAGTCTGTGAAGCGAGGCTAAGGCAGGCGGTGACATGGTTCTCGCATTCAGCGTTAATACTCTCCATTCGTGGTCCTGTTGGATTGACGCTGGATTGCTGATGGTGACCGTGTGAGCTCTAACATCGCCAGAATGGCAAAAATCCCTTTTGATAGAATTCATACGCCACTGAAGTCGAGAATCAGGCATCTGCTGAGTAGATCGACGTTGTTTTGGCCGGTCATATAGAGCTATAGAGTCAAGAGGTGAAAAAAGCAGACACATAGGGGCAAATGACTTCAAGTCCGAAGATAAATTCTGTAACGACGCTGTTCTTTTGAAAATAGGATTCACATCGGGTGAATGAACGCTCGCACGCAGGGGAAGGCGGAAAATAGTCTAACTCATCGTCATAAGCCAATCATTAATGATCAATCGGAGAAATATACCCCATTATAAAAAAATTCTTGAGAGGGATCTTCGGGTAGACAGAATCCGAACAAACCAATAAGAGGTGCAAGATGATCACCGTATGACCTACATATCTTAGATTAGGAAAAAATCGGTGACAGCTACTATTTGAATTATTCACCTCCAAACAGCAGAAAGAGGCAATTGAAGAATCGCTTTGTCGATGGACATGTAGGCTTTGCAGGGATTAAAGAACCAAACTTGGTCTTGCGATATGATCATAGCAAACTGAAAAGGATTCGTGAGTCACAGCTCAAACATGAACAAAAATGGACGTCAGCACCTCTGTAATATGGAAAACGGATAGAGCACCATGCCCGTAACGACCGACCAATGGTCTGTTGTCTCTCTGAGTACTGCAATAGTGTAGTATTCGAAGCAAATCACTCTCGGTAAAATTGCCATTGTGTTGAACCACGAGTGTTGGTGAATTCTGGAGCTCATTGCACCGTGGAGAGAGCAAGGCCTCTGTTGGTCCACATGCATCATCAAGAAGAATGTTGACTTCTGTTGCACAAGCGTCCGATGCAACAGAGATGATGTCAAGCAATAAGCGCTGATCCTCGTAATTTTGTAGACGTGCGCGTATAGCAGAAACCCAGTTAATGTTTTCGATGTTTGTCTGGTTTTGAAATCCCATCAGGCCCAGACGCAGGAGTCCCAAGCCACTTGCAAGATCAAGTAAAATAGCTGAATGAGCAAGACTACCTGATCCCAAGTCATGCAAACCTGCACGAGCACCCACATCATTGAAATAGATGCTATCATAAGGCCGGAGTAAGCCATCTTCGTCAGGAACATAAATTTTAGTTCGGTCGTCTGGGTCCACTGGTGACAACCATGTGAGCATTTTGACGACTCCATGTACGAACAAGTCACTTGTCGTCCCTGTTGACTGGTCATGGTAAAGAGTAGCCAAACGCTCGAACATGGTTTCTTTTGACGGCCTGGAGTGAACTTTTTCAAAAAAAAAAAAAGAGGATCAGGGGTAATGAAATACCTTTCTACGCAACCCATTGTGCTCAAAAATGAGCAAATCCGAGGGTATCGGATTTTATCGAAAGCGATGGAATGGAACCCAACTTCAGGTATATCATCCTCTCCAAGTAATGCGAACTGACCACCCTCCAATGTCGTCCCGCGAGTTGGAACCCACTCCTCGAGATCAAGCGTTTGCTTGAGGAGTGAAAACTGCTCATCTGTAAGGTTGCGGGTACCCAATTCTCTCACAACTGCATATACTTTGCGATATCGGGTTTCCGGCGATGCACCACTCCTCAAAACCGCAGTGATTTGCAATGACATAATTTCAACAGTAATGCTTTCATTCCAGCCAAACGCATCACGTAGAAAATGCCCGATAGTGACATCTGAACTGACCAATGGCATTTCCTCGTCAAAGAGGTCTGTCT
>Ga0153986_1000347_pt1 | contig 14599 bp, 22 predicted proteins | sample TSGA070MetaG_FD_104724 | JGI IMG/M metagenome (GOLD analysis project Ga0153986, IMG submission 104724) | Attine ant fungus gardens microbial communities from Georgia, USA - TSGA070 MetaG | ecosystem: Host-associated > Fungi > Mycelium > Unclassified | place: USA: Georgia, Alexander Wildlife... | reverse complement strand
CAAAGTGGATTTATCCACAGGCCTTCTGGAAGAAAGTGGTGCCATGAAATCGGAATTCCAGGATGACATGGTTGCCTCAGAAAGATTAGAACGAGTGGGGGCTCGGCCCTTGGTGTGAAATAACTCGAAGAAAGCCGAGGCAGGAGATTTGAGTATAGGTTCAGGAGTCAAAACCACGGGTTTCTGCTCTTCCTCCTTAGTACGTATATTCTCACCAGCGCGTAACTTGTCCAGAAGACCATCAAGCATGTCTGTTCGTTCTTCCCTACTGGAATCTTTATCCATGCCATCCAATTGAGAGGGAGACGGGGTAAGGAGATCGCTGTTCTTAGGGTCGCACTTGGCCACATGTCGCCAGAATTGAGCAGCTTGAACACTCTTATCCGTACGAAGACGCGCAGCGGCAGCCAGTTCGATGGCACACTTGTATAGGTCAGACTTAGTGACATCCGGTGGAGTGAGTATTTTGGACCAGGGAGAGACCGGGTTAGATGCAGCAGATAAGATAGCAGAGACGATAGCCTCGTCAATAGAACAACCTGCCTCCACGCTGAAATATGCATTCTTGAGAACATGTTGATGGAGGTTTATGTCGATCATAGCGCGAACAAAAGCATCACGTTGCTTGATAGCAAATAAGAGCTCTTGAGCTTTCCTGGTACTGTTGATACCTTTGACACGTTCAGAACGAAGTTCTGTGGTGAGCATCTCTTTCTCCTTCTTGAGTTGAGTGTTCTTTGAAGTGAGACCATGGACCTGAGTACGCAGATTTTCAAGGTCATCAACTACTGTAGTGTTCCTTTTGCAAAGTAATTTGATAGAGTCTTTTAGGGAGGCATTTTCTGCTTCAAGAACACGAATCTGCCTGGCGGCTATTGACAGCTGAGCATTCAAAATGGCGGCAGGAGAGTACAGAATGGCAAGCCTAGTACTTTTTGCAGTCAGAGGAAGAGATGAAAAGATATTGGGCATGTCACAGAGAGATATTGCAGTTCTCATGGTAGTAGACTGAGTCGATGCGTTTGTGAGGAGGGGCTGACATTAAATAGGCTCATGAGTATTTTTGGAATACGATGGGCACCGAAAATAAACAAGTACAAACTAGTCTACCCATCTCCCACACCGGGGCCGACGGTGACGACGAGAACTTTGTTCGCCCACGACTGCTTCTGCTGCGACACACCCAACACGTTGTAGGCTGTGTGAAGAGTTGTTCCCGCCGCTCGCACTCCGCCTGGCCCGACCACTGCTCACGACCGCCATCAAGCCCAAACTTTCTTCAGTTGGGGCTCGTGTGTATCTATCACAAGACTATCGCTCATTCTGGAATATCCATCATGACTGTGACCCATCGTAAGACCCAGCACCTTCTCGAGGAAGTTCAGAGTGAGTGTTCTCGCTGTTGCCTGCATCGAGCACAACACTGAAGTGTCTACAGCCGTGAATGAACCCGGGGTGCAGTACGAATGCGATGTGTGCGCATGTGACCTCACTCACACTGTCCGCATTAAATGCGCGGATCCACAATGCACAAACGATGAAGGCGTCGATATATGTCCACCATGCTTTTGTGCTGGAAAAGAGTTTAAAAACCACAAGCGGTGGCACTCATACCGCGTCATTGTAAGTCTCATTGATACACAAATAAATCAAGAAGGGTCGTGATCGTACTCAGGAGATGAATTCGTATCCGATATTCACAGAGGACTGGGGAGCAGATGAGTGCGTCCTCGGATCCTTTTATCCCGCTCAGATCCTCTGATGTGAATAAAAACAGGGAGCTGCTTCTCATTACCGGACTTACTCAGCATGGGGTCGGCAATTGGAAACGAATTGCAGAACATCTAGGCACACGGACGAAGGAGGAAGCAGAACAACATTACACAAAAGTCTACATTGAGTCGCCGGACTGGCCCCTGCCCGTAAGCACCTTCAACGTGTTGACCTCGTGATCGGTAATTGATTGCTGTAGAGGATGGACCTGCACTTTGAAGTAGACCCCGAGGAGTTTCAGGAGCGAAAACGTCGGCGAATAGCAGATATGAACTCCGTAGCTGCTCCAGTCCAAAAGGTAGCCCCGACTTCTGCCCCAGGCGTACACGAGATTGCGACCTTTCTGCCCGGTCGCTTGGAATTTGAACACGAGCTAGATAATGACGCTGAAGATCTGGTGAAAGATCTAGAATTCGGAGTTTGTTTAGAATGGGGAGGGGATCAAATCCCTGAAGATGATCAAGATCCGGATGTTCGTGCCCGTGCTAAGCTTGCAGAAGAGCGACGAAATGGATTCATTGCACCGAATGCCTCGAAATCACTGCCCCCTGGAAAAGGGCCTCCCGCGCCACAGACAAATGGATCCATCAACGGCTACCACATAAACGGAGACATTAAGAAAGACATAAAAGCAGAGGATGGTACAATGGCGAATGGCACTGTAACAGAGGATGAAGAAATTGAAGAGCCTACGCTGCCTCCCCCATTAGAGTCAAAAGAATCTTTGGCTTTTAAGCTGACCTTACTGGAGATGTATGCCCAACGAGCTGAGAAGCGGCAGGAAAGTAAAGCGGTGATATTTGAACGAGGGCTATTAGATCATAAGAAGGTAATGCATACGATCTGCGACGTCAGGCAAGTCTGACCTCCATGCAGATGCAAGCTGCAGATAAGAAACGGCCAAGAGAAGAACGTGAAATTCTTCATAGATTACGGCCATTTGCAAAGTTGCAGACAGCAGAGGATTATGAATCATTTGCCACAGATATGTTATGTACGTTCAGGCTGTTGTGATGACTCAGGAAATCCCTGATTTTTGTTAGATGAGGCTGTTCTGCGCAAACGGATATCTGAGCTACAGGCATACCGTCGTCTTGGTCTGTGTACTGCGAGTGATATCGATAAATATGAACACGATCTTGCGAAACGAGTGTGTAAACTGACTGACTCGTCCATTATATGCCCTAATAATATCTGTGTAGACACAAGTCAAGGCCGCAGCTCGTGATTATGATCGATCACAATATCGAACCGGTGGGAGACAGTCATCAGGCCCTGATCCTAGACGCTCGAGTCATCCATCATTTCATGAGTCGGATGATCGACATTCCAGGGAGCCGACACCCCGATTACCGACTGCACTACCTGTTCGTCGACCTCGTATGTTATTTTCTCCCGTTGGAGACATGCAAAACTCATGCTATCTTCAGCTCAGCCCCTCAATCTGGCAAATAGTCCCTCATTGCACCTACTAACACCTGCAGAGCAAACACTCTGCTCTCAGCTTCGAATTCTCCCGAAACCTTATCTCGTCGTCAAAGAAACGCTTGTTAGGGAATACGCTCGCCGGGGAGGAAAACTTCGTCGGCGAGAGGCCCGTGACTTGGTCAAAATCGATGTCAATAAAACCAGCCGAATATGGGATTTTCTAGTGCAAGCTGGTTTCCTCAAAATCACGAATGATGCCACCAATTTCAATACATCTACTGCAAGTGGCTCTCAAGACACAAAGTTCGTACAATCTTCAACTACGCAAAATATATTGATTACAATTTGTCTCATTCCATAGCCTTCACCCTCCAGCCATTAATGGTTCCCCCTCCAAATCCCCTCGCCTTCCGATCCTCCCCGCCATTGCCTCAATCTCTTCTGCCTCCAGTGTCAATGGCTCACTATATAGCACATCCCAACAGGTACCTAAATCTTCGTGGTCTTGAAGCTCAACATAAGCGGATTCACACACGTCCCGGATTCTCACAGTTGCTCATGACTAAACATCGGAATTAATTCCCTTGCGCATTTTGATAATGATGAATTATTTGTTGTATATTTTTTCGTCAGCTGTTCCATTATTGTGAACGCTCTTATATTTTGCTTCTTTGACCTTTTCTTTTTTTTTTTAATGAAGATTTGTAGCTGCCATTCTTCTCGTAAGCATCCCCATGTTCCAGCTGCATTGTATACTAGACATACCATTGCACATCTTACATACAGCTAGTAGTCAATAACCAATTGTTTGTCTGCTCTGACTTTCAGGTTGATTTACCTGCTTCAGAGACTTTTTGACTAAGTGGAAAAACATGGTGGCTATATCTGGGGTTGGGGCCTAATCTCATACTACATTGGCGCTAAAGCCTGGACCCATGAAATACGAGCAAGATCACGTGTACTCAACTCTACTACATTCAAAACCGCAGAAGACCCAGCCGCTCCACCACAAAAATTTGCACCTGATTCGGAACAACAAAAGCAGACAACCCTCGTATTTCGGGTGCAGTCAGTAGTGTACCACTATGCTCTGCAAAATCACGTGATTGAGTAAGCCCAATTTGGTAATGTGGTAATCTCAAATTTCCTAATCACCTTTGTGATTATCTTGGTCCCCTCTTCAATTGGCCAACAAGATTGACATGGTCGAAGCCAGCTTTCATCATAGGCCCACACTTAAGCAGGTAGGATATCTCACCCAGAAACGATCCAAATTCATCATTTGTACGATCAGACGAACAAGCGATTTAAATCAAGACATGCAACCAAGAGGTCGTTGAAGGAAGCTGCCAAGGGTACTAATTGTTTCCCAACTTTCTAGAGTTATAACTGAGTCTACCGGAAACACAGGCAAAGCTGTGCAGATTTCACTCAAATCCAATAGTGCCAATAATGCTGCTCAACTTCGGCTCAACAGAAGGAATAATGCAAAACAAGCCCTGGTTAAAAAACGCAATGCTATTGTTTCTGCTGCACGGATATTCAGTGGCATAGACGGTGCTCCCCGGATTGTAGCTGTGATCCCGTTGTCTGAGGATGTCGGCACCAAGAACCTAGTCAGAGCACTCGCAGAGACTATAGAAATTTCAGCAGAGGATTGTCCACAGGATGGACTTTGGAGGATGCGGTATGTGACTTCCTTTGAGGTTCACATAGAAACTCTCATCTCTTGATAGGGCTGACCGATTCAAAACCTCGCTTCAGTTTAGGCTGGTACCTTATAGAAACTTTTATGATGCCCTCGACGTGTGCAAGGTAGCGGATTATGTTATGTTCGGTCTCTCACCTACCGTTGAAGTTGATGCTTGGGGTGACACACTCCTTCGTTCATTACAAGCCCAAGGTCTGCCGGAAGTCGTTAGTGTCATCTCCTCCGAAACTTTCATAGAAGCCAAGTCTCGCCCAGGAGTCGCTAAATCGTTGTTATCTTTCATGCAATATTTTGTACCCTCACAAACAAGAGTGTTTGACTTGAGTTCTAGCTCGGATCGGCTGAATGCGCTTAGGGTCTTGTCCGAAGGAAGGCCTGGAGAGCCGAGGTGGAGAGACGGGAGAACTTGGGTGCTTGGCGAGGCTGCGGAGTGGGAAGATGGAGTCTTCAAAGTGACTGGTGTCATCCGTGGTGCTGCTTTGTCGGCTAATAGGCTAATTCATCTACCTAATTTCGGTGATTACCAGATATCGAAGGTGCATATGTTTTTTTATGCCAATAATCTCACCAAAATTCTTTTCAACTCCAGATCCTATCCGCGCCTCGCCATCATGGGAAAACAAAGGGGATGGACATTGAGCCAAATATTATTGCAGAGCCTGATGCAAATGAAGCTGATTCTTTGGTTTCAAGCAATGACCCAGATGATATGGAGAATGAACAAACATGGCCAACAGAGGGAGAGATGAATAGCAGTGTTCATGAGGATGCTAAAAATACCATTCCTGATGCACCAAAAGGGACGACGCCAAGATTTGTTCGAGTTCCGAAGGGTACGAGTTCATATCAGGCTACATGGTTTGTAGATGAGACAGATGATGAAGGAGAGAATGGGGATGATGGTGATTGTGAAATGAGGGGGGAGGAAGAAGAAGAAGAGATGGTAGATTTGATCATGGATGAGGACAAAAGTATGGATGTGGAGAGCAGACATGTTTATTTTGAGGAACTTGATGATGGGGAGGAGGAACGTCAGTGCGTATCAGGCAAAGTTTGCGTACCTCCATTCTGATGCACATTCTGACGCACTTATATCAGGCTGGAAAAGTGGCGCAGTCGTCAACGAGAAGAAAAGGATGATCTCCAGTTTCCTGATGAGATAGATACACCACAAGACGAAGCTGTTAGAGTCCGTTTCCAGAAATACCGTGGAATGCGATCCTTCCGCACGAGCCCTTGGGATTCATACGAAAACCTACCGAGGGATTATGCCCGAATATTCCAGTTCCAAGATTTCAAGCGAATTGAGCGTAGTGTACGGCGGAGAGCGGATAATGAACCGAATACTATTGAGGTTTGTCCGCTTCGGCCAGTGTCAAACTGCGCTCACTTCGTTGTTACTTCTAGCCGGGAATGCGGGTAACTATCTACATCCGAGATGTACCGCAGGGTGTCGAGAAAAAGGAACCTATTGTCTTGTTCTCTCTTCTCCAACACGAGCACAAGAAATCCGTCCTTCACTTCACTGTACAAAGAAACACGGAGTATGATGGTTCTGTAAGATCAAAGGTGAAGGATTTTCTGTCCCCTAAGACAGAACCGACGACTAAGCCCGCCGTCAATTTGTAGGATCCTATGATCCTTTGCGTTGGTCCTCGCCGCTTTGCTGCGAATCCGATCTATAGCCAGCATACTCGTGGCGGCGGTAAGGGCGCCAACAATGTTCACAAGTTTGAGAGGTATTTCCGCCACAGTACGACGAGCGTTGCGACCATTTATGGGCCTATTGTTTATGGCACTCAGCCTTGCCTCCTACTACGAGAGACGCCAGATCTACAAGGTTAGTCCGAAGTTTATTCTTATCCCTTGGTTTGGTCCAGGTGATGTGGAGCTTGATTTCATATGCTTTCTTGCCAAGCCAGCATCAAGGGTCACACCTGCTGGGCACTTTGCTGAATAAGTCCAATAGCTCCACAGCTTGTGGCTACGGGCAGCTTCATGAATCTAGATACTACCCGGATCATCGCGAAGCGTATCATTCTCAGCGGTCATCCATTCAAGGTGCACAAAAAAACGGCAACTGTGCGATACATGTTCTTCAATCCAGGTCTGTGATTTTCAGTTCCTTTTGGTTAATGATTGTGTATCAAATTTGTCCTGTTTTTGACAATGACCCACAGATGATGTTCGCTACTTTAAGCCTGTCCAGCTCCAAACAAAACATGGTAGAACGGGACACATACGTGAATCACTGGGCACACATGGGTACTTCAAAGCACACTTTGATGGCTACATCAATCAAATGGACACTGTGTGCATGTTCTTGTACAAACGCATATATCCAAAATGGTCCCATCTATGGTCTGGACAGGACTGTGCTAGAACAGCAGAGGGTGCTCAGAAGAGCCATTCAGGACATCTAGACGATGTCATGGAGGAGTAGTGTTTGTGATGTTGGGCGATTGATGATACTTGTGGCACCGCTGATGGCTGAGCGCCTAAGTGGAATACATTGGATGGACTTCCTCAAACGTTTATGCATCCAAGGATTGCGAAGCACGAATGGAAACATGTAGTGCAATGTTCTTTGAGCTTCGATGTCGGTCGGGCGCAAGTGGATCCCCTCGTTGAATACATGTGGTAAAGTAATTCTCACCCCACTGCCAGTTTCCTTTTGTATTTGTTATCTGCTATCTGAATCAATTTTCAAACTACCGGTATACAATTCTCCTGATCTCCCTGTGATTTGGAGCTTCCAATGACTGGTAGCAGGTTCTTGTACAACCGCTGATTTTCTTGGATGAAGGCAACATTGTGAATCAGGTGAATGTATCTGGTCATGCGGCATTCATCTGTCAAGGACTTTGGGCAACACATATTCAATTAATTTGGTCCCCCTCAACAAACGGACTTACATGAAGAACCTTTTGTGATTTTGACCTCTGTCTGATGAAGGCTCTACTGCATATTCGCAATTACCGTGATCTCTAGTTGCATCTTAGCGGGAAGTCATACATGCCAAGGACAATGAGACGAACTTCCCAGAGTATTTGATGCTTGCTGACGATGGTTCTGCTGTGAGACCGAAGTGGTATACTTGGTTGACTGAAGCTGCTGCTCAGATGAACGTGCAGCAGCAAACTGACGAAGCGTATACGCTGCTAATTCTTGTGCGTATTGGTATCGGTCGTTCTCTGGGGATAGGGACATGATGGGGAAGTAACCATGTGAGAGAGAATTTAAAGTCTTGTTAGCACCCTGTTTGATGATTCCATAGTCCACTCGTTGTTATTCGGATTCTCATGACGTAGAACTCAGGACCATTATATTAATATAGCCTTCTGCTCCAAGAGACCGTTCTATATACAACATTTGTCGTCCATGTCCAGGCCTCCTCCAATACTCCATCTAGCCCTCCGCGCTCATCCCATGATGGACCATGATCGAGTTTTTCGGTCACAATAAAGCGTAACACGTCCTTGACTGTTACTAGTCCTATCAACAACCCCCGGTCTTCAACTAGAATTACTCGAGGTCTACAGCAGTCTGATTTGACGTGGCCCCACGTTTAAGATGTCAATTACATACCCCATGCGTTTGAATAGCTGCATCAGTATTTCCAAGGGAAGCTGTGGAGACACAGTCATCGGGGTCTGTTGGAGCTGCATTAGTTTGGAATGGTGGATTTAATTTGATGCGACGACTTACCTGATTAACCCATGCAGAGAACAAAATTCCCTGTTCCGACAGAACCGAATTCAAGAGACTGTCGCACGTCTCCTCCCCAACTCCCATGAATGACCCAGGTTCTAGATCTGTCTCTGTATCAGGTGGAGTAAATATACAAGGGGTGCCTCGATGGATATCTGCTGAATTCCGCATCCGCTCTTATTGAATGATCAGCACTGAGTAATACTCGCGGTGAATAGAACACACCAAGCAGGTAACGAATATCGGTTCGGTTTATGAAACCGACCAGTCTTCTCGGCGCATCCGCGGAGACGATTGGAAACCCTTTTACGTCTTTTGACGCTAGAAGTGACTCTATAAAATCTACAATCAGCCACCAGGTAACGGCTTCATCTATCCTTGAACACACCGACACCTTGTATGTTCATCCCATTGTCAGATATAGTATACAAGTCTCTTCTCATCACTTTTGACACTGTTTCAATGAAATTAGTCAAGAGCCGCCAGAAAAAATCCAGCTGTCCTCACCAGTGACGTTATAAGCATGATCTTCCCTTTCCAGGAAGGGAAATTCATTAAACCGAATTATTTCATCCGCAATCCCGCTCGTACCCAAGAAGTCGCCCACTGCTTTAGTCACTAGCAGAACGATCTGAAGATAGAAAGGACATAATGACCTGTCAGACTTTACTCAGAAGCAGGGTAAGCAAGATCACCATTGTTGGGAGAATGTATGTTAGAGCACCTGTTAATTCAAACATGATGACCACAACAGTGACTGTGATTCGCATCACGCCACTGGTGATGTCCATCAGTCAGTGATAAGGTACCAATATATGCGGTGAGCCTACCTCAAAGCGGCAGCAGCACCTAAGAAGGCGTACGTCCCAGGAGTTATACACGGTACATCAGGGGTACAAAACCTGAAGACCCCAGAATGAGGGTGCGCCCTAAATAGCGGAGTTGGGCTGAGCCATTTGACATGCCGAAATCAATTGACCGTACGAGTAGAGTGCTTTTACCACAGTCCCCACCATTCGTCCAAAGCAAGCGCCGATGGCCATGGAGGGGACGAAAATTCCCGCAGGTACCTTGCACCCATATGAGACCACCACAAGTCCTGTGCGGATCACAGTGGCGAGGAACAGTGAGGATGAAATGCGCCACTGGTCAGAGGACCTGTCGGATCAAGCAACCAGGAGCAATTAGATTCAAATAAGCAATTTAATCCTAACCCATCATTCACTTACTGACATAAATTGTATGCGTCTCCACTCTCACACTCTCGGAAAAGAATAGCCAGGCTTTCAGTCATATCAAGTCGTAAAAATCTGTTGTAATAGCCAACCAGAGCTGTCAGCGTAGCCAATATAACTGCTTCGGCGACGCCATGTTTAGCTAAATACTTTCGACGAAGGGCGGCAACTTGTAAATTGAATTTGATGACGAAAGCACCATATAAACCCTAGAAGAATTATTAATCGGTAGCTGGTGAATGGCCTCATACTCACCCCAAATATTCCGAGAATGACGAAGAATGTGATTTCAAAGAAGTGCCAATCACGATCATAAGTCACTTGGAAGAGCACCAGTTTGCCAGTTCTGAATGGGTTCATGGCCTACCAATCCGTAAGAAAACGTCCCGCATTACGAATGATGACACAAGCATACGGAAAGAGTAAATGTGGCCATAAGAGCACAGAAAAAGCTACGCCACATTGTCTTGATACTGAATGCATGGCTCATTTCCTAAACACGGGATACCGGATGTATTGGCCCATCAGATCGGTCCACCAAGATGCTAAGGAGAAGAACCTCAATAGAGAACAAGACACCACCGATTGGTGAGCCGAAAGCAACAGCGACGCCAGCCGCACTCGCAGCGGTAATTATTTCACGCATTTTACCTATTCAAGCGTTTCATTTATCAATGTTACCTAGCGATCAAGACTCACTTTGACTTCGAGAAAATTTATCAAATATCCCTGCCACAAGTGAACCGATACAACAAGCAACGTGGACTGAAGGTCCCTCCTTTCCAACCGAAAGACCTGACGCAATTACCAGAGGCTGCATGACATGACATTGAGTCAGAGAACACCTGGGCGATTGCTGAAGAAATTGAAGCATACCAATGTTATACTCTTGATGAAAAAAGTCGCAAAGCCCAGGTAACCTTTCATAATGAATCCTGCTAGGATACACTTTATCTCCGAAATACCGGAACCTGCAGCGTATTTGGCAAGATTCCTCACAAGATGCGAAGCAACGAATGCAAACATAGCCTGAATGGACGACCATTTTATCAGCTGCATGAATATGTTTGCAGGGTGAACCATACTTACCGAGATGAGGATAAAGACAATCCAGCGAGCAAGGAAAACAGTCGTCCACGGTTGCCACGATTCGCAGCCATCCATCTCATCACCCTCTATTTCCCAACAGCAAAACTGTTGATTTAACCACCAACCGTCCGAACAGAATCCCATTTTCATATCAGAGAGCCACTCGGTGACGACGGATATAATGGCTGCATTTACACCAATACATATCCCTGAAAGATACAGCAAGCAAGTCAATCATCATGTCCCTACAGACACGAACTGAGAGACGTACCGACCAAGCTAACTACAAAATAACTCTGTCCCGTGCTTAGTGCTTTCTGCACGTGTCCCCACAACCGATACAGTATGTTCCTTTCTCTTGGCCCTCTTTGTAGGTTGGACAGGTCTTTCAAACGTCTGTTCCGTTCAAGCATGGAATCTTGTATCCAATCTGAGTTTTGTATCCTTCAATGAGTAACGAGAACTCTCTACACTAGTCATAATTACCTATGGTCGAGAAGTCTTCGTAGAGACTAGAGACAGGGACACATTGAACAAACGAGTAACCTTGAGAGTATATAATGCATACCGAGTCTGTCTGAACTCGTCGCCATTATGAGAAGGCATGGACCGAATGATGTATAGAGCCAGAGAACACTTGTAGAAGGATGCGTGGAAAACAAATACCCCATTTAATCAAGCATCACAAATGACATGTTCTGCCATAGATTGTCAGCGGGGCCATCCTATGTGATTCAATGACAGATGCTAACTAATGGTGGAACCATGAGTCCAAGATGGGGTAACAACACAACATGATACATAGAAATACTAGTCAAAACCTTTAGGTAGCAAGAAGGGTATATAACGAGGGGGAAATGCGCAAGGCATTCAAACCTTTCTACTCAAGTCTGATCACAATGAAAGAGTACCAAGAGATATACGGGTAGCCAACTATCTGGAAGATAGGTCAATCAATAGGGAGAACCGGGCTGTGAGAACGTGCGAGCTTCGAGATCTCTGTTTATCCGTCGTTAGCCAAAAAGAAAATGATAGATGAAAACAGACCTAAGCGCTGTCTCTTTGGCAAGAAGTTCTTGTTTCATGAGGTTGAGTTCACGCTGAGCCTTTAATTCGTATTCTCGAAGCTGTATTATAAACTCGATCAATGAGAGACCTGCAAGTAGCCAAGGTAACGAACCCTCTCTTGCTCCTTGACTAATTCCTGTTCCTTGGCAAGAACACTATGGTTGGCGAGATCCTCAGGAAGGGTCTCGGTTTCACTGCATGCACAAAAGGTCATTACATGCCAAACCGGTTGATATTGAAAACAAACCGGGACTCAAGGATGCTCTTTGAGAGTTTTTCAGTGCGATATGTTTCGTAGAGAACATCTTCAGTCAAAGTCTTGAGATCACCGAGATGGGAACTTGAGGAAAAGGATTCATAAGTCTATGGCAAACAGCGTAGAGGACAAGAACTTGCCCGAGCATAGCACCTCTCAGCCTGACAAAATCAGAATGGTGGGGGTTGTCGACTTCAACTAAACCCCAAGGATATACTCTAGCACGGATGGGTTCACCATCAATCACGACTTCCTCCTCAGAACCAACAACAGCAAATGGGAGGAGAGCCTAATAACATAAGTTCATGCTTTTCCCGGAATTTCACACGTACGCGAAGCTCCATGTTATCTTCGATAGTGTCTTCATCATCTTCTTCCGGGTCATAGGGGAAATTGTAAATTGGAATGTCGTAATGATCGATGTCCTCCATTATCTAAGCCTGTGGTTCAATCCAAACTGAAAACTTGAAATTGGAAGCTCGTACCCGCTTCTTGAAGGCTCGAAGCTCTTTGGGAGTAAGGGAATCTGACTTTCCGATGACAGGGATGACATTGACACGTGGGGAAAGGCGTCTCATGAGTTCTATATCCATCTCCCGAAGCCTATGAGATCAATATATAAATAAGGGAATCGACACGTAAGAATGGCCGAAGCGTACGCGTGTCCGGTGGGCGGAATGAAGTAGAGAAGGGCATGCACACGGTTGTCCTTGAAGCGAGGATTCCGCTTGATACGAGATTGCTCAGCAAGGATGTCATCGTATTGACGTTCAAGATATGACATGATTTCCTGGAAGCTAGGAAGTGATGAATGAACACAAGCGGTATCTGTCGAGAACGATGCTCACGCAGCCTCGTTATTGATATTATCACCAAAACCTGGGGTATCCACAACTGTGAGAGCAATACGTATACCGTCTTCTTCAAGCTCTAGGCCACAAAAGCACCATGAATACTTGAAAGATAAAGGGGATTATCATGGTAGGACCCACCGACGTCGACAGGCCTAATCTTAATGCTCTCCTCCTGATGAGCAGTTTCTGGACTATCACAAACCTTGTGAGGGATAAGATTTGTGTCACAAAGAGTGTTCACAAAGGTGGTTCGTCCGGTTCCAGAGGCACCTAAAGTTCAACATTCATGGTCGTCAGGGATGTTAAATGAAGACAAAATACATACCAACCACCATGATGGTAAACTGAACACCCTTGACCTTGTTGCGCCTGCCCACAGGCATTGTAGTTTCTTGTGAAGGAAGGAAAGCAGCAAGTTGAGTGATTGCATCAGAGCCTTGAATCCAAATAGAGATAAATACTAGCCCTCTACAGCAAGTCAAACAGAGTTAGTGAGTAACTATATTTTTTTGTAACGAGCGACAGGGATCTAAAGTGAAGTTAAACACTCAGAATCGTGGAACGAGACTGAGGTGCACAAAAAACTATGTGACAAGTAAAAAAACTCTACTTATGTAATGTGCAAGGTAAAACCAGACTAAGTCCAAAAAGGTATATCTACAATATGCCCACTAAATTCACATAAGGCCTAAGCTAATTATAAATGCAGGGAACTTCATAGGAGAGAGGGGTTTGGTGAAACCATCAGCATGTCATGACATGCCTTGCACAGGCCTCTGGACATGGACAGTCAGCAGCTGTTATGACTGATGGCCATGGGAGTTAGAGTGACACCTCTGGGAAGGTGTAATAATTAGATGACATGAGAATGTCTGTGTGATGGACACACATGGACCTACAACAAGTGGTATGGGAATGACAAGCTGTGGGAGTAGATCATAGATACTTCCTAGATTAACATGTGATGACCTGGTAGAATACCTTGTATAAATAGCTAGAGGTAATACCAGGAGAACTTGTTGAGTTCTCATTTGATATCCTAGTCATTGAGTGGCAAACCCCTTCCTCCCTTTCCTCTCTAAGTCCCTTCTAGTTGGTACTGCTGCTGCTCGCGGCTAGTCATCTAACACAGCAGATTGTTCATTTGTAGAGATATATAAAGTTGAAATGCAACCAGATTCATTCCAGTCACAAATAAACCTGAACTTTGTGTTGATATGCTTGGAACATTCATTAATGTTTCCAGTAATAATGAGATTGATGGTAGACTGGTTATTGGAATAGAGTGGAGTAGATATAGTGATAGAGATTTGAATAGAATCAAAGAAATTGTAAAGCTATAGCACTTCTTGACAACCAGTGGCAGCAGCAGCTATTAGGTGATCTAGCCAGTGAGCAGCCTACTGGTGCCCAGAAGGGTCTTATAGAGTACTAACTGTTGTGACTATAATTTTGTATTAGTTTATTTCCAGCT
>Ga0153986_1000346_pt1 | contig 14599 bp, 25 predicted proteins | sample TSGA070MetaG_FD_104724 | JGI IMG/M metagenome (GOLD analysis project Ga0153986, IMG submission 104724) | Attine ant fungus gardens microbial communities from Georgia, USA - TSGA070 MetaG | ecosystem: Host-associated > Fungi > Mycelium > Unclassified | place: USA: Georgia, Alexander Wildlife... | reverse complement strand
GAAACGTTGTTTAGGTCTAGCAGTTCAGCTCTAAAGCTTGGCTAGTCTGCTAGTTTAAGTCCTGAGGATAGAGTATCCTATAGTTCAAGAGAAAACCAAGAGAAAGGAGAGAACTGCCGTTCTCTCTTCACTTCACTTGTATTTATAGTCCTAGTGTTACATAAAGTTATAACTACTTGTAACAGGTATGAGTCAAGAGTGTTACAAGGAAGGGTAACTAGGCATTACAAGGAAGAGTCACAGTGTTACAAGTTAGTGTCACTGTGTGTTACAGAGAAGTTTGATAAATGAGAAGAAGAGAGACTGAGTCAATAGTCTGTTACTGTCTATGACAAGAAAAGTGACAGTGAGGAGTTGTTTCTCAAAAGAACAAATGAAAGATCTAGTCAGTGTCTGAAAGAAGATCAAGATTAATCTCTCTTGTTTCGAAGTCCCAGAGATAGTCAAGCCATACCTGGTCTTCTATGAGTAACTCTGTAGAACCCAGAGTTTCCATAACACTCTCCACAGTTTAATATAGAACAATAGTTGGGATCAACTGATAAGTCATAGAGTACCCACGAGTAATCACTTAGTCATACAGCACACAAACCAAGTGCCAAATGTATAAGTAGTAGACATAAATCAAGCAGAAGCTCTATTGAGTTCTCTTGATACCTCTACCTTGAGTTAGGGCAGTGGCTTCATACCAGCCAAACCTTGAGACCTTTACATTAGAACTCGATTTTCACTCCAGTGACCACTTGCCTTGAGCCCTTACTACACTTTCATCTCACTCTATTTGACAACTCGGCCTAGATCATCACGACCAAAGCCACCTCCATAACAAATAGCAGACCCTAGCTGTATAAAAGGACTTGTGTAGTAGTTTAGAACTATACGGTGGACAAGAAGACCTTCTCTAGTACTTTCCTAGATTGGACCTGCTCAGTTGAGACAGCTAGTTACTTTCTTTTTGCTAACTGCTCAGTGCTGTTAGGGCATTATCTCCAGTACATGCAAGAGAATGACAGTCTGCCCTTAAGGCACTGTCTAGCTTAGTGATTCCCTTCTTAGGGATATTAGTTGTTTTACCCTTAGTAGTTACAAAAGGGTTCTTAGTTGCAAGTAGTCAATAGGTGGTTAGCTGGATTAAGATTGTATGCCCCAGTAACTATAGTCAAACTTAGTACAATCATACCTCCAGTTGCCTCAACCAAATATTACCATGAACCCAACAACAACGCCCTGTATCAGGACATATATTGAAATAATGAGAGGAAAGAGAGACCATTGTTGCAAGAAGTGTGGCTAGTTTGGCCATATGGTCTATCAGTGCAGACAGAGGGAGATCCTGGAGGAGAGAAGAAGGAAGTCAATGTACAATAAGTTTGTGCCCCTGCTGAGTAAAGTGTGTAAGAGGATGGAAGAGAGAAATACGGCATATCTTTATAAAAGAAAAGCACAGCCAACTAGGTGCTAGTGATATGAGGAGGTTGGGCATGTCCTGTGGGACTGTTCTAATAGAGCGGCACAACCAAGGAAAGCAAAAGTGCAGCATAAGAGGAAAGTAGAAAAGAAAAAGGGTAAATACCCCTCGGTGAAGTTATAGAAAGAAAGGTGGAGGCTGAAGCAAAAATGGCACAAAAGAGAAGAAAGAGCAATTAGAAGAGGAGGGATGGATCGAACAAGACCAGGTAGTGACAATTGTGAGATATATAGATTGTGGGGTGTTTGGTACACAGCCATGGGAAGGACCAACTCAGAGATACTGGAACAAAGAGGACCTTTGAAACAACCAATGTCCTAGGTGTCAGGATGACTGGGAGGAAAGGATGTGGGATGTGAGTAAGGGGAAGAGGATGACTAGACAGTGTTGAACCTATAGGAAGAATAACTCTCTGCCAATAAAGGAGTGGAATCCAGAGAACCAAGGTTGAGCATGTGGTCTGTGTATGAGGAAGAAGAAGAAGATTGCAGTGATAAAAAAGGAGTTAGAGATGTTAAAAGCAAAGATAACAGCCAGAGAGGGAGAAAGAGATGTAAGGAGGACACTGAGGCCCCTCAGAAAAGTTGGACAGTCATGAAGGAGTGACAGTGAAGACACTGCTAGATAGTAGAGTAACAGGGTTAATCATTGATAAGAAGTTTGTGGAGAAACACAGCTTCAAGTTAGAAAAGTTGAATAGGCCTATAGAGGTCAAGAACATAAATAGATCTAGCAACAGTAGAAGGAACATCACCCATAAGCTAGAATACAATATGTTCTACAAAGGACACAGTAAGAGGTTAAGGATGGATGTATGTGACTTGAAAAAGACAAAAATAATCTTGGGCATACTATGGCTAGCTATTCATAACCCAGAGATAAACTGAGGAACTGGAGAAATTAAAATGTTGAGGTGTCTACCATAGTATGGAAGAAAGATATTGGTGAAGCAAAAAGAAGTTAGGACAGAAGACAAGAAAGATCTAAGATGGACAATGGAGAACAGAAAAAAAGAAAAAGAAACGAGAGAGAATAGGAGAAAGGTAAAAGATATAGTACCAAGAAGGTTCCACAAGTGGCTAAAGATCTTTGGAAAGCAGAAGTCAGAATAGATACCAGTGTGAATACCCTAGGACCATGCAATAGATTTACAAGGCGAATTTGTCCCAAGGAAAAGTAGGATTTATCCTTTATCAAGAACTGAAAGGAAAGAAGTCCAAGTGTTTGTGGATAGCCAGCTTAAGAAAGGCTATATCTGACCAAGCAAGTCACCCCAGACTTTGCCCATAATGTTTGTACCAAAGAAAAACGGCAAGAGGAGGATAGTGCAGAACTATCATTACGTGAATAAATACACTGTAAAGAATAGTTACCCTCTACCACTGATTAGTGACCTAGTAGACAATATGGGTACTAAGAGGGTATTCACAAAGATAAACCTGAGGTGGGGCTATAACAATGTCAGGATCAAAGAAGGAGATGAATAGAAAGCGGTATTCACAACGCATGTGGGCTCATTTGAACCAGTGGTCATGTACTTTGGTCAAACAAACTTACCCGCCACCTTTCAAACAATGATGAACAATATCTTCCACAACCTTATCAATAAAGGAAATGTCGCAATCTTTATAGACAATGTGTTGGTAGGAATGGAGACAAAAGAAGAGCACAACGAGTTGGTAGAAGAAATCCTAAAGCGGTTAAAGGAGCACGACTTGTATATCAAGTCAGAAAAGTATGAGTAGAAGGTAAAGGAAGTCAGTTTCCTTGGGGTAGTAATAGAACCCAACAGAATTAAGATGGAGAAAGAAAAAGTAAGGGGTGTTCTGGAATAACTGACCCCGAGATGTGTAAAGAACATGCAAAAGTTTTTAGGATTGGCAAACTACTACAGAAGGTTTGTCAAGGACTTTGCAGAAATCGCGAGACCAATGCACAAGCTGGTACATAAGGAGAAAAAGTAGAACTGAGGAGTAGAACAAGAAGAAGCATTTAGAAGGCTAAAAGAGATTTTTATGATAGAGCCGATATTAGCCACTCCCAACTTGGATAATAAAATGAGGGTAAAGGTGAATGCATTGGATTATGTGATAGGTGAAGTGTTGTTAATGAGGTATGAAGATAAAAAGTGGAGGCTAGTGGCTTACATTTCAAAATTGTTGAACGATACAGAAAAGAACTATGAAATTCATGATAAGGAAATGCTAGTAGTTATTTGGTGCCTAGAAGCATGGAGGCACTTCCTAGAAGGACTGTAGATCAGATTCAAAGTTTGGATGGCTCACAAGAACTTAGAGTACTTCATGTCAAGTCAAAAGCTCAACCAACAACAGACTAGATAGACTCTATTTTTATCCAGATTTAACTTTAAATTAGTGCATGTTCTTGGATCTAAGATAGAAAGAACCAATGGACTTAGTAGGTGACCAGACTGACAGAAAGAGGTAGGGAAGAAAAATGAAGATAGGATACTAGTAAAGAAAGAGTGGCTGGAGACGAGAGTAATTGAAAGAGTAGTGATAAAGGGAGTAGATATCCTAGATAGGATTAGGAAATCTAAGGTGATAAATGACAAGATAGTAAAGGTAGTAGAAGAGATAAAAAAAGCAAATGTAAAGGTGCTGAGGAATGAAGAGTGGAGAGAGAAAGACAGATTGATGCTGAAAGACAAAAAGTGTAAGGAACCAAGAGGGTTGGCCAGTATGAAGCCGCTGCCCTAACTCTAGGTGGTGGTGGTCAAGAGAACTCGATTCATGCCCAGACTTTATACTACTTTACATGATCTATGCACAATACTAACTAAGTGGGTACTCTATGACTCGTCTACTGATCCCATCTTATCACTCCATCACTGATTTGGCAAAGTGTGGAGATCCTAAGCCTACAAGTCCATATAAGGGTCGGCTGGTCTTTCTACATCTGAGTCTAAGTCCAGTCTGTCGTCCTCTATTTCTATAATCCTTGGAGTGTCTTCTTCCTCTGAGTACATATCATACAACTCCTCAATGAGGTCTAGTCGGTTCATGACAAAAAGGTATATGTACCAAAGGACAAGGAATTGAGGGCAGAAGTGATCTGGTTACACTACGATACACTAGTAGAAGAACATGGAGGACAATAGAAGACGATAGAATTAGTTACCAAAAACTTCTGATGGCCCAGAATGACAACAGAGGTAAAGCAGTATGTGGAAGAATGTGACCTGTGTCAAAGGAACAAGAACAGGACAGAGCTATCAACAGGGAAGCTAATGTCTGATGTGGTACTGGACAAACCATAGGCATACATAACAGCCGATTATCATTGTAAAACTACCATTGGCTAGAGGCTATGACTCCATCTTAGTAGTATGCGACCAACTTACAAAAATGGCACATTTTATTTCTACAACCAAAAAGATGTCAGCAAAAGGTTTAGTGATGTTATTCCAAGATCATGTGTAGAAACTATATGAACTCCCAAAAAGCATAATATCAGACAGAGGGACACAGTTTACAGCAGAATTAATGAAGAAGCTGAATGGGATGTTGGAGATTGAGACAAAGCTGTCAACAGCTTTTCACCCATAGACAGACAAACAAACTAAGCATACAAACTAGAAGTTGGAACAGTACCTTAGAATGTTTATGGATTATTGCCAAGAGCAGTGGCTGGATTGGTTAGACACCACAGAATTTGTTTACAATAACAAAGTAAATAGTTCAACAAAAGTGTTGCTATTTATGGCAAATAATAGTCGGAATCCAAGGATGGGCTTTGAAATGAGGAAGAAAGGAAAGATGTTGAGGGCAGAGGAGTTTGCAAGAAAAATGAAGGAGATACAGGAGAAAGCCCAGGTGATACTAAGAAAGGCCTAGGAGAAGATGAAAAAACAGGCAGATTGATACAGGAGGGAGACAGAGGAATATAAGGTTGGAGACAAGGTGTTATTAAGCACAAAAGACTTGAAGTGGTATATGGTGGAGAGGAGGACAGACAAACTCATCAAATGGTTTGTAAACCCTTATAAGATAAAACATAAAAGGAATAATCTCAGCAAACGCAGTGGAATTGGAATTACCAAAGTCTGTAAAAATACATCCAGTAGTCAATGTGAGTAGGGTACATAGATATAGAGAGCAAGTAGTAGAACAAAAGGTAATACTGTCCCCATCTATAATAATAGAGGGCAAGGAGAAGTATGAAGTGGAGAAAATCCTGAGCAAAGTGGAGAACCTAGGAAATGCATGGAAAGCACTAAGGGATTATGAAAGAAGATATAAGGAGTCAGCGAGAAGGATTAGGAAAGAAAAAGACAGCACTTACTACAGAAGTAAGCTACCAGGAAGATATACAGCCAAAATGCTATATAGATAGGATGATGGGAAATTTGAGAGGAAGTACCTAAAGAGATTAGAAAAAAACTGGAGATAGTGGAAAAAAGGTAAGTTTTTCTAGAGGAAAAACCTTAAAAGGAGGGATACTATCATGAATACTCTTAATCCAATCAAAGAGCTATATGACTTGTACTCAGACAAAGAAGAGACTCTGAGAATTATGGAGATAACAGATGGAGAATTGGATATGGGAAACGGGCTAGTGGACCCGTTTATAGACTTGTAGCAATGAACTCTCCATGGTTTGACATAGGACAATAGTTGGGATCAACTGACGAGCCATAGAGTACCTGCAAGTAATTACTTAGTCATACAGCACACAAACCAAGTGCCAAATGTATAAGTAGTAGACATAAATCAAGCAGGAACTCTATCGAGTTTTCTTAACATTTCTATCTTGAGTTAGGACAGCGGCTTCATACCAGCCAAACCTTGAGATCTTTACATAGTTACTTATACTACAGTACATGGTCTGTGTACTACTTTTCTGTGGGTACTCTAGTGACTCATCAAGTGATCCCATCAATTCCTTATCTTTATCTAACTGATCCATGGAGGATTTATCTTACAACTCAAGATATGGATCAACTAGCCCATTCTTAGTGTCCAAGTTAGCTTTATTATAAAAATGTCCTTCAGTTTCCTAAATGTCTTCTTATCACAAACTTTATTTGGACATATCTCCACAGAAAATGGGTCTTTTTCAACTGTCTAAGTTGCATTGGAAAGCCCTTAAGAAAAGCTTTCCAACAATGCTAGAGACAGCTCAACACTACAAGTATCCATTAAAATATCAGCTAATCAGTAGTTACCAAATACTAAAACACTTATATCTCAAGGACCAATGATTGTGGATGTTTGCTTTTGATTGCATCAGAAATCTCTCATCAATATGCTTCCATTAGCTATAAATAGAACACAAGGCAATAGGATCCCACAGAGATAGATAGTTCTCAATGTTGTAACATAAGACATTATAGATTACCCATAGATAAACTTCTGTTCTTGAATAGAACAAAGGACAGCCCTAATCAGGTCAGGTTATCACTATCTATATTACAAAAAGACTGCCATATGTAGAACAATAGACAGTAATCAAGTGATGATCTTTCCAGATGCACAGACCATCTTCTTCATGTATATTAGGCTTTCCAGTCTAAGGATTAGACCTCAGACTTAACAACATCTTTTGTTACTTATCTTAACTTTGTTCTATAAGGTCTATTTTTGTGAAACTCTCTCAAAGTTCAATTATAAATCAAGTAAGTAACTATTTGTAATACTTCTCTTGCTCATTTCTCCAGTTTCACTTTTCTTTCTCACCAACTTATGTAAGGACCTTGCTATCCCTGCAAAATCCTTTACAAACTTTTTGTAGTAGTTTGCTAGCCCCAAGAACTTCTATATGTCCTTTACGTATCTGGAGGTTGGCTACTCAAGCATTCTTCTCACTTTTTTCTTTTCTATCTTAATACCATCAGATTCCATTATTACCCTGAAGAATTCCATTTCCCTGATCTTCCACATATATTTCTTTGGCTTTATGTACAAATCATTCTCTTTCATTCTCTTCAGTATTTCCTCTATTAGCTTGTCATACTCCTCTTCTGTCTCTATTTTCACCAATACGTTGTCTATAAAGGTGACAACATCTTCTTTGTTGATAAAATCTCTGAAAATGTCATTTATCATTGTCTAGAAAGTGGTAGGCAAGTTTGTCAAGCCAAAGTATATCACTACTGGCTCAAATAATCCTACATGTGTTATAAAAGCTGTTTTCTATTTGTTATCCTTCTTTATCCTGACATTATTGTATCTTCATCTCAAGTTTTTCTTGTCTTTCGCTCTTGCTTTTCTTCCCTTAGATACTTTTTTAATTTTTACTTTCTTTCCATACAATAGTAGGTACTTCATTATCTTTATTTCTTCTGTCTCCCAGTTAATTTCTGGATTATGAGTAGCTAACCATAGCATGCCCAAAATGACCTCCATCTTTCCCAGCTCACATACATTCATCTTCATTCTGTCTACATGTTTTTTAAAGTAAACATTATACTCTATTTCATGAGTGACTAACCTTTTGCTATTTGCCACTCCATTAACATTTTTGATTCTTATTGGCCTATCCAGTTTCTCCTGTTTGAAGCTGTGTTTCTTTACAAGCTTTCTATCTGCAAATATTCCTGTCACTTTATTATCTAGTAGTATCTTCACTGATACTCTTTTGTAGCTATCCAGCTTTTTCATTTCTATATCTATCTATACTTTGTTTAGAGGCCAAAGTGTGCACCTTAAGTCTCTTTCCTTTTCCTTCATTTCTTTTAACTCTTTCAGCTGTGCTTCTACTTTTGTAAGTTGTACCATATACTCTGTTTTCTTTTTCCTTCTTTGCCTCTTTTGTTGCATAGCAGACATATCATATTTTGTATCTCTTTCATTTCCCACCTCTCTAGAAGAGAGCCATCCTTATGGTAGTTGGAACACTGTATTCTTGTCCTTTTTTTTTTACTTGCCACAAACTCATTTTTCTCCCACTATTTCTAACATTATAGACATTGGTTGTTTTTCAAGTTATCTTTGTTAAAGTATCTTTGTTTAGGTCCTTTCTATAGTTAAGTTCTATTAACCCAGCAGTCCATGTACTTTACTATTGTTATTATCTTTTCTCTTTTTCCCTATCTTTGTTTAGACTTTTTCACCAGCTATCTCTGTCTTTTTGCCTTTTCTTCTAACTTATACTATTTTTGTTTTAATTTTCCTTTCACTTCTATCCTTCTGGCTTTATTTTGCTGTGCCTTTAGCCTTTATAGACTACACTACCTTATTTGAACATCTCTATATTGTGAAAAAATAGCAAGTTCTGAGAGGAAAGTAGTCTTAGGTAAGAGGGTAAAAGATATATTTTTTTTGTGTCATGTCACTTTTACTTGTACTTAATTACATAAGTAATTATTTGTTAATAAAAGTGGAAATAAAAGAATAAGAAATAAAATAAAAGAAATAAAATAAAAATAAAAAAAGAGAAAAGAACCATAACTGTCACATTCTGTAGGTAGCCTAAAGGTTACCTCCACTTTTCTTTCTGGGAACAATGTCCTCATCATGTCCTCAACTTCTATTTCTTCTCCATCACTCAAATTATTTATATTCACAAACTCTGTGATTTCAAGACAATTTTGGAAGTATACATAGTATGGAATTAGACAGAAGGCCATATATTTAAGACAAGAAACAGTCCCATCAATTTCTGCCAGGGTATATCCCCCCCCTTGTGACCAGTTGATGACTACCATAGGTCCAAAGTAACAAGGCCTGCATTTCCAGCCAATTTCAGGTTCTATTTTTTCATTCAAGACTAGTACAAGCTCCTTTGAGTCAAAGCTGTAATCCTGGATCCTGTTAATGTTCTGTTTCTCAAAATCCCAAGCAGATGTATAACGGGTGGCCAGGACATGGTTGTGGATCCTTGCCAAGTTGTCTTCACATTTTTGGAGCATCCAAGCACAAATTGCGAGTAGGCTAGCTGTTGGCAGGTGGGTAGTGATCTTGGATACAAGAAACATTGTCTCCATAATATCGAACGGTAAGAGTAGTTCAACACCATGTGCTGCATAGAAAGGAGACATCCTTGTAGACTTTTGTGTGGTTACTCAATCTGTCCAGAAGACATACAGCACATATTCCTGCCATCTTTTCACATTTTCTTCGCACATCTTAACGAAAGTGTCCTGGACTGTCCTGTGCGTCGTCTTTACTACTTCATTAGACTGAGAATTATACACAGATATCCAGATATACCAAACATGGTAACGAGTTATAATCCAGTCCAGAGCAGTCATGAATGGGGTCTCATTATCTGTGACAATTTCTTTTAGTCCACTCCATCGACAGAGTAATTTCTCAAAGATAAACTGGCCCAGCATCCTGTCAGTTTTGCAAGTCAATGCCCTCTATTCTGGTCAATCAGTAAGCAAGTCTCAAGCTTAGACAATATATCTATATCTGTAAGATATTGGCATGTGCATTATGTCAACGTACACTTTGCAAAAAAGAAGAGCAGGAGCTTGGACCATTGGTGGCAGGACCACATGCCTGGTTAACATGATTTGGCATTGGTGGCATGTTGAAATGATCCACTGTATATCAGTATTGAGTGTCAGCCACCAGAAGCAGTTGCTCAAGGTTTTCTGAGTAGCATAGAAGCCCTTGTGACCCAGTATGGTCATATGCTTCAGTCAGCAGCTGGTAACGTTTCTCTTACTTTTCTATTACTTGTTGGTGTTGACCTTGATATTCTCGTCATCACATCTTACTACCTTTGAGGGCAAACTTGCTTGTGTGCTGGAGAAACTGTTGTTTAACTTTCTCCATGAGTTTCTTTGACATTTTCATTGTCTTCAAAAATTTTCTAATTTCCCTTATTTTCTTTTCCCTCCTGTTCATTTCATTCTCTTTTTTCCTCAACTGCATAAGATCATTCCATCCATCCAATCCCTTCTCTTCTTTTCTTTCTAATGTAATGTCCTCATTGCGTCATATGTCTTTCCCCATATTTAACGTCAAGTTCTCACTCCCTTCAGTGAACCAACTTGCCATCCATACACCAGAACCAATTATCTTATCTACCCAGCCTTCTGTCTCTTCTATACCTTCCTTCTCATTCTTGCTATCTGTTACTCTTCTCCTTGATAGTCTATCTGGCCCCTTGTGTTTTGCCTCTGGCACATGTACCAACTTAAAGTCAAACATCAGGATTGCTGCAATCTACCTATTCATAGTAGCATTGGGGTATAAGTTTGGCCTATTCAACATATCCTTGATATATTGTGCGTCCACCTCCACCACTAACTTTTTTGCCTCTATCAACCACAGCTTTGTCGCATTCAGAGCTTGAAATAGTCCATACATTTCCAACTTTGACTGTAAGTACTTTGAAATCCATTTGTTCCATGCAATCGATCTAAATCTTGCAGGTTGCTGCTGTCCTTCTACATCTAGTTGGGCCAATATGAATCCTACTGCAATGACAGATGTATCAACTGAGAGGATGACATCAAATGGGAGTAAATGGTCAATTGGTCAAATCGTTTCACAGGTAAACACCCTCTCTTTCATCTCTTCCATTGCTAACCTTTGTTTCTCTCCCCAAAAGAACTCTCCTTTTGTTACTTTTGTCAGCTTTGTCAACAGGTCTGCTATCTCCGCAAATCCTCTTATCCAATTCCACACTGTGTCAGCCATCCCCAAGAAACCTCTCACCTCTAATACATTCCTGTACTCTGGCCACTTCAAGACTTTTTCCACTGTTGTCGCATCTGGCTCTTGCCCTGTGTAAGTGCATTTCCTTCCTACTACAATGATTTCTGATTGATATAGCTGTAATTTCTTAGCCAAAATTGTTGCTCCTATGTACATGAGGCGGTGTATGGTGTGGTTTAGGTCGACTATATGCTTTCAAACAAAGTGGCAGATGCCTGGATTCATTGAAAGTACTTCGTAAAAGCTATTCTCCTTCTCATATCATATTTTTGGTCCTAATAAGGTGATGTCATCTAGAAAATTTGGTGATTTGTCCATCTCATGTTGAAGAATAAATGCAACATCATTATTGAAGATTCCAATGGATTCTGTCCAGCCTTGGAGAAGTACCGTGAGGCACATAGTGCTTAAGAGAGTATCAAAGGTAGTGTAATCCCTAGACTTCTCTGCTAAGGTGCAATGATTATACTCTACAAAGAGATCTAGTCCTGAATAAATCGACTGTGCTGAACATTGTTCCACATATAGGTAAACAAGGGACAGCTCCTGAGAGTCTTGAATAGTGATGGTATTAAGTAGGGTAAGATTGTGCACGATATGCACATTTCCATTTTTCTTTGCCACTATAAACCACTGATGCCTGTACGAGCTATAGGATGGCTCATATACCCTAAACTCAACCTTCTTCCAGATAAGGTTGATGATCTTTTTATGAATACCTGGAGGAATTGGTAGTGTTTTCCAAGCCCAAGGGACATGCTCTTGTACTGGAATCTTCACTAGTAAGAAATATTCATCTCAAAATCTTTCTTTCTCTGATTCTTTTTAAGCTAATCCTTTCTTGTTTATCAGCAGTACCTGCACTACCAGCAACCTCTCTTATAGCTACAAGAACTTGTTTGTCCACAATCCTAAGGCTTCCATCCTCTCTCTTGTCAACCGTACCCCTGGTAGGAATAGTGGTAGAGCTAGAGATACATAAGATAATGTCTTTAAGGGATCCTCTGGCCAGAGGATCTTTATATCTGCAGGCATTGTATCTGGGACTGGTCAAACTTTGTTCACCACTCTTTTGTATACCAAACATTGTGTAACACTATTGTAGACAAACGACAGTGAAAGGATGACTTTTGTGAGTGAGTCTTTCCCTCCTTGAATCTTCCATCTTCTCTTACTCCCCTTTGTCATTACTAGCATCCTGCTCTTTAGCCTTTCTCCTACTCTTTCTCTGGTTTGTACCATTACCCACTTCCCTTCTACTCCCAGATCCAAAATCTCTACCTCTATACTCCCATCTATTTGTTCAATCTTCCCCAACTTCACTTTTTTTTGCCATGGCCTCCCTAACAACAACCAGTATAGTGCTGACTGTACCACAAATACATGAGCATATGTCTTCACTCCTCCTACCTCCAATTCTACATACTCAACATATCCCAACCTCCTTTCCTTTCCCTCATTTGTAGTCTGTATTATCATCCTTCTCTTTCTGTTCACTTTTAATCCTAATTCATCATACAGATCCTTTCAAATGATCACAATCTCTAACCCTTCATCCAATAATCCCCATTCCTGGCATCTTTCCATAACTACAACTTCTACCTTTCAAAACAGCATCGTAAATTCCACTGGCCTTTCTAGCACAGTCACTAAGGTAGCTCCAACTACAGGTACTTTGTTCTGTATATGTGTCTGATCTACCATTTTCCATTGTAGGTCCCCACTAAGTGCCAACAGGTCGCAAACTTGGATATTTGGCACTTCAATATCTAGTATCTTCTATAAAATTTCCTGTAAGGCCTCTGAATTTGCAATCTGGGACTTTCATTGATATGCTAGCTAGTGCACTTTCATTTCTTTCTCCTCCTTTCACTTGCTGACTATGTCCTTCCTAACATCCTTCTCTCTGTCTGTCACTTCTATTACTTCTTTTCTTTCTTGTGTCCATGTTGTTACCAAACCAGCACTTTCCTTCACTTCGTCCTTCAACTTGGTTATCGCTCCCTACACAAACTCATCCTCTTCTTCCTGTATAACTTCTATGAAGGAACTGAATTTTGTAAATGTTACTGTTGTCCTTGCCAAGTGGAGTGGTATGTCCCTCCCATTACCCTTTGCATCTATTGCTCCTTTGAGTCCTCTTAGATGGTGAGCATCAATCAGTGATCTGTCTAGGTGTGCATAATAGCCATTTGATTGGAGTATGGCCTGCCCTGACCAAACATACTTGGCTGCTGTTGAACAAGTCCTTATTCTTGTAGAAATGGTAAGAAAAATAGCAAGACATGGGGACACTTGGCTAGGACTGAAGATGTTTGAGGTATATGAGAGTCATGGTAATACTTGTTGCTGTAACAGTTGAGGCTCCAAAATAAAAGGATAAAGAGAGATTGTCTGTCATTTCAGGAGCCAGGACAAACAATTATACATAGGTAGCTTCGTACGCATTGTCCTTCACATTCAATTATAAGAGCTTTCTGGTAAGTTCATTTACATTTTCTTGCCCATCTTTTTTTCTTTTCCTCTTGTTCTCGAAGTATATTTTCCTTGTTCTCATCTCCTCTTTTGTAGACTTTTTCCTTTTCCTCTTCCTCATTATTTGACTCCAACTCCACCCCAATCACCTCGTCATTAGACTCTTCTTCACTTAACTCCCCTTTCTTTCCTTTCTTTCCTTTCCTCAATGTTTGCCTCTACCCTCTTACCAACACCTTCCTCAACACAAAATATCCCGCCTCTATTGCCTTTTCCACTGTTGGCACCTGGTCACTCTTGAAGTCGGCATTTCATACTTCCAGACAGTTGCTTATTGCATATTGAAGCTCTCGAGAGAGTCCTTTCCAAAAGTATTTGTTATGTTGTTTCTTGTTGATAACATCTGCTTCTACCAGGTCTGCTACTATGATCCAAAACTTCCTGTAGTAAGTGTTGAGGTTCTCTTTATCATTAATGTTGTCTTTTGCTGATTTCTTGACTGGTTTTACCAGTTTGACCACTGTTGGCTTGTCTTCTAAAAGGATCTTTGAGTAAGCCCCTATAATTTTTCTTTTTAGTATTACATAGTTGTCTCCATATCCTTCTAATCTCTTCTAGAACTTCTTCATCTCCTTGTCTACATACTTCATCACCATCTTTGTCTTCTTCTTCCTTGTCAATCCATATCTTTTAGCCTACTCCTCAAACTCTTTCAAAAACTCCTTCAACTCTTCCAGATTCCTTGAATCAAATTCTGGAGCTCATCTTGATCCTGGAGCTGGCATGCCCAATACTCCTGTAGCCATTAACATTGATATAATTAAATTTTTAGTGGGGTTTAATAGTTCTTTTTGTGCATGTTTCTTTAGACTTTCTTTTTCTATTTGAGGTTCTTTAGGCTTATTGTTTTCTTTAGCTGCTTTCTTGGGCTTTATAATGTCTACTGGTCTTTTCTTTAAATACTTTCTTTTTCTTGTCCTTAGTGTACTAGCACTTAAACTATCTTCTGACTGATTTTCAT
>Ga0153986_1000345_pt1 | contig 14610 bp, 20 predicted proteins | sample TSGA070MetaG_FD_104724 | JGI IMG/M metagenome (GOLD analysis project Ga0153986, IMG submission 104724) | Attine ant fungus gardens microbial communities from Georgia, USA - TSGA070 MetaG | ecosystem: Host-associated > Fungi > Mycelium > Unclassified | place: USA: Georgia, Alexander Wildlife... | reverse complement strand
TTAGTGTAACAGCTTCACTGCTGAAGTAGCAAGCCTCGTGAGAAGCTTACGTGAGGTGACATCCATCACAAATCTGTGACTCGTGATAGATTTGTTTGTTGTCTTCCAACCACCACCACGCTTCTTTCATTCTCTCCCTATCTTGTTTCTCCTTTGCTTTTCATGTATCAGGCATTGGATCAATGCTTCCGGACTCTTTTGGCGTCTATTTGGGCATTTTAGGGCTCAGGTGCTCACAGTGTCATAGTCATTTGTGGCCCCTTCCTATCGTCGGATAGTTCTGTCTACACATGTGAATCATTTGAATTTATTTTCATTCTTGAAGGTGGGTTCATGTTGATTTGGGTTTGTCATGAACATTGAAAGTATTCACCTACTTTGGTTTCTAAGTTGGCTTGCTTGTGTATTCTGGGTCAAACTGCTGGTGCTAGCAGTTTGGGATGAAATGTGGTTCGTTCGCAGTTTCTGGACGTCAACTACCGACATCTCGCTTCAAACTATAAATTCGAATATATTTCCTTATGTGTTTCAACATTGTCCGCTCAGCTTGGTGCTACTTGAAATAACAGTCTGACTAGGCAGCATCCAAGACTTTTTCATCTTATCTTCTTATCTTCTTTCGCATGTTCCGGTCCATCGATCACTTTGGCTTTTCCGTTTCACCGCTATGCCAGGCCTCAGCTCTAATGTCTAGGTTTGACTATCGTCCTCGGTTTGGTCTCGCGTTCAATCAATGTGCTTTCTGGGTCCGATCATCTTGAGAGATTTGCTTTGCACATTAGCTAGATGTATATCGATTGATGTTCCTCTCAGAAGCCAACATACGGAATGCCAGTGCTTGTCGCCACGTAAAGCTTTATAGCAACTCTTCTGACCATATGTGTTTGTACGACCATTAGACATAAGACATTTGCGTCCAATGTATAGTACTTTGATTGACTTGTATCGTTGTGGCGTGTCATTGGAAGGATGTTGGAAGGATATTGGTTGATTCGATGTTGCGGCTTTTGTCCTACATCCTCCTTTCCACTGTGTCCGCTTCATTGTATCTATACTTTTTTGTGGTGTAGCGTTGTACACTGCATTCTGTTCCCAATTCTGCTCATATATGTAATTCGGCCAGTAAAAGACTTATAATCTCTATTTTGTTACATTTTGACTCCGACGTAAGAAGTCAAGCGATCTTGTGCTTTGCCACATTATTGTTTGCACCCTTGGTCCTACCTCCGGCCATTTCTTATCATAGGTACTCTCTGTTCCTTTAAGGTTCCTCTTTCTCTTTCCATCAGCCTGAGCAGTGTATATGTCTTCTGATATGCAGGCTGCTGCCAATAAGGTCAGTGGTGTGATGACGACTTCTTTCGAATTTCTGACGGATTTTACCCAATACGGTCGCTAGAAAGCAGCCTTGGAGAAATTACGATTCAACAAGAGCAAGCAAGCTGCTCGACAGGGTACTACACCGTCTGCCACAACGCAGCACGCCTGTGCCAACCAGCCGCCCGCCCAGTCCCACGATGGCTCTATCTCGAGATTTTTTTCTGCCTCTTCTTCTCCACGCAACATCCTTGTTCCTCATTCTAGTCCCCTCAGTCAGGATGGATCCTCTAAGCCATATGAGCCGTACAGCTATCGTCAGGCGTATGACGTGACTCCCCTGAAAAATGACACCCAGGAAAAGATATGGTCACCCAACATAGCATTTATGGCAGCAGATTCTTTGAGCGCCCCAGGTGGTCTTCGGCCATCCAACTTGGATTTTCACGCGTCGACGCGTCGACAGTGGTCGAATTCTGATGGACCTCATGATCTTACTCAGAATGAGGGCCCCCCTCGCAAGCGCGTCAATCGTGGACGACTGGAGGGTCCAACATCAATGTCGCCTCCTGTTAAATCACATCAATTTAGTCCGAAACCACGAATCATCTCTGATACATTTTCAATATCCTCCGAGGATTCTCTTCCAGATGTCTCGCGTCTGGCGGGTTCTTCTGATGCGCGGATTCACCGAAAGACTGCATCTGCAACCGATACTGTCACAGATCTCTTTAGTGATCCAGAGTTCATCAAATTTAAGATGACTATGCCTACGGAACTACCGCAGCGTATCCGTGCAGCATGGGCCCAAGCCGGTGGTCATTCACTGCGCGCATCTGCACTGATAGCTGACCCTACATGGTTGTCAACCTCATCAAGTTTAGAAAAGGCTGAACGGGATGATGTCGGACGCGTGAAGGAGGTTGAAGAGGCAACTCGGGCTCAAAAGTTGGCAGTGAAACAAAAAGGAAAGAGATCGATGATCTATGCAAACCGTATAACACTAGAAACCAAAGCTCAGAGTACTCCAAAGCACGAGGCAATGTCTTCCATGGATTTGGCACCGGCCTCAGCAACCCCTATCATCGCTCCTTCTCGTCGAAAACGACTGAAAAACAGAATTGACTCTGACTCTGAGGCAGAGGACAACGAGGAAGATGGTAGACAAACGAAACGTGGAAAAATCGAAAACACTGATGAAACTCGAGCGCTAGACTATCTAAATACGACAACAAGCGAAGGGATGCAAGAACTGACAGGTGAACTTGTTTATACTGTGTTCTTTTGAGCTGACTGTTTTCAGGTTGCACTGTAGAACAAGCGAATGCCATTATTAGACTCCGACCCTTCAAGTCTGTGGAAGATCTCAATGCCAGACTTGGTCAAGGGCGAAAGAAGGCAGGGCCTGCAGGAATCAGCCCTCGCCTTTTCGAGGATTGTATCGAACTTTTCAAGGGTTATGGTGCTGTTGATTCTATCCTCGAAGAATGTGAAAAAATCGGATCAAAATTGCGTTCATCCATTGCGTCATGGAGCACACCTGATTTGTCTGCCAAAGGCAAAGGCAAGGTGGCCTCATTGACAGCCTTTTCGGACGATGTTGAGGATGGCTCGCTCAGCTTAAGGGCTATTGAGAAGATAAAACTGCAGAGGTCTCCAGACCATCTCACAGAACAACCGTCACTCTTATCTACGTCGGTCAAGTTGAAAGACTATCAGCTTCTCGGAGTTAACTGGTTGAACCTACTGTATCGCAATAAGCTCAGTTGCATCCTTGCAGATGAAATGGGTATGTCGTGTATACTACCTCCGATACATCGGTTTACCCATCAATCTACACTCAGGATTGGGGAAGACGGTCCAGGTCATAGCTTTTTTGGCGTACTTGAAAGAGAAGGGTAACAAAGGACCTCATCTAGTGGTAGTCCCGTGAGTGATTTTGATTGTTCATAGCATGATTCAAGCACTTAAACCGATCTAGTTCATCAACACTGGAAAATTGGTGTCGCGAGTTCGCTCGTTTTGCACCCTCAATATTTGTTCAAACCTACTATGCCGGAAAAGGCGAACGATCACAACTTCGAGAGATGTTACTTGGCACTCAGATGTGTACCAATGGGCGTGGAGAAGGGTGGGAGGTGCTCGTAACGACTTACACACTAGCGCAGGGCGACGACAGGGATAGGAAATTCTTCCGTAAAATCAATTGGAATGTGAGTCGCAGAGCAGTGCCCCCGATTTCGCTTACTTGAACTCTCGGGTTGATATTAGTGCTGCATTTACGATGAGGGACATGTTCTTAAGAACTTCCAGTCTCAACGGTATCAATCGTTACTTAGATTCGGATCACAATGGCGACTTCTTCTAACAGGAACACCACTGCAAAACAATCTCCAAGAGTTGGTGGTACGTGTTTTGCTGAGCTTGCCGATTGCGAGATAAGCTCATGCGCCCATGCAGTCTTTAATGAACTTCATCCTTCCAGAGCATTTTGCCGATACAATTGGAGAAATGAGGGCAATATTCAAAGTCAAAGGAGATTCTCAAATATCTTTGCTCTCGCAGGAACGGGTGTCCCGTGCCAAGAAGATGATGACACCGTTTGTTCTCCGGCGCCGCAAGGATCAAGTATTGCATGATCTCCCTCAGAAGACTGAACGCATTGAGTGGTGTGAAATGTCAGAACTGCAGAAATTGATCTATAATGAAGCTCTGCAGCGCTCTGGACGGACTGTGCTTGAGATGGATGACAAGGAATCTACCACTGACAGTAGCACTGGAAGCAGGAAGAAATCGGCAAAAGCCAATGGGAAAACGAAAGAGAAAATGTATGCGGAAAACAGCTCCAACGTCCTCATGGATCTGCGCAAAGCAGCTTCGCATCCGATGTTGTTCAGGAAGCGTTTCACTGATGATATCCTTTCGAACATCACAAATCAACTCTTGAAGGAACCGGACTTCAAAAAGCGAGGTGCTTTGTTTGACTTGGTCAAGGAGGACATGTCTGTGATGACAGATGCGGAACTCCAGGTCTTCTGTGAAGCATACAAGGTACGCGAAGATCCAGTTGTCATGAATGCATGATTCACGCTCTACCCCACTCCCACTTCATTTATTAGTCAACTAGGAAGTTTCTGCAGGAATATGATTGCTATCTCGAAGCTGGCAAAGTGGAGAAGCTCCTCCAACTCTTGGAAAGATACAGAGCGGAGGAAAGAAAAATCTTGATCTTTTCTCAGGTCTAGTGTACTTGCTATCTCTCTTCTGGTATATAATTGACATAATTTCCAGTTTACCCAGGTCCTCGACATCTTGCAAACTGTTCTCAATCACAAAAATATCCGCTTCTTGATTCTGACTGGTAGCACTGCGGTGGATGTGAGACAGACCCTAGTTGACGAATTCACAGAAGATGCGAGCATTCCCGTGTTCCTTCTGTCTACTAGGGCAGGTGGCATGGGTATCAATCTGACAGCTGCCTCTGTTGTTATAATGTGGGTACTCGTATGTTCAATGTGTATTCAGAAGTGTCAATTGGCTATCCAGGTTTGATCAAGACTTCAACCCTCACAATGATAAACAAGCGCAAGATCGAGCCTATCGCATTGGCCAGAAACGAGATGTTGAAGTCGTTAAACTGATATCCCGCGGCTCCATCGAAGAACATATACTCAGACTTGGCCAGACAAAGTTGGCGCTTGACGAAGCAGTGGCATCGGATAAAGGGGAGAGTGCACCGGAACGAGAGATGACCAAGTCGCTAATGACGGTACTCAGACAACAGTTCAAGGAGCAACAAGAAGAGAAGGTTGCTGCTCGATAATCTAGTTTTAATTTGCAGAATGCTGGATTTACACAAGCCCAAGATATTTTCAAATATGGTGTTAGACTGTTAGATTCTGTTGCATCAGCATATCAAATCTGTTTTTATTGAAGTAGACTGAGGAATAGTTCGGATGAAGCGGTGTTACGCAAATACAGAGAGGCTACGCATAAGCTTATCGATACTAGTACGGAAGTATTCGTTGTCAATACCATATTCTTTTGAATCCATTTTAAACAGGGGATTGCGTACAACATACTCCACGAAAGGACCTGCGTATAGCTGCTGTAGGACGGGTCGGAGAGAATCAGCTTTAGGGTCTGTCAGGATGACGAATTTGTAGCCTGAAACTGTCTCATGGAGATGTAATTTGTAAGTAGACGTCCGATAACTTGTAAAAGACTCATCTCTAATGGAATGAAGATACATTTCAGCACCTTATCCGTTCGACGTTGGGGGCCATACTGACCGTCCTGACAGCTTTTTGATCATGTTCCTTAACGAAAGTACGACTCCATATACCAACTTTGTTTCTTCGTCAAATGGAAGATCCGAGGTCATTACGGATGGTTGTGGTTGCTGAGTCGAGGGTGGAGGTGTGGATCGTGCTGCGTTTTCGTTGGACGCGACGACGCCGGTCGATGATGTCAAAGTATTCCGTGGGCTGGTGTAAAGCAATGTATTGACATTTGCCTTTTCTACAACGGTTGTAGATGAAATAGCATCGGAGACGGCGGGTAAGATGTTCCCTTCAACGGCTGGTCGTGGGCGCTTTGTACGGTGCCAGTCGTGATAGTAAACACAAGTGCAGTGACTACTTTAGGTTTTATAACAGTTCAAAGGCTCTTTGAATACACGCACCGGTCGAAGATATAAAGGCTATAAATTGTCATTGTGGATTACCAAATTGGAGGGATGAGTGTGGGCATCTGGAGGGTGTATTCATTGATTATTCATTGATGCATGATGTGCATCACATCATGATCAAAATCACAAGACTAAAAATATCCTGATGAATTTCGATCAGGTTGACATTACTTCTAAGATAGCGACTTAGATAGATATGCTAGCGGAAGACGATAAATCGGGACGGTGAAGTATTCTTTGCTTTTGATCCATCGCTCATCGTAGTTTTGAGGTCGTACGTCTACATCAATCCACTGCACCTCAAGACCTATGTCGGTGAGATGAATTTCTGCTATTCGTGAGTAAACATCGTAGAACAGAGGATCTGTGCAAACGTTAGCCACCATATTAAGAGCGAATTGATCTCAACAAACTCGTTGCTCCAAGGCCATTGAAAAAGCTGAATCGGGCATCAGGACCAGAGAGAAGATTGGGGATATACTTGAAAAACTGATGCAGATCTTGATAAGTTTCCGAGAAAGTGTCAACGAATATAACATCGAAGCCCTCAAAACCGTTAAGTTCTTCTTTCTCCACAAAATCCTGCCATCTCCCTTCGAGTATTTTGACACCGGGTCGCAAGTCCCAACCATTCTCTTTCATATATTGTAGGACATCAGGATGAGGCTCTATGATAACATGTTGCGAGGGTGGCGAAGGAAGTGCCTGGAAAAGTCGATCGATCTGTATGAGAGTTGGATGAATACATGGTCTGGTATATAATTGAACGCTCACAATTCCGAGGCCGAACCCTATGTTCAAAACCCGAAGATTGTCTCTATCAGGAATAGAATCATAAATGAATTGTACCGTCTCCGTCATTATGGGTGTCTCCCAGCCCATCATCACACCTATGTCCTCCCCATCAACATTGACACAGCAAATGTCCTGACCAAACTCGTCTTTTGTATAACGCAGCTGTGACGATAAGAAGTTCACTAAAATACCAGCTGCGGTTTCGTCGGTTTCCTGAAATATCATATTTGCAGATGAATCAGACGGTGGCTCGCCTCTCGAAGAGAGCAAATTGAGTAGGAGTTCTGCAAGTTTCAGCCAAGGTCAAATACTGAGCGACCGACGTTGTACCAGTGTACCTGAGCGAATACCCTTATTGCGGATGGCGCAGTAAATTTCATTATCATTGTAAGAGAGGGCAATATCTCCAGCGGTATTTTGTAAATAATCCACTTGTAGATTGGCCTTCTGGATGAGCAAACACGATGTAGCTTGTTGGGTGCGCACCAGCATTCCAAATAGCACCTTTCTCAATCAAGTACTCGACAAGCTCGAGATTCCGAGAATAAGCAGCTGCATGTAGAGATGAAATGCCTTCCGCCTCGTTTTGGTACCAAACAGGTGCTCCTGTCTCTACCAGCGACTTTATGATTGGTGTAGGATCATTTCGAAGGATGGAATCAATGAGTTCTTCCCCGAGTTGAGTTGCGATCTCTTCCATCTTGAAGGTCAAGCAGTGTGATGTAAGTATTCAAAATTTGGGATATCACGTGTCTGCATGATCGCTGCCGTATTCGCGGATCACAGGTATTTCAGCTGAGCGACTTGAGGTGCTCAGAAGATGTATGAAGGTGTATCCAGCCTTGATCCTATTGTTCTTTGCTGTCAAAAAAATCACAGCCTACGCAGCCCCATCGACAAGGACCATGTCGTATGGGTGTTCTTTATTCAATTACATCCTCAGTTTGTAGTGGGTCTTCCCGTTGGATAGTTATCCAGGCCAAGAAAGATCAATTAGATAGCAAAACACATCCCTGTTTGATTTCAGTCATTGAACTGCCGAGGTATAGACCAAATTTGAAACATGTCTAAGTTTACACTGACATTCAATAGGCAGCATTAGCTTCAAGGTCTAGATCCTGGACTGTCAGAAGTCGAGCCCAAAATGAGAACTTGTATAGTTCGTACTAGATTGGATGATGAGAGGTCTCCGAGGGTTTCAATCATCCTCGTGAATCATTATTCTAACTTGCTCAGTGACTGGCAGTGGAGGGGGAGTTTGAGGAATATTAAGAGAATTGTGCGATGTCTGTTCCTCCGCTACTTCATGAAACTGAGAGTCCTCGTCCTTTTCATCACCACTCTCTTCTCCTGGCCTTCTGAAAACAAGCTCCTTGCCGCTGACCAGGCGCCGTTTTTTGAGTGGTGCCCCTGTAGCGGAAGTTCCTGGGGTGTCATCGATCCTCCTAGCTTCTTCGGATTTGCCCTGACTTTGTTTCGCTCTTTCTTTTTTCTTATGACGCTTTTCCCTGTTCCTGGCAGTCTTGGCTTCGGCGACATCTTGGGCTTCTTTGCGTTTACGCTCGAACTCGGCGGTAAGTGATTCCTGCATTGAGATCAGTAGCATCCCCAAGAGAAGATGGACCAAGCCGCCTACTTTCTGAGCCTGCTCGTCCATCATCTTGAGACGCTCGTATTCCCTACGCCTTCCAGATTTATAGACGTGGAATTCACCACTACCTGCACCTGCACTTGAACCTTGTACGTTCTTCATCATTTCTCGTGCAGGACGGATTGATTTTTCTTTGGGGGGAGGGGGGACGTATGCCGGCTTTGCTGGATCTTTGAGCAGGCGGTCAAGCTGTGCGCGCTGTTTCTCGACAGGCGTAAGGGCATGGCGTGGTGGACAAGTTGTATTGGAGGAAGTAGGAGTTGAAGTCATAGCTGGCTATTCATAGCACTCGGATCACGTTCTCTTCTCTGCTTTCATGCTGCCCGAGCGATTTTCCTCTCCCGAGCTCGCAGAAAATCTGCCAGACTATGTCCCTCTTTCGCACAACAACCCCTTTCTCACCGCTCCAGTGTTCGATCCAGAGGAATTTCTACTTTCACGCGCACGCACAACCCTTCCAGAGTTACGGGCAGAATTGCGAGACTATCTCTTGACTCTCAAGGAAGAGCTCGTCCAACTCATCAACAACGACTATGAGGCTTTCATCAGTCTGAGTACCGACCTGCGAAACGAAAATTCCAAGTTGAAAAGTCTGCGCGGTCCCCTGGGTCGTCTGCAAAGCACCATACTGGTATGTCAATCTAACTTTAGATTGCACTTGGCTCAGAAGAGTTCAGGAATCAAGAACAGAATTGCAGCTGATACAGGACAACGTGCAAGAGAAACTCCACAAGCGCTCTGCTTTACGGGAAGAAAAAGTATCGGAACCTATACTGGCACTGTTCCTTCGGGGTTCATCCTTTATTGATTTAGACCCTTTTACAATCACTTCTCAAGATATCAGAATCAGTGACACGCTTAGAATCTCTGCTCTCTATTGCGTCTCCAGACCAAGAAGATAGTGTTTCCCCGGCCAATCCTATGGATGACGCAAGCGAGGAACGGTATGCACCTACATTACTCACGTCAGCGTACAACTTATGGTTGAGCCCCAGAGGCAGAAGCAACCGAGCAAAGCACATAGCACGAGTGGCAGCAGAGTACATGCAGCTACTTTATCATGTATCAAAGGCCCGGGAAGAAAGTTGTGCTTTTATAGACGTGCTGCAATGGGTTTGTGAGATATCCTTCTCCACGGGTAATCCCTTTTTGGCTGAACAACGTAAACGCAGCGCATCGATCGTGTACATTCAACATTGTCGTCTGATCTCGATCATCTATTCGCAACATTGTTGGCAAGCATGTCAGATACCCAATTCGATGGACGTCTATTGGAAACCGAACGATTGAAATTTCTCACCGATCTTAGAGAATGTCTTCGTGTGTATGATGTTCTCGGCCTCTGGCGTGATGCCGAAGATGTGCTGAGGCGTGACGTTGTCAGACCTTTTCTGAAGAAAGTGTGTGCACTGCATCTCTTTCTCATCTTGTCTCTCTTGAATATATTATAGACCATCCACCATAGCATTCTTGAGACACCACGGTCTCCTGCTGTTCCACAGACTCCTTTTAAATCCGCTCTTTCTGATATCATGCCATCTACAGGATTCTCTCTTAGGACACCGTACACCCCGTTCACTGCTTCTGTGTCTTGCCAGAATTTCGCGCCATCTCACATGCCCACTCAGCTTGCTATACCGCCTTCGATAGAGGATATAGACAATCCCCTTGCGCAAATTTACAATCAAATTCTGCGTTTTGTCTCCCGTCATATCAGGGATATCATGGAAATAGCAGAGAAGATTTCAAATAATAAGATGCCAAAGGAAAAGATATCAATCAGTAAGGTTATCAGCACAGAAGACACTATACAGGGGTTTCAAATATTAGCTTACGTCGTCTGGGAGGAGATTGCGAATGCCATAATCAATGATATTGGGGATGTCGTATTCACAGCAGGTCGACCAGATGAACTTCGGAAGGTGAGCAATGTGAAGTAGCCTATCGGATTCGGCCTGAGTGATTTACAGAATTACGAGGCTACACATGATTTCCTTCGATGTCTAGAGCTCTGCGCTCCTTCAGCGCAAGCTATTCATGTAATGAGAGGACATGACCTTTATCACGAGTTTGACCGGCGATGGCAACTCCCCGTCTATTTTCAACTTCGTTGGAAAGAAATAGTGGTCAGTTTTGAGGAAACCCTCAGTGAAATTTGCATTGAACCATCTGTGGTGAAGGGTAGGTTATCCTCCTTCCTAGATTGTCTGTATCTTTACTCATTCTTCTCAAGCTGAAACTGACTTCTTGTTGGCTCAGACTGCGTCGCTCTGGAAGGCAGTTACAATGTGTTGGAGTCCTCAAATCCTCATCCCGGAGCTTAGTCACAGATTCTGGCGATTAACACTGCAGGTCAGTCATAAGCACTATGTCTCATTTCGTCACGAATTTTTACTCCATGCGTATAGCTTTTGAACAGATATGCTGCTTGGCTTCGTTCGGTTCATGCGACTATTGATACTGTGTCTCGCTCAACAGCGTCAGCCAACACTCCCACAGAAACTTCATCTGCGGAGAATATTGCGGCTGACGAAATCCTCTTACAACAATATGTCGCCATAATAACTGATCTCAAATTATTGGAGAACAAGATCGACAACTTGTGGGAACAGGAAATTAGGATTATGTTCCCACCTGAGGTAGTGGATATCGCCGGCGGCGATGGGCCCCGAGGTAGATTTCCTTTATAATGCTTCTCTTAACATCAATGATACTTTACAAGAGGTTTTGAAGCAGGTGCTTTCTAAATTAATCACAATCATCCAGCCAGCATCTGCCCAGATTATTTCAATTTTGACTAAACGTTGCTGTGAGGCGTTGCTTCCCGTTCGATCAATTCCATCTCAGTTCCGTGCCATGTCAAGCAAGCGACTGCCGACGGAGCCAAGTCATTTTGTCCAAACCATCTTCCGAGCCATCAAGGCCTTCTTTGCCATCAGTGCTTCTGATGGTCCAGGTCGAACCCTAAAAGATGCCCACTTGAGAGGGTACTCACAGGAAATTTTCGACAATGTTGCACAAAGGCAAAGACTTGCTCATTCTATTGAGCACATGAGTTTGGTGCTAAACAATTGTATAGGTATATTCTATATCTAGCTGCTATGAGAAAGACAGAGGAGTCACTTCGGAGACTCAAAAAAGGGAAAAAGTCGACATTCTCATTGTTTGGCAGCACCCAAACTGAGGACAGTCGCGATGAAGAACGCATACAAATGCAGATGATTCTAGACGTAGAGGCTTTTGGTAAGGAGGCGCAGTTTCTAGGTATTGAGATTGAGAAAAATGAGCACTATGCAATATTGAAAAATATCGTCCTGGCTCATGACCGTAAGTTTTTCATCCTCGTGGTCGATCGCAGTCATTGATTTTATCTTCAGAAGATGCATCATAGATTTTGATCCCTTTTGGACGGGCTTCAAGTGCTCCCGATGTTGGGCACAGGCGATATCTGTACCATATTGGTGAACAGTACCTAATAAGTAAATACATGAGTTTCAGGCGTTTATGGAATAGAATACATGGAATCAACCAAGTGCTTTTGGAAGTGAGGCAAGAAAAACACACTTGGAGGTCTCTTATTGCCCAATGTCCGGTCAAGGATCGTAGTTCTGACCTTCTCGATGCTCCATCTGACCAGGGACAATGACTCTAGTTGACCATACTACTTAGGTCCATTAAAGAATTAAACATTTAAGCCCTATCATTGACAAGTGGCTTCACAACCAGAAGCAAGTGTGAGTCAAAAGAATTCACATAAATTACTTTTGGCTTCAGTTGCAGAAGTGAAGACCGGGTCAAATTCCAGCAGGATACCGTTGCTTGTCATAGTCTGCAACGATTCTTGAATTCCAAGGGGAACGTGTTTCATCCGTAGAATCTCCAGTTGTCTAATTTTGGAGTTGGGATAAATCCACCGTCGTGAGTTTAGCATCTTTCTGAGGGAATCAAGTGCTGCTTCCTCGATATGCATGGAATTCCAATACGGTACCCCAATCTCGAGCAGTCGGAGATGCGGCAACAATGGCCGCTGTTGATAAGCATGATAGGTAAGGGCGTCGAAAAGCTCATAATGATCAAGATCGTTGGACAAGTAAAAATGGGAGACGAACGGGGTCAAACTGAGGACAGAAAGTACATAGCTCAAGTGAAACACATGGCTCAATATCGTGAGCTTTTCTAGGTGACGAACTGTGGAAAGAAAGCTCGCATCGAGTCCAGGTGAGCGATTCCACTCGAGCATCAACTCTCGAAGGTTGGGAAAGCTAAAATCTTCTAAAACCAAAGGAGTATGGGATGATTGCATGTTTTTTATAGCCAGATAAGTCAGGGATGTGAAGGTGATTCTGGTTCTAGGCTGCAGTGATCGGGCCGAGGATCCAGAAATCACAAAGGTACCAGACTGCATGTTGATGCAACATGGAAAGATGTAACTCCATGATTCAAAATCAACATTGGCAAGTGTGATGTGTGTAAGCTGTGCCCACGGGATGACCAAATTCAATGCTGTATCAAGATCAAGGTAGGCGGCATAATCAAGCCGTTTTAAGAGGGTAGAGTAGGCGAAGACAGTCAAAGGTATGGGAAGGGTATCGAATGGTTTTCCGGACGACGTTACGCTGACACTAACGAGTTGTGGAAATTGGATGTTTGTATCGGCCATGCAAAGAAATTTGCTCAGCCATGAGGAAGACAACCTCAGCTCTCGGATACGACCTTGTATTTGACCCAAAATAAGATCAGACTGCGATTGCCATTCTGAGTGGTCGAACATGGAAGGCGAAGATGCAGTCAGCTGGATTGACAAGGGATAATCTCTGGAATGTCGAAGAAACTCGATCGTTGGAAAGATTGGGTTCTTTTCAGGGGCTGTAGGGATTCTAGACACTAAATTCATTATGTCAATGGTGACACTGCTCCATAAGCGAGATGACTGCAGCCCAATGTCATACCAAAAGGAGCACACTAGACAGAGGACCAGCGGAGCTGTTTCGCATGAGGGTGATTGGAAAGCAGGGACACAATGGAAAAAAATCTCCTGCAGAATTTCGGGGGGAAGCCGATCAACTGAACAAAGTTTGGAATCAACAGGAGCATTATTCATGGTTGAAGGTCTGGCAAATTGTTTAATCCAGTGAAACTCAGGAAAGGGATCACATTTACCTGGGGTGAGCAAAATCCTACTGTCGTTGACAATGGGTTCAATTGGACAATTTATGGTGAGTTGATGTTGGCCTATAACAGCCTTGAAGTTCGGAAATAATTTGCACTGCTCGACCCACATAACTCTACGGTATCACTGTTTGACACGCCGCTGATGACGGGTCTGTTGAATCAACGAGAGACGCTTCGTTGTGTTAGGAGTTGATCACCAGACATATCCTTAGAAAAAGAATAGTCTGCCAAGCGTTAGCCGCCCGGCTGCAACCTGTCACACCTTCTAAAGTGCCTGCGAAAAGGGGTACTCCCTCTGCTCCCCCTGCTTCTAAAGCAGCTCATCCTCGTACCACAGCGAGGGAGCGAGCCCCTCTACCAATCTGTCCCGTGCTTTCTCTTCGGGAGTCGTGGCAGATAGCACAGTTCGCGTGCTCGACGTCACTGGACACATCTTCCCATCCTTCGCTCTCGCCTCCGCCTACGTTCCTCGCGGGAACAGCATCAAACTGGATGATTCATTCAAGTTCATCCTGGACAACGTGCTCCTTCAACCGGTTACTGAGGAGTGGCGGGACGATTACGAAGTCGAGTTCATCATCATTGGCCTCCCCCCACTATGTCACCAAACACCTGGTTGGAGACGTTCATGTAGAATTTCCTCGTCCAATTGAGAACAACGGGTACGATTGGTTCAACGTGAGCATGGCAGAAGACTTTGGAGGTTTCGATGCTTATAAGAAGGACAAAACCATCACGGACGTTTGCGTTGGATGACAACAAATCCCTCTGCTCCACAATCGTCGTCAATACCTGCATCAGCCACTCTCAGATCAAGAGCACCAGTGAAGTTTCTGTTGTGAATGACATCGTGACTCATCAGTTCAATTACATTTCCTCTCACATCTCTCTTGATTACCTTTTTTGTGACAGTGACTGCTTACTAATCAGTGTTAATGTTTTTGGGTCATTATTCCTTTGTAACCTCAGTTCTGCTATTTCAGAC
>Ga0153986_1000344_pt1 | contig 14613 bp, 15 predicted proteins | sample TSGA070MetaG_FD_104724 | JGI IMG/M metagenome (GOLD analysis project Ga0153986, IMG submission 104724) | Attine ant fungus gardens microbial communities from Georgia, USA - TSGA070 MetaG | ecosystem: Host-associated > Fungi > Mycelium > Unclassified | place: USA: Georgia, Alexander Wildlife... | reverse complement strand
AGCTGGAAAGCGGGTCTTCGGACGTTCATTGCCATGGATAGAGATTTGACAGTGACCTCCCGCACGGGTTGAGAGATGATGGCCTGATGAATATGTTCACAGTAGTCATGGTCATCGCCGCTTGTGAAGTTTTTAGTTTCAATGGAAAATTTGAACCAGGAAATATACCTGAAGACAGCTATTGGTCGGATCTGATCCAACAAATAGAAAGTCGCCTGTTTTCCTAATGTATTCTGATAGCCAAACCCGACGCCGGGCCGGATTGTTCCTTTTTCTCGAAGTGGGCCGCAACGTTTTCCATCAGGTCGATATAAGGGTATATGAGTGAAGAGGACGAGTGGATTTGGATCGTTGACTACACAGCAGCTTAAGCGAGGACATGATGCGAGACTTCGAAAATAGACAATACCATCATGTATCTTCCTTATAAACTCAAAAGAATGACCTATCTTCGGTTTCCACTCATTAAATGGTTTTGCTTTGCCCTCACGCTCATAATCTTCTCGCACGAAACCAGGGGCATCAAAAAGTACCACCGTATGATTTGCCAAAGTAAATTTATCATTCAGAGGGCCAAAATGTGTAGTGTACCGCTTGAGTGCATTGCGAGAGAATCCTGTTTGATACTGTATTCTGAAAAACAGATGAGGGCGAGTGCTCGCGGTGAATCGTTGAACAACGAACTCACCCAGTGTCATGATTTCCGGGTATGAAGTAATGTGGTATCTCCTTTTGTGCGCGAAAAATACCCTTGAAACGAGTGTAATATTCTTCATATCTGTTGGAGAGATGAGTGCTGTATGCGTTGTCCGAATATCAAAGCATACTCGGCATCAGACATTTCCATCCGCCCACCATCCATCATGTCTCCAAGGAAAACAACAATGTCAGGATTCTTCGACGTCGCCGCTAGCCAGTTCTTCCGGAGGTTGAGATTGACGACCAGCCGGGTTACATAGGATAAGAAGGTAGATCGTTTGGGATAGGATCGATGATCCAGAACTTGTGGGTCTGCAACGAGGAGAATATGTGCAGGTGACGTGCCATCTGCATTTGGCTAGAAAACAAGGTGAAGTAGGTCTGAAATCCCTTGGTTGCAATTCCTTATTGGAGGACATACCAGTCCAGTAGTGTTGTGATCTGGCCAGTGGCACGACCTTGTGGACTCTTTGAATATGAGATATTCATACCAAAAGGTAAGAACTGTCCAAGCCAGACGGAGGATGTTGATCACTCGACGTTGTCGAGGTAGCAAATTCATGAGGGCATATGCTTTACCAGGCGACTGTTGGTAAACGACAGAGAAGTACAATCATGAAGTGGACTTTCTTCTTTGTTATTATCCCTCTAGCGACGACTATAGATCATTCAATTATTTTGATATCTTAGCGGATTCAGAATATATGGTAAGAGGCTCTGCGCACTGCGCATTGACCACACCAGTGGCCAATGCAACCAGATGGACTACATATTTGGTCTTCTACGTCTATTAATGATGTCTGCCAGAGCCATGAGCCTCTTCAACGACAGGGTGCCGACCCTAGGAACGAAATTAGTTTTGACCATAACAACACATTTTGTAAAGCGTACAATGAGCTTGGCACCATCTCGTCTATGACCGTTGGCCGTGTTGAGCGTCAATTGCTTACATCCCTGACAAAATCTGCTCACCTCGTTCTATAGAAGATAAAGAACCACATCATCGCACCAAGTCCCTTGGCAAGAAATTGATGCTTGATTCCTGGAACGTAGGGATTGAATCTCGGTGCTGCAATATGTTCATTTCATCAAGCAATGAACAAAGTTGACACTCACAATAACCTCCGCTTGTCATCGAGGATGCTTTCGGAGAATTAGTTTGTTTTTGTTTGTACCATAAATGTATGTAGAACATGGTTCCTTTCACAACCCTTTCACAACTCTCCCATGGAGACCAAGCGAAAACGCGATCTTGGTTGTCCCAGAATCACGTTTCATGCTTCAGAGAGGACTTTCGACCGTCTCTTGAGAGGTAACTTGTTTCCTCAGTCTGTTGTGCTTATGGTTGACATGTCGGACTCAGAGGACTCACTCGAGGATCTCAAAAGTGCTGTTAGAACGAAATTGGGTTTCGGAGAAAATGTCAAAATTACACTCTCTCAAATGAGAAGTGGTTCCGACGTTATTTTAGAGGATGGTCAGTCCCGGATCTTCATTCTATTCCCATACTTATCACACTCTTAGAGGATGACTTTGACGCCTTTTATCATTTCTTGCATTCGTCTGGTACAGCGTGTGTAAGAATCACTATTGAACAAGCTACTCATGAAAACAAAAGAGTGAGCTTCGTTGATACATCTGGATGAAGACGTACTCATTTTTTCTCTAGCCAATACCATCCTCGAAAAAGAAGAAGATAGAATTTGCACCGCAGTCCTCATCAGTTCAGTTTGGTTCAAGTCTCGCCTCTGCAATTTCAGTCGCAGCTTCTACTTCCGGGAAACGAGCAGTGTCTTTCGTTCAGCCTGGCGGTAGTAGATCCACTAAAGAGGATGCAGCTGATGCGTCGTCCGTTAAACACCATGAAACTATTGCAACTACTGCAGAGCCTTCAGATATTCATGCTTCTGCAGCCCTGCCTACTGCACATATACCCAACACTACAAATACTGTTCCGACTTTACATTGGGACACTAATCCTTTGACCTCGATTACCGAGCCTCCATCTGTACTCCCATTTCCAGAAGTGGATAGAAAAAAGTCGAACAAAAGGAAAAGAGCTACCAAAGAAAGCCACTCGGAAGTACCAGAAACTGGTTCTGCTGATATCACTCGAAACTCCAAGGAGGCAAATGAGCTTCCCAGGCAAACACAAACACAAACTCCAATAGAGCATGCTCGGAAAGCTTCAACATCGAAGGCGATGGCCACCAAGGAGTCGTCTGCCAGTGTTAGTGGGACCCAGATAGGTCTGTATAGATGTATACTTTTCGTCCCAGTTTTGCTGAAGCTCCTCCAAGATACTAAAGCCAAGGAAACCCAATCCACTGCAGGGAATCTGTTAATTCCAGGTGATTCGTTTGTCCCCTTCCCTCGATGATGAAGAACTATGAACTGACTCAAAACGTCGAAAAGAACGTGCGAGGCCGAAATCAAGAATACGAAAAAAAACAACTAGCGCAGGTTAGCTTGCCTCCGTACAATTCGGATGACTAGTGACAATGTCATGTAGTAGAATCTGAGACGAGTGACGCGATTTCTCCAGTGCGAGGTTCTTGTATAGAAGAAAATATGAATGCCATAACACAACTCATAATCGGGAAATATATGGCACCAGAGCTATCAACAGATGAGGTGATGGCTACGGCACCGAGTGAAGTACCGATCAATAGCCGGCCAGCCATTGTCCAACCAACTGCTATACTCTCAGGCCCAAAGCCAGATGCTAAGCCAGCTTGCCCTTATTGTGGCAGGTCTTTGACTCACGATCGGTCCCGTTGTCCGATGATCAGAGCCAAAGATCCCAATATCATCGAGCAGCGGATAGCTGAGCTCAAGCAAGACGCTGTCGAACATACCGACAACACTTGTGCGCACGCAATTGAGGCTTTGAAGAGCGCACTTCTGAGAGCAAAGAAGGCATCCTCAAATGTGAATAGCGATGATGATTCCTGAAAAAATAGACAATTAACTTTCTGCCAGGTTGCTTCCTCAGTGTCTGTGAAACCTGTTCCTCTTGCCAAACCCCCCTCGACAATAAATAAGATATCGTCAACCACGATGATGACCCCTGCTGTACTCCCGTCATCCTTTTCTCCAGGTTCACACAGTCTTTCAGAAGGAAACGGCCATCTACAGAGGGCAAACATAACGCAAAAGCCTCCCTCGTATGAACCTACCTCGCGGGTTTCTCCGCGTCAGAAGCCCTCATCCCTATCACTCATATCCCAAACCTCTCCAAGACAAGCATTGGAAGATATGCCTGCTGTAGACAGTAAAAGCCGATCACAGGATTCGTCAGAGGCAGAATCATCCAAGGCAAGGGCCCAAGCAGGTTCTTCAGTCAGTGACAACGGTGAAGACAGCAATGGAGAAAGTTCTTCTGAAGACGAAACAACAGCTGCTCTGCATTCCTCTCGCCAGCTTAACCCATTTTACTCCGTCAATGTATCAGGTTACAATGACAAAGACTTGGAAACTGTTATCCGGGGACCTGGAACTCCAATGAAACCCACAGAATTGCCATCTTCTGAGTCAAGTGAAGATGAAGAGATTGCAGACATTCAATCAGATGATGGTCTAGGGGAAGGACAAAATTCAAGACGTTTTCTTGAACCTCAAAAATCCTATGTGCTCAGAAATGAATCCTCAGACGAGGAGGTAGGCGAAAATGATGGGAGTGAAAGTGACAGTAGTGAAGATAAGACGGTCCATACGTCTAGGAGCTACAAACCGATGGCCTCAGGACCCCCTATTGTCGCACAGGCTGAAATTGAGAATGAGCCCCGAGAGATACACCCAGTACCGCTCCCCGTTCCCGAGCGCTTTCGGCCTCCGCAGGACGGAACCTCCTTCCAAGAGATGAATCGACGGTTGGGTTCCATGGAATCAGACAAAGGGGGCAATGACGCATTTGAACAAGCATTGGAAGAAGAAAATATAGGACTTCGTCTTGCTCAACAAGGACCATCGCATCCCTCAGCCAAGGAGGTAGCGCCTCACCACGCATCGGAATCTCCTCGGATATCCTCAGAACCCGACCAAAGTGAGGGCGTTGAGGTAAAAGAGTCGGATCCCACTGAATCTGAGACCAACAGTCCTGAAACAATCCTTTCAGAGGTTGAAGAGGCTGTATCTGTCCAAGTCACAGGATCTGATCCCATAGAAGCACCGGAAACTCTCAACACCCATGACTCTCATGCTCGTCAAGGAAGCCTCATCGAAGATTACGAAGGCTCTACCCCAGCTTTACCACTCCCGGAATCCTCAATCGCAGAGCCCGAACGGGCAGCCACACCGAAGCCGGGCATTTTTCACAGAATGAAAAGCTTGAATTTGAATTCGAATTTGACTGTGGCACCGAGCGCCAAGCCTCGGTCGAGAGCTGCTGCTGCGAAGAAGAGGAGTGAACAGTCTGAGCTGGGCGAAGAAGATCAGGATATTCCTCCTCGACGCTCTGCAAGAGCACCTGCTCGTAAAGCGGGTGATAACCCCCAACTTCCGGTCACTTCGTTGCCTAATGGTTCTCAACCGAAGACACAACAAATCATAGCCATGCCGAGAACCCAAACCCAAGACGCTGCAAAGCCACCTCGGCCTGAGACCAAAAAGCAAACGAGAAGAACGCAAAATACGAAGAAGGGCGTAGCAAAAGAGGCAGCCAAATCTCCAATATTATCTTCACCGAAAGAGGACATGCGATCTAGCGTCGTAGAGAGTCAGGCCACGGAACTTGCGCAGGAAGTGCGGTCCCCGCCAAGCCCTTCGGTATCCTTTGGTGTTTGGGAAACCATGCGATCTGGGACATCTGTTGGTCATATACATTCTGACGTCATGATTGACGAGCTGCAGTCCGATGCAGACACAATTTTGCCAGTTCCATTTCTACTCAAGCCTCAATCCCAGCACAAATCGGCTTCTCTAGGTCGCAAACAGTCTCTCTCTGGGCCGAAGGCAGATCACAATACTGAAGCTCGTGACAAAGGCGAGGTCACGGACAACAACCCACTATTCATCCTGAGCGAAAGCCAGACCGCATTTCCACATTCCCAATTCCAGTCCCAACTTCCTGATCCCCGAAAGTCCGTCTCTTCTGGCTCAGAAGAGGAAGTACGGGGGACCATTATCAAGAAACATCTAACAAAACAACATCCTACACAATACCGTCCACTCTCAGACATTGCGGGTGAAGCAAGTAAATTATTCACTCCAAAGGTTCTGAGACAGTCAATTGGATTACAGGCTACTGACAGAATGCCGAAGCAAAGGAAGGAGCGTTTGAGTCAGATGTACGGGAAAATGGGGATGGAAAGTGTAGACGATGGTAGTGACGACGATACTGGGAAGGGAAGTGAAAGTGACACGGTAATATCACATATTCCAAAGTCAAGGAAGGCTGGAGCAAGGTTAAAAGGAAGGATGTCAGTTTAATTGCTTTCAGTATTTTTCGTCAAAATATTGCTTTCTTTGCTCTGAACTGATATCTCAGAATCGGGAGATTGATGTATCATTTTATTGCATGTCGACATTCTGCAGCATATATATTATTTACTCATATCCAACTGTTGTCCAGATTGACAAACCCACTGGACTACTCAATTGGATTACTCTTCTGGGCGCGGCATTACGTCGCCATCTCATGTTAGTCCGGTACTGCATATTCGTAAGACCGCTTGGGTTCTACTTCTGGCTTAGCTTGGTCACATGCAGGTATCATCCGATTCAGAATGTAATACACACTCCGGTGCGGGAGAAGGCTGTAAAACCTACTTGCTTCGCGAGTGGCAGCCTGAAAGCTTGACTCGGGAAAAATCAGGTACGCAAATACCATAGTTGTATGCAAGACTACCGACGCACTCTTACACGTGAACGATGGATCAGCCTTGGGTAAGATTGCGACGAATGTCGTGCTTGATTAAGAGATCCGGATTGCATGACGATATTGGGGAAATATTATATTGGAAATGCGCTGGAGCAATTTCGGAATTAAATTGTTATGCAGGGCGTGTGAGAATGGCGTGGGAAGAGAAAAATCGCAACAGGGCATCCGATAAAAGCTGCATCGAAATTTTCTCAACCCATATTTCAAACCACAGGAGGTAAACCTCCTTTGTTGATGCTTTTTACCAAGAATACTAGAGACGAGTTAGTTTGCTTATAAGCACCCTTGCTTGCACTGACTTTTTCCCCAGCTACCTCGGCGATCTCGTGTTTTCTCTCCTCGGCCTCTAAATAATACCTATACAAATTCATCATGCTCGCTCGCCACATCCTCCGCTTTCAAAAGCTATCCCGGAGCTTCGCTACTCATGTGGAATCTTTCTCTGGGCTTCCTGCTGTTCTTCACCTCAAGTCCGGCGAGTCCTTCAAGGGCAAGTCATTTGGTGCCCCTCGCAGCCTTTTTGGTGAGACTGTCTTCTCGACTTCTATCACTTCCTGTGGGTGGTTCATTTTTTCTATGTGTTTGATTTACATTCTTAGTTACCTTAAATCATAGACACCGAGTCTATGACCGATCCCTCTTATCGAGGTCAAATTCTTGTCTTCACCACGCCCATGATCGGTAATTATGGCGTACCTCATAACAAGGCTCCGTTAGACTCGCGGGATGTTGGTGTTGTCCTCGAGTCTAAGGACATTCAATGTGCTGCAGTCATTGTTGGTGATGTTGCCGAGCGCTTCTCTCATCATTCGGCTGTCGAGTCTCTTGCATCTTGGTGCAAACGTCATAATGTGCCAGGTATCACTGGAGTTGATACTCGAGCGATTACCACTCTGTTGCGCGATCAGGGAACTACTCTTGGTCGGGTGGCGATCGGACCTGATACATATCTTCCCGTCCCTGGAGCTCACGAGTATTGGGATCCCACCACAGAAAACCTCGTGGACCAAGTTTCCACCAAGGCCCCATATGAGCTTAACCCTACTGGCGATATTCGTGTTGCCGTCCTTGATTTTGGTACCAAAGCGAACATTCTACGCTCTCTTGTTCGTCGGGGCGCTGCTGTCACTGTACTCCCTTGGAATTACGACTTTAATACGATTAGGGATCAGTTCGATGGGCTCTTCTTGACCAATGGCCCCGGGTCGCCCACGCATTGCGCGCAAGCTGTTTTGAATCTTCGCAAGACCATCCAAGAGTGGAATAAGCCCATCTTTGGTCTCTGTATGGGTCACCAAGTCATTGGCATGGCTGCTGGCTTGGAAGCATATAGGATGACATTCGGAAATCGTGGTCACAACCAACCGGTCCTGGCTCTCGCCAATTCTGGCTCAATCAAGGCTGGTCGTGTTTACGTCACAAGGTAATCGTTTCCTCACTTACTATACCTGCATTGATTCAGTACCGCAGTCAAAATCACCAATACGCGTTGAAGCTGCAAGATCCTTTCCCTGTTGGATGGGAGCCTTTCTTTATCAATTGTAATGATTCCTCAGTTGAGGGTATCAAATCGACTTCCGCTTCCGGTAAGAACATAATTGGTGTTCAGTTTCATCCTGAGAGTGCAGGCGGCCCTCTTGACACTATCGAGGTTCGCCCCTTCCAAAATCTTAAATAAGACTGAGTCTTGAGGATGTTGCGCCAGATGTTTTCCGATTTTGTCAAGGACTGCAGGATGACTCGTTCATCTCAGGGACTCGGTTCTCGACCCAAAGCTCAAATTTCGATTGACTCTTCCCTGAACGCGCCATCCATGTTAGCACCCACAATCAATGTTTAGATCAGGTTCCTTTCTATTTCTTTGTTGATTTGCCTCGTTCTTGCATCTGATTCAGTTATGGATTATGTGAAATGAATCTGGATTTTGAAATATCATGTGAATAATTTGGAGTCGAAAATTAGGTTACCCAACATGGAAATTACCTTTGTACCCGTTTGTCTAGTTGTGATTATTACACTCCAATGAATTTCCTTGACAACTACGACATTTCTGGGAGTTCAACGCCCCCACCTAATCTGCCACAGCAGAGTCTTAATGAAGAAGTTAATCAGGTCATTGGACAGATAGGTCGCCTATGGATGGGTTTCAGAAAACAGGCATGCCTCGCCTGCTACTTCGGCTTAAACTCAAGTGATTAACTTTTGGACAGAGTCAGACAGTATTTCAAACTGCCCAAAGAGATGTCGTCCATCAAGCACAAGGGGAAACATCTACAACAGCAGAAGAGACGAGGCCTTCTTCTGCCACTCCAACGGCGTCCTCGATCGCTACGCTGAACGACGTCGACGTGAACACGGCTGCAAACACCTCCGCAGAACCCTCCGACCCATCATCATCTCAGTCAGTTTGGAACACACAGGCACTCTTTTCACGACTTCAATCCGCCCTTCCTCCCAACGTCGTCTCAACCGTGCAAAGTCATATTCCAGAAGCAATTAAGTATGCTTCGGGGAACATCGACCTAGCCCAGATGCGCACGAATCTGCTCTCCGAAGTACAAAGGATTCAAGGTGTTACCCGTGCTCAAGCAGAGGAGTACGCACACAAGAGTGAGGCTTTGCTGCGAGAAGCAGTTAAAGAAGCTCAGGAGGTGCTTAAAGATGCCGTGAAGGTCATTCCTCCCGAAGAAACTAGCTCAAGGTTGAACTCTACCTCATCTGGTTTCAATCTGGATAGATCGAACATGTCACTGGAAGATGTTGAAGTCACTGGATCCACTGTGGCCGATGCTATTGTCGACTCTGGAAAAGGAAAGGGGGTTAGTGTTGATGCAGGGATGTCTGCTGTGAGTTCAAGGGCAGAAGTATTCCTGACAAGGTTGACACATGACCCTACCATTATGCGGACGGATCCCGCGTTAGACTCAGTCACCGAAGAGTTGTACGCGGCATGGATTCGGAAGGAAGTGGCTTCGAAAAACGGCGGCCTTGAAGGCGAGGAGTGGCAGACAACCATCACTAAGAACTTGGAGGATCCTGCCAATGGTAAAGCCCTTATGTGCTTGAAGGAGACCGTCGGTAAGTCGTCGCTCTTTCTGGGCCACACTAGCTGATTTTTAGTCTGCCTATGAATATCTAGTTCCTTCTGATATGACCGAAGCAGAGTTCTGGCAGCGATTCTTCTTCCGTTCACACCAAATCAAAGAAGAAGAAGAAAAACGGAAGGCTGTATTACAAGGTTGGCTCCCATTATTCGATTAAGCCTCCAAGTTATGTTCTGAATGCATATTAATAGTGAACACGGAGAGCGAGGACGATTTTGACTGGGATGACGAAGATTCTGAAGATGGTAAAGAAGTGGTGAAGGAGACCACACCTACAAGATCCTTGGTAGGTTGGGATCCCAAAATCGCGACTCACAGCTCAACGGCTCTTCGTAGGCTCCCGCTATCAAAAAAAAGTTATCTCAAGTTACCCCAACTTCTGCTGTATCAACCCGAGACAGCAGTCTTGATAGTTTTGACGTCGTGTCCTCCGCTAACGTTAGTAGCTTGGGTGAGACAACCAACCAACTAGTTAGAGTTGCCACAATACATGAAAATGAGGGCAGTGAAGGAAAGGAGGAAGGAGAGGAAGAGGAGGAAGAGGAGGAAGAGAAGGAGGAGGAAGAGAAAGAAGAGGAAGATGACAGTGACTGGGAGTGAACTTCGTATTCCTTCCAATAGTTCCTTGTCCCGAATTACTCTTTATGGGTGGTGTACCTCTATTGCATTGACCATCTCGAGGAGATATTTATCTCTGTGTATTGTAGTCACTTTCCTGCCTTCAGAAGAATGATTTGGATGATGAAAGATGAAACGGAAGCCAAGTCAGTAGGAAAGCAGGGAAACCTAGGATTGAAGCATGAACTAGCGCGAGCAGAAAGCAAGGAGCAAGGGTAGTCTAGTGCATGTTTAGTGTGGCTAATGTTTAAGTAACCTGTTGCAAACGAGCTTTGTCTCAGCCACACAATTTAACAAAACAAATAGGAGAAGTGAGACTCAGATTACACTAATGTGGCGCTCGATATTCCAACATCTACGAAAGAGAGATCAGGGTCACACGTTAGAATATCAAATTTCCAACAGGAGATAATCCTGGCGTGATGCAAGTGTGAAAACTATGGTCAAGTGCGACCTGGGCGGGATGAAGGACTTGTAAGATGGGTATCAACTTGTGTATATGTTTGTGTGTGATCCGCTATTTATACAATGTCTAAAGTTAGATTGGGAGACAAGAATCGGGTGTAATTACCGGGACGGCAAAGAATTTCGATATCACGCCTGTTTCTTTATATATAGAATACTACAGTTGTATTATGATTGACCTTGTGGAATTGCCCTCAATCAGTTCTTATGGGGACCACAATCAATCACAGGATCAGCAATTAATTTTTGTAAACTACATACTTGCTCTTAGAGCAAGATGGGTCCTGACCACCATCAGATATCAAGGATCAATAATGCAAGAAGTTGATGAGAGGTTGATGAGAGACGGTAATGTTTCGGTTTCGGTTAAGCCAATCCTTATTTAAATCTCGGACAGTCCCCGAGTTTTTCTAATACCGACCAGACTGGCTGCCCGTCAGTTCTTTCTGTATGTCCATGAGTCGTCCCAGCACTGTATTGAGAAGTATCCTCTATTCTCCTGCCTTGACGACCAACATTCTTCGGACATTATGGATCTTGTTTGTCTGTTGGGCTGAAGCTGGGGTGTATTTCTGGAGCCTGTCGATCTGTAAATGGCCTGCACATGAGGTGTGTGTGTTACCTCTTACATATCATACAAGTCTATATTGAGAATCATGGTCCCAACAGACAACAGAAGATGCATCACACGTGTTATTGATATCGGATCCGCAAGTTTCGATCCCATCCACGTTTTTGCTCCCACACATATTTTCTACGGACAAGCTCCTCAAGAAGAGCTGGTATGTTACAAGACATCTAGATCCTCAAGCTGTCTTCTTCCTGGGTGACATGTTAAGCGATGGGAAATCTGTTAAAAATGAGGCACAGTGAGTATCTTGGTTGTCGAGGAACAGTCACTCATCGTAAACAAACCCAGATACAGTCGACTTGTTCAGAAATTCAAGTCTCTATTTCTATTTGATGCCTCTACTACAGTATATTACTTGCCCGGGAACAATGATGTAGGGTGAGATTCCGGATCTGCCCGTGCTTCTTTGGGGCGTCTGACTCAGGCGCTGATCTCTTTTTTTAGTTTGGGGCGTACTTCTGCTTTAGGCATAAGGGAGTATTATCAGAAACACTTCGGCCTACTGAGCACGACGATCACCCTCAGAAATCATTCGTTCTTTGCAGCAGACGCTCCGGGTCTGGTCGATGAAGATTATCTAATGTACACACCCGGCGTGCCATTTGATCGCTGGAAACCCATCCCCGGGGGTGCCGTAGAAGCTGTCAGGGATGTCGCAGCTCGTAAGTGACATGGACACATCCGCCTCCGAGGAAGTCGAAAAGCTAACTCGCCTTTTGCGTCTGCCAAAGAAAATCATAACCCGCTTGTAGTGCTGTCCCATATACCACTGTATCGGTCTGAAGATGACTGTGGGCCTCTCCGTGAAAGTGGGACAATCAACAGGGGCGTAGGATACGGATATCAAAAGACACTGAGTAAACAGACGACCACCTTTTTGATGGGAGCGCTAGAGCCGTCTATAGTATTCAGGTACGCCGATATATTTACGATATATTTATCGCATCCATCAGCCTGACCTCATTGATACAGCGGGAATGATCGGGATTATTGTGAATATTTGCACGACGGCACATCATTCAACATCAACAGGTCCATTCCAGAGGTCACAGTGAAGTCGTTTTCTCCCACTCCCTACATCCGTAAACCAGGATTCCAGCTTCTCTCGATCATAGCTCCAGTAGCCGACGGAGACACGACAAAATCTCTTCTTCATCATCCGTGTTTTCTTCCCGACCAAAGGTTTATCTCTTCTGGATACAAGAACTCGGTGTTCATGACGTTCTGTATCCTTGTCATATTGAATGTTCAACAGTACTGGCGATCTCGTCGCCCAAAACCTCAAACACCATTCTCACTGATCATACCCAAAAATCAGATATTGCCAACGTCCCGAAGTCCTGTCGCTGACGCCACATCATCATCCCGAACACCGACAGTGCAGGGTCCCCCAACATCAAGGCCACAACTGATATGCTCAGTGTATGATGGCGAGGACCCAATGTTTCCGAGTCGGTACCACGTCTATGGAGATGCGAGTTATTTCAATGATCAAGGATGGGCGCCTATAGACTATTCAATGGACTCTGACACGTCTGTGCTTGGTGTGCTCAATGAGGAACCCCGGGGTTTACTCTCCCCATCTCAGTCCATCCCCGTCCCTGGAAATGTGCCAAGTGCTTGGAAGTCATGGACGTTCGTGATCGGGAGAAGACAACGACAACTTATTCTCTTTTGCACGACCCGCTTGTCCGTATGGTGGACTGCATTCCTGACAATGCTCAAGATTCTGAGAGACGGGGACCGAAAGAATTTATTAAGGAGGAAGAGGGGCATCGTTGCATCGACACTGATAGAAAGCATCTCAGTATTCTGGCCTGCAGGTGTCATCTGGTTGTTGATCAACTGTTGGATGTTCTAACTCATCGTATATCGTTGGTGTCACACTGCCTCAGACTGAGTTTTGCATGAACTGACATCCCCTTAACGTGATTCCGAATCTCCAAAGTTTTTGAAGTATTTCGTCTATATATAATGCTTTATTCAATTTTACTGCTTGAGCTTTAGGCTTTTCTAGATTCTCTAGACCAATAGAGTAAGCCCAAAACCCAGAAGGCCTATGACTATAAAATTTGAGTACGAATGAACGTCTTTGATCAGAAAAACTTACAATATCCAGTCAGCTTTTCCAAAGGAGCATGGAAATATACAGAAGTCGTATAGCTTCCCAAAATCCAGACACAGATGAGGAACACATTGGCAAAAACGGCGATTTTATGGATCAAGTTCCGAGATGGGAGGTCTTGAGATTGACGTAGTTGGTCAGAGAGGAAAAGGGTAGACATGGTGAGAAGGAAAATATGTCCCGATACATCGTGACCTCTGTGTAACCGCGGAAAAGCACTCCAGTCAGAGGAAATTTGACTTATTTGAGAGAAGAAGTGGGGATGGGACATGGGCCCGACAGCGGAACCTGTTAAACACGCTTCCGCAGGAATGGTATTAAACTCTCCTGAAGGCAGTTTAACCATGCATGCCCCACCAGAAGCAGCGATGATCCTGTCTGTAACAGATGGGCCAATTAACTGCATCGTGAACAGCACCCAAACCCCCGTTGCAACCGCCCATTTCAATATTCTTCGTACAGTGCGCTTTTGAGATGGACTCGTAGCCCACAAGAACAAGAAAAGGCCGGATGTCCAGCCCCAGGCGTTCTTGATGAAATAGACGTTGAGAAGATTGGATTTGTTCGCAAAATAGTGCGACTGGCTGAGTGGGTGTGGAAGATTGCTGACGAGAGGGTTAGATGTATCGAGATATGTCCCGTAGAGAATGGAATAGGCGGTGCCAAAGGCAATGACGGCGGAGAGGACGGTAAAAACAAACATGTTCACACGTAAAGAATAGAAAAATTCAGTGACTGTAATCGTACAAGCGCTACTTTGTTTTCTCACGCATCCTTGAACACCTGGGAGCCTTGCACCCACACAGATTTCCTATTCCTGTCATCTCCGGCACACCACCATTTCTCGACTGCAGCTTCAGTGACAGTAATTACATCCGAAAAAAAGTCGAGGGCACCAATTCCCTCTCCAGTATCGGGGTTTCTCATTGTGACTCATCGACATCCGCATCAAGCTCTGATCGTAAATGTTCGCTAGAGAGAACTCACTCATTTGGGCATCAAACGACCCACCAACCTCAAATAATCCGCTATTCAATCCCAATGCAGTTGCACCTCCTTTTGTTGCAAGGTACAAAGCTTCTTTCCAATT
>Ga0153986_1000343_pt1 | contig 14665 bp, 19 predicted proteins | sample TSGA070MetaG_FD_104724 | JGI IMG/M metagenome (GOLD analysis project Ga0153986, IMG submission 104724) | Attine ant fungus gardens microbial communities from Georgia, USA - TSGA070 MetaG | ecosystem: Host-associated > Fungi > Mycelium > Unclassified | place: USA: Georgia, Alexander Wildlife... | reverse complement strand
GATTTCCATCTAGAACCAGGGAACCTAGTATTAGTTAAGAATTCAGCTATAGAGATGTCAGCAGATAGAAAGATGAAACCAAGGTACTTAGGACCTATGGTAGTGATAAGGAGATCACAGGGTGGAACTTATATTTTAGCCGAACTAGATGGATCAGTCTGGCAAAATAAGGTAGCAGCCTTTAGAGTAATACCTTATCTTGCTAGAAGGAAAATGAGTTTTGGAAAAAAGGTACAAGACCTTTTGGATGCCTCAGAGGTGGACTTAAGAGAACTGGCAAAGGAGGCAGAGGAAGTTCACACATTAGACATAGAGGGAGATAAGGGATAAATTGAATATAGACTAAAGACATGGTATGGAGTGGAGGTTATTGACAAAGATACATGCAGCAGTGGATATACAGAAAAAGAAACAAGACGCAAGAGAGCTCAGAGGACACTACCTAACAACCCGAGCAGAGACCTTAGCCTCATATATTGCAGAGAGGCGATCCTGCTCCTCGGTGGCATCCTTATAGTGCCGAGCGGCGTCTTTGAGATTGAAAATGGCTTGGAGGACGTTGGAAGATGCGAAAAGAAGACCGACCTCCAAGGCTGAGACAGAGCAAGAACGGGCAGTGGCTTTCTGGATACTAATGCTCTGCTTGTAAAAGTCCTGGGTAGCGCCAAAGACAGCCCTGGCTAGGAAAAGAACTTTAGAAAGAATTAGAGAAAGGAGATAGAAAGACATATCTTCCTTAGCCAAACTACCATCAGAGGCAGTGACAGATGGGTTCTAGATTAAGAGATAAGAGAAAGGACAGTAAAAGAAAGGACGAGCGAACCGTAGAACGAGTCTGATAAAAACAGGTGAGCTCAAGAGAAAGAGAAGAGATAAATTATAGAGCGACTTACAGATGGAGTAGAAGAAGAAATAGGCAATGCAGGAGCCAAGTGAGCAGGAGAAGGAGACGGAGGAGGAGGAACAACGCCCTCAGGATTCACCTGCATTAGAGACTAGAAAGAGTTAGCAACAATAAAACCAGAGAAAAGAGAGAAAAGACCGACGTGAACCTGAAAAAGAAAGCATTTAGCAATGTTATTGTAGGGAGCATGCATAACGATCTCTATCTTGTCCTCCTTATCAGAGGCATCCTCATCAGCATCAAAACCAAAGGAGGAGACAGGTTGGACACAGCGGCGCTAGAAAAAGAAAAATTATTGGTCAGAATAGGATCTAGAGAGGGAAAGTAATGAAGAAGGCTTACCTTAGAAGAGACAGACTTGGCCTTGGAAGAAGAAACAGCAGCACTAGCAGGAGAAAGAGAAAGATCTTGCTTTGGAATACCTGTGCTAGGAAGAGTGTCAGAGGACTTGGAAGTCCGTTCATACTGAGAGTCAAAAGTCTGCAATTGTTTGTAGACAGGAGGATAGATAAAGGATGGGTTGTGTTCTTTGCGGAAGACCTCATAGGAATGCTTGGCCTTGCCAAGGATCTTAATGTATTCAGGGCTACCAACAGCGACTGGATCAGAATTTAAGCATTTGAGATAGAGACACTGAAAAGAAAAATTAGAAAAAAAGTAAAATAGAAAAGAAAGACATACAGCAGGTTTAATGAGGCCTTCAATGGCACTCTTAACAGAGCCAAGAGTGGTTTCACGATGAGAAAAACGTTGACTGCGATGGAAGACATTGGAAACGACGTCCGAGAGCTCAAGGAACGCGTTCTGAGTCTCGCCAGTAATAAAAGGAGCCATAATAGAATAAGGAATATTAGACAGATGACAGGATCTAGAGAGACGAGAGGGCTTAAATAGACGACCCCTACCTCGATAAAAGAAGTGGTCAGAGAGCTGAGAAACCATAAGGAAGCACTGGAAAATTCCAAGAGATACCTATAAGGAGGAAAAAGCCAATAAAAGAAAGAAAAGAAAAGGAAAACATTACTGGAGAAATAGTAAAGGAAATTATGATAAAGGAACATTCTAGAAAGAGAACAGATGGATCTAGAATGATGATGAGGACACCTTTTCAGAATAGTGGGGGAGAGAAGGAAAAACTCTATCCGGATGCAAGATAGAAAAAGGAAAGGTCCTTAGAAATTTTTAACGGACCACTAACAGATTAGGAAAAGATCAGATACTTATGTCACATGGGCACTTGAAAGATCAATACAGGATTTTCTTAGGATTGTCGCAGAAAGATCACACAAGGGAGATACCAGAGTAATATAAAAGATATATTTTTAGAGAGAAACAAGATGATACAAAATATTGGATAAGGGCAACTAGATATATGTAAAGATAGAGCAACAAACAAGTATGTATCTAGAGAAAGATATGGAGACTTTGGAATTGGATAATAAACAGAAAAGAAAAAAAACAGAATCATACCTGCCACTTTTCCTTTTTAAACTAATCTGACGCATCCTGGGCAGCCTCTGAAATGACCTGTTGATGACGCTCTTCAAAGGTGAGGAGATCAGGGAGATCATCATTGAATTGAGAAGAAAGGATACCCTGGCAAAAGAAACGAATGAAAACCAGGTGGAAATGGAAAAGAAGAAAGGCTGCCTCTTGAGGTGAGGAAGCCTTGGATAGATAGAAAGCGGACTCGGCTGCACTGAAAAGGGCTTCCTGAGCCATAGAATTACTTACCAGACCACTCTCGACCCAGTAGTCAGCATTGCTAGAGTGATAGTCACGGGCTACCAATAACTCTTCAGCAAATTTGGAAACTTGGCTATGATAATTGGAGAGGGCCGCGGAGAGAGAGTCGTAAGCTGCAGAGGCACAGTTCCAGGCAGCGGCAATGTTACAAAGGCGAGATCCAATATCTAGAAAGAAAACAGAGAAAGATTAGTAGAGATACAAGAAAGAAAATAGAAGAGAGAAGGACTTATGTTGACTGTTACTCAAAGAAGGGTGAGAGGCAGCACACTCCTTGCAGAACTGCGTACCTTCAAGAAGGTGGTAGCGAAGAGCATTAGCAACGGAGCGTTTGGTGCGAGAAACTGGAGGTCAAGGGTGATAGCCAGAAGTACTTAAAGAAATGTAGGACAGGCACTTCAACTGCCCTGCAGGACCCTACATAAAAAGAAAAAGATTAGAAGGAAAAGTAAAAGGAGAAAGAAAACTACTCACAAGATCCTCGCGAGTAGGAGGCATGAAAAAAGATGGAATGAGATTAAGATAGGGATGGCCAGATGATAGGCCATACAAAAAGATGTCCCGGACTATAAAAATAAAAAAGAAAAAATAAAAGAGAATCAGTAGAGAAAAATATGAAAAAAGATAGAACTCACCAGAAGCGATCTTGGAGGGCTTTTCAGGAACAGAAGAAGCAACACGAGCCTTCTTGCAAGGAGGAGCCTTGGGAGAAGAACGAACTGGAGGAGAACGCATCAAAACATGTTTTGAACGAGAGACCGGAACGGGAAATGACGAGGGCGGCAAAGTAATAGCAGCCACCTCCTCAAAAGCTGCCTCTTCACTGGAACTAGATTCAGATTCCACCACTGGAGGTGAAATTACAGGAGCGCGTTTGAGACAGCGGCGAGTTTTTGATTTAGAAGTGGACACAACAGGAGCCGGAGCAGGAGCCTTGTCAGAGTCAGACTCTAGCTAAGGAAAAGGCCCAGCAGAGGCTTGCATGGCAATAGGATGACGGCGTAATTTGGAAGGAGAGGGAGCAGCCAGAGACACAGCAGAGAGATTGATAACATATCCTGAGATAAAAGAGTCAGTATTAAAATTTAGAAAGAAAAATAAAGAGACATACCTGAGGAAGAGCTGTAGATAACAGGCCCGATTGGAGAAGACAACAAAGGAGGCTGCACAGAAGAAGGCACCACCTCAGTTGGGGCTACAGTCAGAATAGAAGGTGGTAAAGGTACTGCAGGTAGAGTAATAGGAGTTGAGGGAGCCTTAGTCAAAATAGCGACCGGAGGTGGAGTAATTGGCGGATGTGGGGGTGGTGAAATGGCCTCCTCAATAACAGCAGGGATTGGAAGAGAAGAAGACAGGACAGGTATAGTAGAAGCAACAGTAAAAGGTTTAGCAGAGAGTTCAGCTAGAAGGCCCATGGCTTGGTGCAGATGATTCTGCGATGCAGGATTGAGAGCGGAAACATCGAGGTGGCTTTGGAGTTGAGCAAAGAGATCAGACATGACGGACCAGGAGAAAGAGACAAACGGATATTTATAAGGAGGAAGAAAGGAAATGGGGTCAACGGCGATCTGTCAGGAAAGACGTTCTAGAGAGAGAAGTTAGAAATTTGAATAGAAACAGAATTACAGGAAAAATTACTTTCCTGGGAAGATTAGATAAGCTATTCTCTTGACAATAATAGCTGAAGGTAAATCAATAGCAAAGAAAAAGAAGAATGTAGGATAAAAGAAGAGCCTTAGAATAAGCAAATGAAAATAGAAAACTGAGTTATAGAAAGAAATGAAGGCTCATGAGTTAGAGATCCAAGGACTTAAGTTCTTCTATAGGAGGAGCCAGTGGTATGGACCTCTAGGATTGGAGAGATAGATACAAGACCAGAATCAAAGCATAGAATGTGGCTTGCATCTAGAACCAAACAGCTAGCCTCAAGAGGACGACTGAGGGCAGTCATTTATAGTGGGGGGAGATGTTACACCTGATACGAAAATTCCATTAAAAAGTAACATTGGAAGCTTGATAACCACGAGTTAGCTCTTATAACTCGCTTTAGAAACCTTTACTACCCCTCATAGTAGACCCAGACCATGATCATTACCAACAAAAGGGCCACTCATAACAAAATGTCTCGAGAGCCAAAACGGCACACTAGCATTTGGTATCTGGATATTTCCCTATAGGTTGGGTTCTAGATCAACATGACTTAGAATAGAGGAAACAAGTACCATTGGAAATATATACAGAATTGAACTTAGAAGGCAGAAGAACTCAAGAGGGCCGATCAGAGAGTCTATCAAACTTCTCTGATCCCATCAATATACTATAACTCTAAACACAGACATAGATGAAAGAACTTAGGAAACTCCAGGACACTTAGGAAGTACACTACATAGTTCTAGGACGAAGAAGACAAAAGATCCTCAAAGCTGAAGGTAGGAGAAGGTTCTGGAAGGATGGTAGACAGGGAAATGAAACCTGATTGATGGCAGGGGTGATGGAGGCAAGGCCACGTCAGCTATAGATTTCAGTCAAGTACTGCGGCGGAGGACATGTAAGTAGCACCAAAAGTAGTTCTAGATTTAGTTTCTCTAAGTCCAAACATTTGTAATACTATAATATATTATCTAAGAAGTGAGGAGATGAAATAAGTTCCTTCTTGGCTCTTGCTTTCACCTCTGAGCTCTTCTGGACATTGTAAAGCGATCTATGTTGATGCTAATGTGAGTGTGAGATGTCTAAGGGAGAATAAGAACATAGAAGATACTCACAACTGGATACTAGAGACAGAATGTATGAGTTTCGGGTTTGTTTCAGAGAGGATAGCAGACTAGAAAAGCCTGGCTCAGTGTACGCTCTAGATTGTATTACACCTGTAAGGTTTGGTGTGGGAGTGCGGATAGGAGAACATAGAAGTGTGAGGGTGCCCATGAGTTAGTCCTTTAACTATCTTTTCTAGCGGAGCAGCTTGGGGTGTGTAAAGGTTAACACTCTTAGGAGCAATAATTGCAGGACGGATCTAGATCCAGATTCCCATCATTTGGCCACGTAACCATTATTCTATAAAGCTGCGTAATCTGATACCCTTTTTAATACCCTTCCCATTTTGTGATTTACCTCCTCTCAAATTCTTTAGCATACAATTGATGCCTGAACTTGTGATTTTGACATAAGTCAGTATCCCACATAAAGTCTTTTGTCTTCTATTCCCACAATGTAAGAGCAAAGTCGTGAAGACTAGAGTCTAACCCTAGGATTGGGGTCAGGAAGAACTCAATAGAGTTCCCCACTGTATTCTCTCTATCTTATATACATGTTGGGCTTGGTCTGTACACCAAGTTCCTGTAGGTCACATGTCTACTAGAAAGTTCTACACTATTTACATAATATAGTCACCTGACCTGTTCTATGAATAGATTTCTTGGCGTTGTAGTCCGTTAAGTTATTTAGTAGTTCAATAAATGCAGGGGAAAATTGGGGGTTTGATTCCGAGTCATGATACACAATGGAAGAGGACAAAATGATAGGTAGAGCACTACAAGGCTAGATTGGTGGCCCAGGGTTTTTTGTAGGTGCCAGGAGTAGATTTTGAGGAGATGTTCACACCCGTGACACATCACCAGACATTACAAATGCTCCTAGCGCTCACAAACAAATACTGCTAGCATGTCCATTAGATGGATGTGAAGTCGGTCTTTCTAAACAGTGACTTATCTAATGAAATATACATGCGTGTTCTCCTGGAAGTTGAATCTAAAGAGGGGACTGTCTGGCTGTTGCACAAAGTACTGTATGGACTGAAGCAAGCTTCAAGAGAATGGTATTTGAAACTGAAGAAGGAATTAGAGGACATTAAATTCAAGAGAAATGACGCTGACCATAGAATCTTTACTAAGAATATCTCGGGAAAGCTGTTTGTGATTGCTGTGTATGTGGATGACTTCCTTCTATTTTCAGATGACATAAAAGCTGTCAAACTTGTCAAGGAAAAACTAAGTGCATGCTTTGAAATGAAAGACCTTGGTGAAGCCCAATGGATCCTACAGAGAGAATTGAAAGGTCAGAAGATGAAGATGGTTTGAGGACATTATCTATTTCTCAAGCTCAGTACATTGAGTCAATCCTGGAATGACATGGAATGATGGACAGTAATCCAATGAAGACTCCTATGATAAACAACCTACAACTGCCAGCGCTTACTTAGCCAGAAGTTGATATGACAGAATATCAGAGATCAATTGGATCTTTGATGTACTTAATGGTATGCATGCACCCAGACATAGCTTATGCAGTGGGAGTTCTCTCATGTCATGTTGCATATCCTGGAAGAGTTCATTTGACAGCTATCAAGCATATTTTTTGTTACCTCCGAGGAACTAGTCAATACAAGCTGAATTTCAAAGCCCAAAATATAGAAAATTCACCTCCAATTGTGTTTGTTGATTCAGACTAGGCAGGAGACAAGGCAGACAGGAAATCAATGTCAGGATATGTGATTCTGATTGATAGAGGAGGAATTTCTTAGGGATCAAAGAAGCAAACTTCTGTTGCACTGTCAACAGTAGAGGCTGAATTCATAGCTGCATCGACGGCTGTTAAAGAGATCATCTGGTTCTGATCTCTATTCAAGTCACTCAACATAAAGATTGACTGTTCAACTCGTTTTCTTATTGACAATCAAGGGGCACTTGATCTTATTAGAAGTGGACAAATCAACAAGTGTACAAAACACATTGACACAAGGTTCAGACATATTTGTGATCACAAAAATGCTGGGGAGATAGTGGGAGAATATGTTGCTACTGAAGACCAAGTGGCTGATATTATGACAAAAGCACTTGGAAGTGAGAAATTTCTATTTTTTCATGCGAAAATAGGTGTTGAAGAATAGAGAGATATCAATGAGAGGGGGTGTTGTAATATTATTCTTTCCTTTTGCGTCTTACATCTCTTGATTGTCTTATCACTGATTGATGCTATCAGTGTGCTTAGTAAGCTAAAGAGTGTTTTTCTTGTTCTTTAGTTTTCATATCTCAGTTTTACACTGAAAGAGCTGAGGTGAATGATTTATATTCTATATTGATTTACATATGCTGATTGTACCTAGTTGATATCTTAGATAGATACTTATATATAGTTCTGCACTGGAAGAGCTGAGTTGACATCTTAGATAGATAGTCAACATTATAGATCTGTTTACTTATACATATTTCTATTGGTCTATATACTGTCTTAACCCATAAACCCAACCAAACTATATGATATCTATGATGTAACATGTGACATGACCATTTTTTTTGATACGACCTTTGTCACTTCTCCTGTTACATTGTGTTACATACTTTTCCACACTAATAATAGAAAAGAAAAGAAAAAGAATAATAACTTAATCTTTGGTGCAAATGGATGATTTATGACAAAAACAATCCTGTTATATACAAGACATAGACATATGACAGATGGACAGTAAATATATGACATCAGATAGATATAGGAAATACAGTTAATAATAGAGTATCTAGTCACATGTAGAACCTAGTAAATCTCTTGTATAAATAGGTAGAGAATACTAGAAGGACTTTTGTTGAGTTCTTGTTTATTTTCCCAATTTACAAGTGGCATTTCCCTTTCTTACTTTATCTGCTAAGTTCCTTCTTTAGTACCACTGCTGTTTGCGGTCAGTCACTAACAACTATGGACAACTGTAAGAGACTAAGTATCAACTTAGTGTCCATAGGCTATTATACAATACATCAGATCAGGTGACCTACTAAATAATTAATCACCGAAATATTACTAAGGGACTGTCTAGAATACATCTAACAAGATATGTAGTGTCCATGATTATGTACTTGTATAGTATGTGTCACAAAAAAATGACTACTGAATGAGAACAAGAAGTATAACAAAATACTTGTTCAAAAGAACTACATAAATAGCTGGACTGTCATGATTCGCCTTGGACAGGCCTTTTGACATCAGAAGACAATGGCTGTCATCGATGGACGGCTGTGGGAGTTAACAGTGACACCCTGGGAAGTGTTAACATTAATAGGACGACATGGGAACAGTCTTATCAGGTACTTGACATGGACACACGACACTTGGACGCTCAACACATGTTAGCAGATAGACATGGGAAATACTGATAATATTAGAGTACCTAGTCACATGTGATACCTAGTAGATCTCTTGTATAAATAGATAGAGAATACTAGGAGGACTCTTGTTGAGTTCTTGTTTATTTTCCCGATTTACGAGTGGCAGTCCTATGACGTTAGCTAACTGCCTAAGCTGGGATTAAGCCAACTGCTCCCTAAGTCAGCGTTGATAAAGAGAACTCAATAAGAGTTCTCGCTAGATTCTTCTCTACTTATATACAAACATTTCTATTTACTGATGTTTGTACATACGTGTGACCATTGCATCACTATTGAGTCATCTTGTTGTTAGGTCGCGGCTCTTTTATAAAATAAATGAAAAGAAATTGTAAAAGAAAATAAATAATGACTTAGCCATTGTGGCTAGTCGAATACCTGGAGGGACAATTCATAATACCACCCCCCTCTCAAGATTCCTCGTCCTAAGGATTTTACAATTCTCCTGTTGGGTCGCCCACGTTGCCCATCTCGTCTTCTTCATTCCACTCTTCGATCTTTCCTTCCTCTTCTTCAGCAACTTCGCGGACCGCAGTCAGTCTCTTTTTTTCCTTTTCTGCTGGTTTCACATTTTTCCACCGCTTCTAGTTCCTCTCCAATCTCTGCCAATATTGGCAATCATACTCTCCGTCCGACCATCCAAATAATCTCCTGGTGGCATACCGTCCAGGAAATCCTCCTCTCCAGTAGTCTTTGTCTTCTTTCACTTCTTCTTGTCGTCTCACCTCCTTGTTATCCTTCCCATACTCCTCTTTGAATTCCCTTAGTAATTCTCCTGCATTCTGCAGGTTTTCCCTACTCTCCCAAGTGTCTCCTTCCACAGTAAATCCCTTCCACCGCACCAAAAACTTATCCTTCCCTTATATCTTTCTCTTTTTTAGTATTTTCTCCACCTTCCACTCTTCTTCTCCTTCAATGACCACAGGTTGTAGTGTTTCCTTTCTCTGACTGTCTACTTGGTTTATGTACCGTTTAATCTGACTAACATTAACTACTGGATGTATTTTAACGGAGGCTGGTAGTTCTAACTCCACTATGTTGCTAGAGATAATAGCCTTAATTTTGTAAGGCCCTACAAACTGTTCGACCAACTTTTCAGATCGTCGTCCCACCATCTGCCACTTGAGATCCTTAGTGCTGAGCAGCACCAAGTCCCCCACCTTGTATCCTACCGCCTCTCCCCTATGTCTGTTAGCATACCGCCTCATGTCTTCTTGCGCTTTCCCCAACGCCGCTTTCGCCTCCTCTTGTACTTCCTTTATCCTCTTTGCAAACCTCTCTGCCCCCTCAAATTTTCCTTTCTTTCTTAATTTAAACCCCATCCTTGGGTTCTGACCGCTATTTGCCTCGAAAGGTGATACTTTTGTACCAGTATGTGTTTTATTATTGTAGGCAAACTCTGCCGTACCTAGCCATTCCAGCCAATGGTCCTGCCAATGATTGATGAACATTCGGAGATATTGTTCCAACTCCTGATTCATTCTTTCAGTTTGTCCATTGGTTTGTGGGTGGAATGCCATCGACAATTTCGTCTTTATTCCCAACATCTTATTCAACTCCCTCATTAACCCTGCCGCGAATTGTGGACCCCTGTCTGAAATGATACTTTTAGGCAATCCATGTAGCCGCCACACATTATCCCTAAACAACCTGGCCAATCCTTCTACCGTAGTTTTCTCAGTTGTAGGCACAAAGTGTGCCATCTTTGTGAACTGATCTACTACCACCAGAATGCTATTGTACCCTGAACTAATGGCAGCTTTGTGATAAAGTCTGCTAAAATGTGTGTCCATGCTTTATCAGATATTGAATTGGGTATTAATTTTCCAGCTAGCTGTTCCGTGCGATTCTTGTTACACTGGCAGGCGTTGTACCCCTCCACATATCTCTTCACCTTTTTCATCACTCCTGGCCACCAGAAATTTCTTGTGACCATTTCTGCCATCTTCCACTGTTCTCCATGTCCTCCCATAGGCGTGTCATGGTGTAGCCTAATGATCTCTACTCTAAGTGCCTCGTCCTTTGGCACATATACCTTTCCCTCTTTCAACATTAACCTGCCTTCCTCTCTCTACTCCTCATCCCTCAGCATCTTTACTCCTGCCTTCTTCATTTCCTCTACTGCCTTTATGACCTCATCGTCCTTGGCTTCCAACTTCCTGATCTTTTCTAGGATATCTATTCCTTCCATGATTACCTCCCTTGCTCGTATGCTCCTTATTCATTTTGGCTTCAGGAGCGTTCTTTCTTTGTTATCTCCCTCCACTCCTTTCTCCCAATTGCTTCTTCTACTCAACCCATCTGCTTTCCCCATTTTACTTCCTGGAATGTGTTTAAGCACGAAGTCAAACCTAGATAGATAGAGAGCCCATCTTGCTTATCTACGATTTAGATTTTGGCTACTCATGAAGTACTCTAAGTTTTTATGGTCCGTCCAGATTTCGAATTTCATCCTGGCATCCTCCAAGAAGTGCCGCCATGCCTCCAAGCACCTTATTACTCCCAGCATTTCCTTGTCATGTATCTCGTAATTACGTTCTGTTTCATTTAACGCTTTAGAGATGAAAGCCACTGGTCGCCACAAGTCGTTATCACATTTCACAGACAGTACTCCTCCTGTTGCGAAGTTCGATGCATCTGCTTCAACTCTGAATTCTTTGTCCAGTTCAGGAGTTGCCAACATTGGTCTGGTGGTGAACACTGCCTTTAATTGTTCAAACGCTGCCTGTTGCTCTTCCCCCCACTTCTCATCCTTCCTTGTCAGTCGATTCATGGGTAGAGTTACCTTAGTAAAGTCTTTCACAAATTGCCTGTAGTAATTGGCGAGCCCTAAGAATTTTCTGACATCCCTCACGCATTGTGGCGTCGGCCACTTCAACACTCCTTTCACCTTGTCTTCCTCCATTTCCACCTTTCCTTCTCCCATCACCACTCCTAAGAACAGCACCTTCTGCACCTTCCACATGCACTTCTCCAGTTTGACGTAGAGATCATTTTCCTCTAGTTGCCTTAACACTTCTTCCACCACTTCGTCATGCTCTTCCTCCATTTCCGTCCCCACCAATACATCATCCACGAACGCCGCCATCTTGCCCTCGTTGATCATGTCCCTCAGGATTTCGTTCATCATTGCCTGAAAAGTAGCTGGCGAGTTCGTTATCCTAAAAAACATTACAACTGGTTCAAACGACCTTACATGTGTTGTAAAGACCGCTTTCCATTCATCTCTCTCTTTTACCTGCACATTATTATAGCCCCACCGCAGATCCATCTTGGTGAATACGCGTTTACTACCCATGTTATCTACTAGTTCTGTGATTAATGGTAGTGGATAGTTATTCTTTACTGTCTGCCTATTCAACTTGCGGTAGTCCATAACCATGTACTTTCCTCCATTCTTCTTTCCTACGAAGAATACTGGTGATGTCTGTTACGATTTTGAGGGTCTTATGTACCCCTTCTTCAGATGCTTGTTAACAAATTTCTGCACCTTCTCTCTCTCATTTCTGGAGAGCGGGTACACCTTTGCTTTGCTTGGTTTGAAATCCTTCTTTACATCTATTGTGTGGTCCCAGACTTTTCTAACTGGCATTCTTTCCAACTCTATCTTCCCAAATACTTTCAACCATTGATGAAACCTCTTGGGCACCATGGTTTCAATTTTTCGATGGTCGATCTCCATCTCTTCCTCTCTCCTCCAATCCTCCTTTTCATCAGCTGTCCAACTAATCGCTTTCTCCCCCTCCATTGTTCTTGTTTCTCTTCTCATCACTTTCTTCTGCTTTTCTCTAGCCTCTTTTCTTCTATTATCTTTGCCACACCATGGTGGGCATCTCGTCATCTTGACTTCTCTCTTCTCCCAATCTATCTCTAGGTTATGTGCCGCTAACCAGGGCATCCCCAATATTACGTCTGTCCTTCCCAAGTTACACACATTGAATTTTATTCTCTCTTGATGTCTCCTATAGTAGACATTACATTCCACTTCATGTGTGATCCTTCCTCCACTGTTGTTGCTCCCATCCACATTCGTCACCATCAATGGTTTCTCCAACTTATCCATTCTAAATCCATGTTTCTCTGCGAACTTCCTGTCCACAAACATTCCTGTGGCTCCGCTGTCTAGGAGCGCCTTCATTGTGACCCCTTTGTAGGTGTCAATCTTCTCCAATCCAATTCTCATCCAAACTTCTCTTAAAGGTCGCATCGTGCGCCTCACTACTCTTTCCTTCCCTTTTGCCTTTTCTTTTATCTCCTTCAACTCTTTCACCTTCTTCGTCAACTCCTTTATCTTCCACTCTCTTAGCCTTTTCACTTCTTCCTGCAAATTCTGTTCTCTCTACCTCCAATAACCATCGCAGTTCCTCGCGATGTGGTTCTCCCCCTTGCACGCCCTACACATCACTTTTCTCTCCTGTTGCACTTCTCCCTTGAGAGGGCGCACCGCCTTTGTCGGGCATGTCCACAGACGATGTCCTACTTCCCTGCATCCCCAGCACTTCACTGCTTGCTGCACTTCTCTTCTGATGGAGCGCACCGCCTCCCTCTCCTCGTCATACCTCATTACTCTACACTTCAGCAGCTCTCACCTGTTCTCGTCCGACCCCCCTCTCTGCTCTCTTCCTGCTCTCGTCCTCCTCAATCTCCTTCTGTCGTAATGCAACCATGAGCTGCAGTTGTTGAACCATCAGGATTTTCATTTCCTCCTCAGTGGGTTCTGGGAGATTGGTGGTGTTAAAGGAAAGCGACATGGTGTTTTGTTACTTCTGAAAAAGAAAAAGGATGTTTTGTGCTAAGTTTTACGGCTATTGGGGTGTACACTTCTTTACCCAACTAGCCACCTACCGACTACTTCAACTACTTTGTAAATACCAAGGGTTAAACAACTAATATCCCTAAGAAGGGAATGGCTAAGCTAAACGGGCTCTTAAGGAGTCACCGTTATTCCTCTGCATGTACTAGTAACAATGCACAGCAGCACAAGGTAGATAGCAAAATGATTATCTAACACCCTAGTTTAACAGTTCTGGCCTTGACACGACTGCTCTGAGCTAGCCGAAGTATCTCCACCTCCAATCTCTCTACTGATTGGTAAGTCCCCTTAAAGCTGGGGCCCGCTTATGTATGGAGGTGACGGTTGTTAGAAGCCACGATGGCCACCGTCGAGTTGTTGAGGTACTGTGGGAGAGCGGCGATCGTGACGACCGTCGACTTAAGAGTAAAGTTGAGAGGTCGCGAGGAGCGAGGTCTCAGGAATATGGAATCGAGTTCTAGTGTGACGTTAGCTAACTGCCTGAGCTGGGATTAAGCCAACTGCTCCCTAAGTCAGCGTTGACAAAGAGAACTCGATAAGAGTTCTCGCTAGATTTCTCTCTACTTATATACAAACATTTCTATTTACTGACATTTGTACATACATGTGACCATTGTATCACTATTGAGTCATCTTGTTGTTAGGTCACGGCTCTTTTATAAAATAAATGAAAATAAATTGTAAAAGAAAATAAATAATGACTTAGCCGTTGTGGCTAGTCGAATACCTAGAGGGGCAGTTCATGATAAGTCCCCTCTATCCTTAATTTGCCTAAGTCCCTTCCTTGGCACCACTGCTGCTCACGGTCAGTCGCTAACATGGACCCACATTACTAAGTAGCTTTGTTAACATCGCCCTTTTGGTGTAGTAGTAAACCATACAGAACACTGCCACTGGTCCTGGTACAACTGTGACAGTATGGAGTTTTTGGTAGTGTAGTATAGGATATAGACTGGGAGTAGAGTTGGTGAGACAAGCATATGTGTTGGAAGCTAGGTTCTTTTACTTCTACTATAAATAATCAATTATTTTATTTTGCTACCTATACTT